>Ga0209417_1002035_pt1 | contig 33558 bp, 35 predicted proteins | sample RifGroF2_FD_184002 | JGI IMG/M metagenome (GOLD analysis project Ga0209417, IMG submission 184002) | Groundwater microbial communities from Rifle, Colorado, USA - Groundwater F2 (SPAdes) (version 2) | ecosystem: Environmental > Aquatic > Deep subsurface > Groundwater | place: Rifle, Colorado... | reverse complement strand
TGACTATCAAAGTCATAGATCAGACGATATTAGTAGCAGGTAAAAACCACAAATTATCTCTAAGTATGGCTGAAAAGCCCGATCTTAAAGCATTACTTGACATTATAAATAATAGTTATTATATTATTAAGAATGAGGGGAGTGCCAAAACAACAACCAATAACAAAGGAGTTACAACCATGGAAACAAACAAAGCGCAATACAGTGTAAACGTTCCGAAATTCAAAGCATCTCTGCTCAAAAACGGCTGGACAGAGAAAAAAGGAGTATTCACTAGTAAAAATGACACTTCTGTAGCATTCACCGCCAAAACTGTTCGTTTGAATCGTGACGGTGTAAGTCAAACAATTGTACTTGCAACCTGTACTGACGCCGCTTTGGTCGCCTGTATCAAGTCACTTGACGCTGGTACTCAGAAAGTACACACTCCGATTGAAGGATTGACTGTACCTATCCAGGCATCACCGCTCAAAGCCGATAAGGCTCAAGGCGACCGTGAGCAGAGCGGGAAACAACCTGAGAAAAGTACGGCAAAGGTCAAGAAAGATGCCGACGGTAACGATATTGTTGATGCACCGCCAGCAACTAAAGAACCGCCGGTAAAACCTGCAAACCCGAATGCTGATGGTAGTCACCCGATTTTCGATCAATTGGCAGTCGCAGTTACCACTACTGACAAGGTAGAAGGTGAGCTTATCTCTATCTGGCAACCACTTGCTGATAAGTATAGCTTCAGTGTATCCGGGCTTATCACTGAGTTGCATAAAGAGGGCATGTGGCCGGATAAGAAGAACAAAGATGGTATTCCATTTGAAGTCGATGGATTTACAGTACCTGCCGGATACAAAGGCGTGTATGAAGCGGAAAAAGAGCAAGGCTTGCAAGGCGCTGGATACATGGTTAACCGTGCGTCTCGGATGTTTACCAAGCTAAATCCTGAGATGAAGCCGGGACAGAACAAGGGCAAAGGAACTGTTAATACCAACGAGCAGGAAACACAATCGGAAAAAGACGTGAACAAGATTTTTGTTGAGATGTCTCGCCTTGCCAAAAAGCTGTCAAAGGAAAACTTGAAAGCATGGCTCAATGCGGATATGTCGGTTCTTCCGATTCTGAATGAAATGCTTGAGCCTGCAATGGCTGAGAATGAAGTCGAAGACTTGTTAGACGGGCTTGCATAATCAGTAAGTAAGGCATTATAACCAGTTAGAAAGAGCTAGGTCCAATCAGTCTAGCTCTTTTCATAGTGTTTATAAGGCGAACAGGGTAGCTTACCCTGTTTTTTAAAATGTTAAGGGCATATATGGGGGAATGGCTATGGCTGATACAAACGATTTTTCAAGGTCTGTGCATTTATTTCTTGACGATTCTATTTTATCTAAAGAAGCGCAGTACGCCATAGGTAGATTATCAGTTTGGGCGGGTAGTAAATATCCTATTGTACGAATATTCAACGATGGTAAGACTGACTTTGTAGCGACTTATCATGATGTTAATGGAAGATTACTTTATACAATAGGTGCTGTTTTAAGAGACAATGGCGAGTATTCTTTCCATAGCTAAAATCAACTACCTATGTAGTCAAAAGGAGAATAACTATGAAAAAGTTAAATAACAGATGGATTGACGATAATAATAACTCGTGGAGCTGCAATACTAACACGAAAAAACAAGCTGAAGAAAAGAGTAAAAGTCTTTCCGGCTGTTCCGACTGTTCCGACTGTTCCAGCTGTTTCAACTGTTTCCACTGTTCCCGCTGTTCCGACTGTTTCTACTGTTCCGACTGTTCCGACTGTTCCAGCTGTTTCAACTGTTCCCACTGTTCCGACTGTTCCGACTGTTCCGGCTGTTCCAGCTGTTTCAACTGTTCCCGCTGTTTAGACTGTTCCCGCTGTTCCCGCTGTTCCCGCTGTTCCCGCTGTTCCCGCTGTTCCAGCTGTTCCAGCTGTTCCGGCTGTTTAGACTGTTTAGACTGTTCCCACTTTAAGCATAATCCTTTTAGAATTTTCTTTCAGAATATCGGAAGTAGAAAATCTGAGATAAAAGTGTACTGGGATTGTTTCGGCGATACTCAGATTATCTGTGGCTGTTTTAACGGTAACATTTATCAGTTTTTAGAAGCTGTAAATAAAACGCATGGAGAAAACGAGTATGGAGTAAGATACAATGCTCTTATAGATCAAGTATTTCAACTTATGGAGATATGACTATGATATGCAAATATCAAGATGCAGTCGGCTACACTTGTAAAGGTGACAGAGACGCAATGGCACAATGTAGATTATGCACTTGCTATCTGTTTGGGCCGAGTGGAAAGCCCAATCGAAAATTAAGAGCTATAATTTTACTAGCTTGCATATTACTCGCATGCTTCTTCTATTCACAATCTGAACAGATTTACAAAGTCGATTGCGTAGGATATGGCGTCTTCTATCAGTCTCGCGTACCATTCACAGAAGAACAAGAGCAATCGCTTTGCCAATAATCTCAACGCCTCGAAAACACCCCATATATTTGATGCTAAACTTGATATATACTAACAGTCATGTTATATTAAGATCATTGAATATATGGGGCATATATGGCGTCATTCGTGGCATTTAAACGAATGATCCGTTATCAAAATTTGAGGACCGGTTAACTACCTTGTAGTTGAAAACTTAGGAGGACATTTTATGCTAACTATAATAGCACATTTCGATAACTTGAATGAACTGAACCACGCTATAAAATTATTTGATCTGGAAGTGCAAGACGATCATAAAACTATCAAAGCACGCGACGGTTTTAAGTCTTGCCACATTGAGAATCGCACGCTAAACATACAAATCGATGTTACGAAAGAGCTTAATTACAATTGGGCAAAACAAGCTATTAGTCATTTACCTGAAAAACAGAAAGAGCAATGCCGATCTGCTGCCTATAAGATTGTTGAAAACGGAGGATTAAAAGGCAATATATCTGACGCCTGGCGGTCCTTAAATTATACGTTAAGAGATATCCCGGAAATGTTTGTATAACGCCACTAAAACCACTAAAAACAGGAGAAACACTATGATACCTAAAATCACTCATGCTGAATTGCCATCTTTCATTGACCTTGCTGTACGCACAAGGGAAAATCTGCTTATCGTCGGTAAGCCTGGAATCGGGAAGACGGTCGGCGTTAATATGTTCGCCGATGATAATAATTTTCATGTTGAATTATCCCATCCGGCTATTGAAGACCCTACTGAACGTTCTGGATACCCTGCGAAGGCTACGCGGATCGTAGGTGACGAGCTTGATGTTATGCTAGGTAACGCTCCTGTACAGCAAGAATACGCTACACATTTGCCATTCGGACAGCAGCTACGCCTTATGGAAGCAACTGAACCTACTCTGTGGTTCCTTGACGACTTCGGGCAAGCTCCAGCATCTGTACAAGCAGGATATATGCAATTTCTAGGATCGCGTCAGTTAGGTGAAAGAAAAATACCGGACTGTATACATATCATTGCGGCCACCAATAGCCGGGAAGATAAAGCTGGAGTCAAAGGTCTGCTTGAACCTGTGAAATCACGTTTCGGTATTATTGTTGAGCTGGTAGCTGATCTGGATAGCTTTCGCGACTACTGGTACAAAAAACAACTACCTCATGTAGTCATAGATTATTTGAACTATGATACGCAAGCCCTGCATGACTGGAATCCAAACATAGGAATGGAGAACAGTCCTTGTCCGCGTTTATGGGAAAAGCTCGGTAAGTTCTTGGTTGCAATGAAAGGAGCGGACGACATTTTTGTTCGAAAAGTATGTGAGTCTACCATCGGAGAAGGCTATGGGAAAAAGTTCAATGCCTTCTGTAAGATGTATCTGAGGCTTCCTCGGTATGAAGAGATTATAGCAGACCCAGAAGGATTCGAGATAAACCATACCGCAGACGTTAGGTACGCTATAATGGGTATGATGGCAAACAGGGCTAAAGTAAAAGACTTGCCGAAGGTAATTCAAGTTGTTAAGAAGTTCGCCAAAGAATATCAGATTATTTTTATGCGGACCATATCGGCTATGAACAACGACTTGATAAAAAGTCGGGAAGCCCGGACATGGTGCGCGGAGAATGCAGATATCTACTTGTCAGCATTGAAGAATAAAACAAGTTCATTCTGAGGTGAAGCTATGGACTTTAAAATTGATGATATAAGAGCAATGCTGGCTATCAAGATGCCGCTGTTCATAAAGTTCTTGGTGGATACTCCGTTTGTAGCTGACGAAAATGTTAAAACGTTATCTACTGACGGAACAGATGTAAAATACAATCCTGCATTTATTCGGGCTGTTAGGTCGAGAGACGATCAGGTGTTCTACTTTGCTCATGAGTTAGGACATATATTCCTCGGCCATCATGTAAGATATCATGAAGATTGGGACAACGACAATCAACAAGTAGCGGCGGACATAGCTGTTAATTCTATATTGCTGCACTCTGATTTTCAGTTGCCAGCTAATGCTCTTTATGAGCATAAATGGTCTACTTGGTCATTTGAAGAGATATACAAGGAGATCGAGACTCAGAAACAACCACTCCCACCACAGAAGCAGCATAACCCAGATAAGCATGGGGAACTTGAACCTGATCCTGAGCTAGGTAACGACGATAAGGAGAATACGAAAGATCAACTACAAGGTAGTCAAAATCGAGGTAAAGGAACTTTGCTTGTAAAGCAACAAGAGCTTATTGACAAGCACCAGCAGAAGATGCAAGAGTCAATTCAGATGGCTAAAATGTCCGGCAACTTGCCCGGTGATGTCGCCGCTATTTTGGACAAACTAACAGAAGCTGAAATAAACTGGAAAGACGCCTTTGCTGAGTTTCTTATTCGTACAACTGGAATGGACGACTATACATTCTCAAGGCCAAACAAGAAATCTGATTCATGCGACGTTATTCTTCCTAGCATGTGGTCGGAACGTGGACCAATAGTTGCTTTTGCTGGTGACACTTCTCGCTCAGTATCTTTGGCTGAGATAAAGGAGATGGCTTCTGAAATAATCGGCATGGTGGAAGAAGTAGAGCCTGAAGAACTGCATGTTATGTGGTGTGGCACTAAGATTCAGTCTTATCAGTTTTTTGAAGAGGGCGAGATTCCTGATTTACAGCCTAAAGGTAGAGGTGGCACGGACTTCAAACCACCTTTCATCTATCTTGAGGAAAAGGGTATCGAGCCTGATGTACTGGTGTACATGACCGATGGAGAGTGTAGTAGTTTTCCACCGACTCCTAACTACCCTGTTCTTTGGCTCATTTGGCAGAATCACTTTAAGTTCGAGCCACCATTCGGCGAAGTATTAATCTTTAACAAGAGGTAATGACAATGGAATCAAAATTATTAAAACCAGCTTGGAAGATAGGCGACCCACCTATGCCGCAGTTTTGTAGCATCCTCGAAGACAAAAATGCAAAGATGACAGGTGAAGAGAGATACCCTGTCATCGGTAGTCTGCTTAGTCAGGATAATGCAGATTTTATTATTGGTTTATTATGTAAAGGACTTAATCCTTTCTGGGATTGTTTGCCCAAAGCTTTGTTAGTCAAGGAGCGCTTTGGTTTTGGTCATATCATGCTAGGCTCATGCCTTGTATACAACTCTGATATGTCGGCGTATTATGGATATGAGTTTTTTCCTCCGTATGAATTTCATGCTTGGTGGCAAAGAACGACTGAGGATAACTCGGTTATTATTGACATAGCACTGCCTGGAGTTATCTTGAAAGGAAATAAGGTGATAGATAGTCAAGGTCCGATTCTGTATGGGCGAGAGCCATCTATTCTCGCAGGCTATCCTCCGTTCTGGATCAAGTACAAGGCCGAAGCGGAATACGTGGATATCAAGAGCGATCAGGATTTTCCCTGTAACGAGAAAAGAACTTGACAAGTCCTTGATATTGTGGTATATTGTAATTGTCACAATAAAAAGGGGCTTATCAAATGATATCAATAACGTTGCTGAAACCTACATGGAAGGAGGCGCGTACAGCAAAGCTATTTTCTCTTGCGAATGGAAAGCCGGTATTAAAGGAGCCATATAAACTTGGTGAGAACTTCCATTATAAATCAATCGAGGTAAATAGTTTAGCAGGTTGGCATGACCTACTAGCTAAGTGCGCTGATATTCCTGTTATACGTATACCTGGAACACCGCTACCTGACATAGGCAAAGAAGTAAGAAGAAAAAAATGCAACTTCTCAGATGCTGGAACAAACCTGCTTCTGATAGACGCAGATGATTGGCCTGTGCCAGATGGCTTTTCATTAAAAACACCACAAGGCATATATGACACCGTAAAAGAGCTGTTAGTTAATCAAGTTGGCTTAACTATGCTTAAGGACGTAGCTTGTTGTGTTCTGTTGTCTAGTTCCTTTTGGAACTGGAAGCGGCTAAGGGCACATGTGTATTTTGAGTTATCTGAAAAAATAAATCTATCTGTTTTGTATGATTGGGGCCGCGCTTATAATGAGAGTAGCCCCAAATGTAAAATTGATCCGACATTGTTCCTCCAAGTGCAGCCGGACTTTATATCTAGGAGAGAGTGCCAGGGATTTATCGACCCACTTCCTGACTCTCTCCGGCTTACTTTGCATTGTGACAACCTTGCCCCCACTATAAACAAGGCTGTCTTGGAGGGGCATATGCAGTCGGTGATATCAATGTCGAGTGCATATGCTCAAGCTATTTCAACTACAGGAGTAGTTAAAAACTCTGACAAGTTAAACACAACTTGGGAAGAAACACTGAAGCTGTGCGGTACAGCTCAACATGGTATTAACGAGCCAGCATATAGGGCTTGCGCTCAACTCGTCCAAGAAGTCGGCAACAACGTAGTCCAACAAAATATTAATTACTACGTCGAGAAGATATTCACGTTAGTATGGTCATCTGTTAATGAACATGGCGTTCGTGGGGATAAGAAAGACCGGGAGTATTATGATAAAGCTCGGTTCCGTAACTACCTCAACACCGCATTGCAAAAGCAGTTCGGAGAAGGCGCAGACCAAAGAGTAAATGACGTAGCTAAAGCACTAAAAGCTGTAATAGGTGGGGCTAATCCTTCTATACTATTTGACCGTGATATAATAGAAGCATATCGTACCATACGATCAAAAGACCCTGGAAAATGGGCATCTATCAGAAACATCATCAAGACAAAGCTGAGAGGGAAAGTAACTGTAGCGGATATAGACAAGGCTTTAAGCTCCTTCAATAAAACTGATATAGGGTCGATGATGGATCAGGTTTTCGCTCAGTTTACTTGGATAGAGGGGTCTATAGATCAAGGTATGTACTGCCGTAAGAACAATGGAAAAGGGTATAGCTTGATAGGGTTAGATAGCGGCGTTCGTAATGACCTATACTCGAAAGCTATTGAGCTATTTTCCGATGCTGTTCCGCCACAATTTGAGAACAGTATGATGAAGGTGTTAGTAGCTAAGTCAAGAGAAGAAGGAACTACCTTATTCAATAAAGTCGTAGTAGAAAATCGCTGTTACACAAGTCTTGAAAACGGAAAAAATGTAACCTACTTCAACATGGGCATAGTCAATAAAGAAATGACTACATGTGTAGTTACGGAAGATGATGTAAGATGTATTCCAAGTATGCAGTCTCCTGTTGTATGGCTCACAGACAAAACAATTCGTCCGGCTGAGATAGACTATAGACCAAATCTTTCTAAGGAGGAAAAAGATTTTAGCATATCTAGTTTCATAAAAAACATGCGGCGTTTTGTTACGGTGGAAGACTCTGAATCCCTGATAGATGTTATAGCTTGGCAGCTTCAAGCTTTGGTTAACACTGGCACAGCGCATTTATTAGAGTTTACAGGAGCTTCAGGAGATGGAAAAACTGTATCTGCTTTGTTGACGAAAGAACTAGTGGACCCAACTAGCTCAGATATCAGAGAGGGTCAAGACTTGCATAATGGATTCTACAAGAAGGAGGATTTGGCTAAGATACTTAGGTCAAGGCATATAACTATTGTCGATAATCTAAGTAATTTATCTCCAAGTATGCAAGACTTGTTATGCTCGATAGCTACTGGTTGGAAGTTCGATCTGAGAGTTATGTACACTCAGGAGTTTATAGGTTTGGTAATTAAGAAGCCATTAATACTAACCTGCCTTGCGCCGATAATAACTAACCAGGATTTACGATCAAGGTCTATTAGCGTTGCAGTAAGTAAGAAAAAGAAAGAGAAAATAGGTGACATATACGCACTTTGGGAACAAGAAAAAGGTGGTATGCGTATGGGTTTAATGCTACTAGCATCTAAGGTTATAAAGTACATTAACACAAAGCGCCTAATCAGAGCAGATTTGAATGACAGGGATATGTGGGGAGTAGCCGCCAGGGTAGTAATAATGCAGCATCTTGGGTACCTTAAAGGCGATGAAAAAGTTATCCTAGCTCAAATAAAAAAGAGAAAGCAGCAACGGGATGTTAACGAAGCTATGCTATCCTCTACAACTTCCCAAATAATGGCATGGGTTATTGCTGACACCAATACTTTTTTCGGCCAAGATTTTCAGATGACTCCGGGTGAACTGTTCTTAACATTTCAAAAGTTTGCCAACGAGAACGCAGGAAAACAGTTTAATTTAGGTGGCACGGTAGTAGAGATATCCTTACGTAAAATGCCAACATCAGTAAGAACATTTGGCATCCGCCTAAGCAGTATAAAGAATGATATCACAGCAGTAACAGGATGGGAACTAGATCGTGTTAGACCTGGAGGGTGTAGCATGTGGCGGTTCTCTAAACCTTAACTGAAAGGAGGGAAGAATGACATTACTTGAGTACATGAAAAGAAAAAACCTATCTTTCAGACAGGTAGAGAAAGAGATAACCGATATCTTCGGGGGGTCGCCAAAGCATTCTACTATCGAGTCTATAGTGTACGGCACCGCAACACCCTCTTTAGAAGCTGCGCTTATGATCGTTCGATGGTCACAGGGCGCTGTTGAACCTCATGAGCTTATTAAGAAAGGAGGTAGACGATACACAAAAGACGGTGAGCGCATATATGTTTTAGGTTCTAGTAAGATAACAAGACAACCAATTGAAGATGAAGAGCTGTTAAGCATGTTGTCATAGTGACTACATGTGTAGTTAAAAACCTTAACGAAGGAGAAGTAACCATGAAACTCGTAATCGATCTCACAAACCCGAATGATATTACCGCTGCCATCGCATTTCTTTCCGGCCAGAAAGCCGTATCCAACCACGTACACCAGCTTGAAGAAACTACACTTGCTGAAGTTGATCCTATGGCTGATCTCGGCGGGGAATCTGGTTCAGATATGGATGATCTTCTCGGAGGCGGTGGGTCTGATGATCTTGATTCTCTTATTGGTGGTGGCGTCGAAGAGGCTCCGAAAGTTCCTACTCTTGAAGATATCAAAGGCGTTATCGGTAAAGCTATCGCTGCAAAGGGTAAGGACAAAGCAACCGAGTTCTTGCAGACTGTGTTGACGAAACTGAAAGTTGCCAAACTGAGCGCCATCCCCGACGAGAAACGCGGAATGGTAATCGAAGTAGTTGAAAAATGGTCTGCTAAGAAATAAAAACTTGCCGTTATAAGCAGTGCGGAAGACGGTATCCAGTCCGTTAAATGATACCACTGCTTATGGCGGCAAATCAATTCTTTAACAGTAGGAGGTAGAAACATGGCGGAACATAGTAAACTACTATCGCCCTCTGCTTCTGGATTGTGGTTGAATTGTACTGCCATGCCGCAAGCAGTAATCGATGCGAATCTTGGCGACCAATCATCGGAGCAGTCATCGATGGGTACAATTCAACACTCCTTTGCAGAGCGGTTGTGGAAAGGTGAGATTGATCCAAGAGGGCCGACTCCAGATGGCATCCCAGAGCAGGAATGGAACGAAGTTATTATAGCTGTATCAGCAGCTAAAGACATACTGAAAGGCTGTAGCAAAATCGCTGTAGTTTATCTTGAAAAGCGCGTTGACATGAAAGGTTGGCGTGAAGATTGTTTCGGCACAGCGGACATTATTATTTGGGACTCGGAAAGTAAAAAGCTGTACATCATCGACTATAAGTTTGGTCGAGTCCGTGTAAACTGCATTAACAACAGCCAGCTTAAAGTGTACGGGATAGCGTTCTTGGAAGAGCATCCAGAGATAGATGCAGTTGTTGAAAGAGTAGCAATGTCTATCATTCAGCCAAAGATCGGACACGGTGCAGCCACATTCGAGGATAACGTTGAGTCTCTACGTAAGTGGGATAGAGAAGTACTGTCTAAGGTCCAGAAGACTATCCTCGATGGTAAAGGTACTTTCAATCCTGGTCCTTGGTGTGGTGAGAAATACTGTAAGCTTTACAAGGCTGGTAAGTGTCAGAAGTCGAATGATAATATCGACGGTATTATCGACGAATATTTCTTCGAGGACATGACGCCAAAAGAAATACCTAGACGCGATAATAGGTCTTTCTTCTTGAAGCTCATGCGATATGAAACAGCTATCAAGAATCTTACTGCTACAGCGTTTTCTATAGCTACTGAAATTGCTCTTAACGGAGAGAACGTTCCAGGTTTCAAGATTGTAAATGGAAAAGGTAAACGATCCTGGATCAACGAAGCAGAAGCAGACGCGTTCTTGAAGAAAAAGGGTGTATCTATAGCGGCGAGGTACAAGTCTACTCTTATCACCGCACCGCAAGCTGAAACGGTATTGAAGAAAGAAGGAAAGCTTGACTCGGAGAAAGCGAAAGAACAATTCTCTGCTCAAGTGCAATGGGTCGAAGGCCAGAAGATACTCGTACATGAAGACGATCCTCGCGAAGCGGTAAGCTTTGCATCGGTTGACGATGTAATCGATGGCTTGTTCGAAGGTTTAACAGACCATGTTACTGTAGAAGGGAGCGACTTTCTCGATGACCTTCTCAATGAACCAGCGGAAGAAAAAGGAGATGATGATCTGCTGAGTAGCTTGTTAGAATAAAACGACTACATGTGTAGTTGAAACTCGTAGAATCACATAAAACCACATAAAACCACTAAAAAGGAAAAATCACATGAAACCCCAAGATATCAAAGCAAAACGTATTGACACTCCTGCTGACCAGGTGCGGTTAGTTATCGCCGGTAGATCGTCTTACTTCAACTGCCTTGAGGCAACGCTGGATGACGACGATAAACAGGATGGACCAAAGAGCTATAAGTCTGCTGTGCTCGTCCCGAAAAATGCGCCGGTAGAGGCCATCTCGGTTCTTATCCAAGGAGTGAAAGACGCAATAGAGATTGGTATCAGAAAGAAGTGGAACGGTTCCAAACCTGCGAAGCTTCAGTTGCCGATCAATAATGGCGACGAGAAAGCTAAGGAGTCTGCTGAGAAGTACGACGCGTATGCAGGGTGTTGGAACTTTACTGCTAAAAGGCGAGAGAAAGACGGTCGCCCAAGGCTTAAAGCCCATGGTAAGGAGGTGACAGAATCAGGTATCATTGAGTCCGGAGACTGGTGCGTATGGGATATTACGCTGTACCCATTCGCCAACAAGAAGAACGGCGTTGCGGTAGCTCTTAATGGTGTTACTCTTATCATGGAGGGTGAGCGTTTCTCTGGTGGTCCATCGAAGGATAGCATAGACGATGCGGCCAATGGTCTTTATGGCGAAATGCTCGGATCAGGGCTCCCTGAAGATGCAGCGGACGATCTTCTTAGTTCGTTGATGAACGGACAAAAACAAGCGGCGGATAAGGACGAGCTTATGTCCTTGTTAGGTTAACGATATGGTCAACTTCATGGAACCGTGGCCTATGGTGAACAAGGCCCATATAAGCCACGCAAAAACACTGTAGACATAATCGGGAAAGGGATGGTCGGCATTGTGTCGGCCATCCCAATTTAAAAACACGGAGGATATATGGAAGAGGCAAGAAAGAAATATATAAATGGTAGTATGCAGAGCATCATAACTGAAAGAGAGAAACAACTCGACAATCAGTTAGTTTCAATAATAAGTACGTTAATGGTAGAAAGGTTAACTGAAAAACGGACAGAAGGAAAAAACGGCTGGTGGGATGCCAATAGATGTTCTACCCAATATCTTAGAGAACTACTGCATGTAAATATTAAACGAGATGATCTTTTGGATATAATCATATTATCCGCCATGGTATACGTCCGAGAAAGGTTAGAGAATAAATAACTACAGAGGTAGTTGAAAATGAAAATAACAAGCGACGACATTTTTCTTGATTTTGAAACCAGGAGCAGAGCAGACTTGAAAAGTGTAGGCGCATGGAGATATGCTGAAGACCCGAGTACATCAGCTCTGTGTTTAGCCTACTCCTTTGGTAACAGCGAACCAGAGATATGGGTAGAAGGAGGGCCACAACCGATAAGACTGTTCGAAGCATTCAAGTCAGGAAAACATATTCATGGTTGGAACTCGTTATCGTTTGAACGCGCTATCTTCGAAGTTATAATGGGGCCGAAATTCGGATGGCCTACCCCAATGCTAGAACAGTATCATGATACAATGTCCGACGCTCTTGCTCTTGCTTTACCCGCTGGTCTTGATGCTTGTGGAGAGGCTGTTAATGCTACGATCAAGAAAGATAAAGCAGGTAAAGACTTAATCCGTAGGTTGTGCAAGCCGATATCAGCCGGTAAAAAGAAAGGCGAGTTTCGAGAACGTAGCGAACACATAGCCGAATACTCTTCACTATACAACTATTGTAAGCAAGATGTAAGAGCAGAGCGCGAGATATACAGCTTGCTCCCTTACCATGTTACTGGTAAGAATAGAGAGATAATGCTGATGGTAGCACGGATGAACGAACGAGGCTTGCCTATCGACCTTGTTGCTGTAAGAGCGATAGCCAAAGCTATTGAAGAAGAAAAAGATTCTCTGTGCGTGGCGTTCCATTTGCTGACTGGCGTTCCTTCACCGACTAACAGAGCTAAGTTCCTTAACTGGCTTAACAGGAATGGATTGCATATCGAAGACACGCAAAAAGAAACATTACGGGATGCTATTCTAGCTGGTGGGTTAGGCGATAAAGTTCTCCATGTTCTGCAACTAGCTAGTGAGATAACGAAAACAAGTAACGCAAAGTATCAAGCTATTCTTAATTCTGTATGCGCTGATGGTACTGTAAAGAACAATCTTATCTATCATAAGGCAAATACTGGTAGACTTGCAGGGGCCGGGTTCCAAGTACAGAACCTAGTATCCGCCGCAGAGAAGGAGCCAGAGCCATTGATAGAGTGCTTCATAGACGAGGATTTGTATTTTGTTCACCTGTGGAATGGTATTCTCGGAACAGCGTCAGGGCTGATACGCTCTATGATTAAAGCTTTTCCTGGAATGAAGTTTCTTAACGGTGACTTGAAGGGTATTGAAGCTAGAGGGTCGGCATGGGTTTCTCGTGAATGGGACGTTCTGAAAATGCTTGGCGAAGGGATGGACGTGTATCGTATAACCGCTGCCAAGATGTACGCAAAAGCTATCGACGCCATATCAAAAGAAGAACGCCAGGCTGGAAAGATATCCGTCCTTGCAGGGGGCTTCGGCGGCGCTCATAACGCTTTGATAAACATGGCTCGTAAAATGGGTATCGTCATGACCGAGATACAAGCGAAAGGCTACGTTAAAGATTTTCGTAACGGTCGTAAGCAGCTTGTTAAAACTTGGTGGGCTTTCGGTGATGCTGCGCTTAACGCTATGGATAATCCTGGAGTAGTATGCAGTCCAGAAGTAGAAGGACTTCCTGTTGACACGCGCTTTAAGTTTATTAAGCACGGCGAGTATCTTTACTTAGTTCTTCCTAGCGGACGAAAGCTGTCGTTCCCATTTCCTACTATCCATGAAGAGTTCTATAAAGGCCATTTGCGCAGAAGCGTAGCCGCTATGTGGGTTGACAGCTACACTAATAAATGGTCTAAACGTATAATAACAGGGGCGAGTTTCTTCCAGTCTGCTGTTCAAGCTCTATGTGCTGACCTGCTTATGGAAGCGCAATTAAGGATAGAAGATGAAGGGCTACCTCTTATCCTTAGCGTGCATGACGAAGGAATGAGCATGGTTCCTGATGATAGCAGGTACACGGTAGCTCGGTACGAACAGCTACTTTGTGTTGTTCCTGAATGGGCTAAGGGCTTCCCGATAGCTGCTGACTGTTGGGAGGGGTACAGATTTAAAAAATAACTACAGAGGTAGTTGAAAATTAAAAGACTATTCGGAGTAGACGGTGATTTCGTAGAACTTACTGTAGACCTTGAGCATGAAACTGATCTTGCCTACCTTGTATCAATCGACGGACAGCAAGCTTGGATACCAAAGAGTAAGATTGAAGACTTCGACCTAATCAAAGGCCAAACTTATAAGATGATAATTCCTGAGTGGTTAGCCGAAAAGAAGGAGCTTATATAATGTTCTGGAAAACTTTAAACGAAAAACTCGTAAAGGCGGGTATAAACGATGGCGTTTTACTCGAAGCGGTGCATAGTAAGTTAGCAGGAGCTGCTATACAATACTGTACTCAAGCTATGCGTCGAAGACATGTCCAGTTAAACGTACTTAATGAGGTATTACATGCCCTTCAAGAACATGTCGCCACCGTTCAAGCAGTTGACGAATAGAGTAGGAAGAAAACTTTTGGAGAAGGATATCGAAGACTACGCGAGAGACGAGTTCAAAAAGCTCGGATGGATAATGGAGAAGTTTACTTCCCCACAGAAGCGCTCTGTACCAGATGATATAATAACTGCTCCTGATTATCCGTCCGCGTTGATATTCTTTATCGAGTTTAAGCAGCCTAAAGAAACAGCGACACCTCAACAGATGAAAGATCATGCGAAGAGAAGAGAGCTAGGAGCAATAGTATTCGTCGTTGACTGCTACGGCCAGCTTGATGCGGTAATAATTATAGCTAAATGGATTTTAGCAAATGGCTTAGTACCTGAACTTCCACGATGGCTAATGAAATAACTACAGGAGGTAGTTGAAAATGATTTTTATAACGCCACAAGAAGCCAGAGAGATAGCTAAACTTCCAAGTGAATTAAGGGGAATAGATTCTTTAATTCGTCAATCAGCGAAAAAAGGTGAAGGAGGAATGTGGATAGAAATATCAACTGCTGCTTATTATAAGCTGCGTGAAAGAGGTTATGAGCTTACCACCGATCAACAGAAGTACCCAGGAAAAACATATATATTTTGGGGAAACTAATGCTTTACCTACCAATGAAAAAGCAAAACGAGGCTATGCGGATGATGATGCAGAAACCTCGTTTCGGATTGTTCATGCGAATGGGAACAGGAAAGACTATTACCTGCTTGACTGTTGTAGACCTTCTTATGTATGAGTTCCTAATGCTTCGTAGGGTTCTTCTATTTGCCCCAATAAGGGTAGCGTCAATATCTTGGCCGGACGAAATAGCTAAGTGGAAGCATACAAGGCATTTAAAATATTCTTTCATACATGGCCTGTCTAAACGCGCCGATATTCTAGCAGCTAGAGACTCAGATATAGTAGCCATAAATTATGAAGGAGCTAGGTGGCTGTCGAATAACAGGGATGCTTTTCCTCATTTCGATATGGCTATAATAGACGAGTCAACATGGATAAAAAATCCTACGGCACAGAGAACTAAGATACTCCATGAGCTAACAAGGTTCATTCCAAGAATTAATATACTATCTGGTTCTCCTGCACCGAACTCGTTAGCTGATCTATGGTCGCAGATATTTATTCTTGATAGAGGGAAGCGATTAGGGGCAAACATAACAGCGTTCAGAGATAGATACTGTATAAAGAAAGAGTATCAGTACTTCATGAAGAGTGGGGCGAAGGATGAGATAGTAGACTTAATTGGTGATATAGTTATGGTAGTAGACCAGAAGGATCAAGAAGGTATACCTCCCGTGCATAACAACATTATAAAGATGAAGCTGTCTGCTCCACTACAAGAGAAGTACGATGAACTCGAAAAGGATTTTTCTACTACTCTAAACTGTGGCTATGATATAGAAGCCTTAAACCAGCAATCTAAAACTCAAAAGCTACGACAATTCGTATCAGGTTTTGTTTATAAATCTGACTACAGTGTAGTTAATATTCATGAGGAAAGGCTGAAAGCTTTAGCTGAGCTGATACAGTCGTTAAGCGGGCATAACGTTCTTGTAGCGATACAATTCAAAGAGGAAGTTCCTCTTATACAAGACTATCTTTTCCGACACTTGAAGATCAAAGACATACCTTTCATAAACTCTAAGTCGAAAAAGAAAGATGACGCGAAGACTATCCATGCTTGGCAAGCTGGTAAACTTCCACTTCTTCTAGCCCACCCTGCCTCGATAGGGCACGGCCTAAACCTTCAGTCAGGAGGAAGCGACATAGTATGGTACAGCTTAACGTGGTCGCTAGAAGAGTGGGAACAGTTCATAGCTAGGCTTGCTAGGATGGCGCAAGTAGCTTCTAAAGTTATTAACCATATATTACTTATGTTGGGAACGATGGACGAGCCAGTATTCAGTTCGTTAAATAAGAAAGACGCGAATCAAACGAGCTTTCTTGAAGCCTTAAAAGCATGGAGGGAAAAGAAATATGGTAAAATCTGAGTTAATAGAATACGTCGAACAAGCCGCAGACGAGCACAATAAGATAGCTGCTCTCATAGCCGTGCTTATAGTCCGACGAGAAGATTTTGTAGAACACTCTGCTTCCGAGATATGCGAAGATTTTGGTATGCCTGATACCTACAAGCACCAACTCCGCAGCATCCTCAAAGCAAGAGACGAAATTAAAAAACTTGGTTACGAGATAAAGGAGGTGGTGAACAAGAAGAAACGTGATTACCAAAAAGAGCAAGCTAAGATTAATTCTTATTGCGTATGGTGCAATAAGCGAGTACTGCATAAGGACTTGGCGCTGTACCGAGCAGAAGTATATCATGCTCACTGTCTAAAAGCTAGAGAACAAGTTGAGAAAAAAGCTGTTGTTACTGTAGCTAGAAATGACAATGCCATATATCCTATGCTATTAAGAAAACATATGGGGATACGAGATGTATGATGATGACTTTAGAAAGACCGGAAGGACAACAAAGCAGATGATGCTCTTGGAAATTGAGTACCCAAACGAACTGCCAGAGCAAACTAAGCTAGACGACTTCGATGAGATTGATCCCCGGCTCGACGACTGATTCGTAGGTCCATGTCTTTCCGCCACTCCGCAAGATCGTCTGGGCAATACCCGCTAGTGATAGCTAAGTGAGGGCAAGTAGGTAAGAGCTTTACATACCTGCCCTCTGTTGTTAGAAATCTTTTACACACACAGCATTGGCGTAAAATTACTTTCATTTAAATAAAACCTTTTTCAGAATACGTATAAGCTGCAATTGCTTTTTACGTCTCCAACCTATACATTCTTCACAAGTCGTTCCTACCTTTCGAGTACATACTGCTCGTCCATTGTTTATGTCCGGCCTGACACATTTTCTCATGGTAACACCGGAGGCATACCAAGAACCTGTTTTAATTTTGCATACAGTCCAAGAATAAGTAAGGTTAATAGCCCACCAATTCCCGCAACGAGAATAGTTTTACGAACAGTAGAACCTGTTTCGGAAAGAAGGGACTCAATGTGTTCGGTCAATCTTACCGCTGCATAAACACGATCAGGATGAAGATCTCCAAATCTACAGGTATGAGAACGTGCACTTAACGCTTGTACTAACGCTTCAATGTCTTCGTCAGAAAACCGGCGGCGGTCTGTGCCCATATCAGCTGCATCGTGAGGTTCAGTCATCATGACTCCTTAATTTTTGTAATGGCGGCACGCAAACCAAGCCCCTTTATACCCTCTCCAATTCCACCACAGCCAGCGATAAGGAATCCAGCAGTCGCGTCAACCGACATTTGTGGATCACTAAATATCCCGGCAACACCTGTAGCCAGCGAACCAATACCAGTCAGGATTAGCAACGCTGCTCCTGAGTAGGCTTTCTTTCCGTCCATTAACTTCATAGCTATAGCCAATACAAGTTTAACAATGTTCATTTTGACTACCTCTGTAGTTAAATTTTGTGTTCTTTTGTATTCAATAGATCATTTAGCACCTGTTGATTTGATTTCTTCTAAAACTGGAGCGAGTTCATTCGTCACCGGCCCGACACCATCGCCTTGATTATGGGACTGATTGTATTGCACGTCGCCGAGATATTGATTGTCTTTTTTGGCTACAGCATCTTGCAGAACTTCCTTTCCGGCATTTATGCCCATGCCGATAATGGTACCATCAATAACCTTGACGCCGAGCCGTTCAATAGTTTTCCAGGCGGGGTGGGCGGAGGGTTCGGTTGGTAGTTGCTGCTCGAATCTACCCCTCTCTGAATATGAAACTTTTTTCATCACCTGAATTTTCAGGCCGGGAGCAGCATCCACAAGTTCGAATTCAGCACTAAACCCAGAGTTCTTGCCATCTTCAACGATTTGTTTGTCACGATTTTGCAGGGTTTTGTGCACCATCTCTTCTTTTGCAACCGACGAATCGGCCACGTATCGCGTCGTGGTTTTAATCACATTGCCCGCTTCATCAAGGATTTCCTCTGTTACTGGGATTGCAGTTCCCGCACACCCGGATACCAAAACAGCCAAACCAGCTACTACCAAAAATCGTTTCATTATCACCTCGATAGGGAGAAGATTAAAAACCAAAACGGCATAACAATTATCAGACCAATTATTAACCCTTGCTGAAATTTGCTCATTCAAACGCTCCACAGTTAACGGTTCCACCAGGAGCAACAATGTTCCCGCTGCCGTCAGTTATTGCTACACCATTGTAGTCAACTACATTCGCCGTTCCTTGCCACACGGAATTATCACACACATTAAGTGCCGAAGAACCGGCCTGTAAGGTGAAATCGCCGCCAGCGGCATTAGTGAATAAAGGGTCAATCGTGATAGGGTGCGAATTTGGATGTGTGGTTTCTGTAATTGCGGTAAATCCACCTGAATCAGCGTGTGTTCCGTAAATAACATTATAGTCCATCACTATATCATCTGCCTCAACGGGTGGATCAAACCCTATTTGAAAATAATAGCCGTTGGCAAAAATATTATTTTTGAATGTTACCCCAGGATATCCACTTGTTGGTTCCAGCATCTGATCAAATATCCTGGCACCGCCTAGATAATTGGTGCCGTTTGTACCGTTTTGATAGACCGTATTGTTAAAAATTTTAATATCATAGACGGGACTTCCGGTTGGTCCAGCGTTGTGGAGGTTGATACCTCCGTTTGACGCGAGTGAGACAATATTGTGGTGAACGAGAATATCGTGTAATGCTCCACCCAACTCAGCGCCGATCTGAATCCCCGCAGCTCCTGATATATTGTGAACTCGATTGTTATACACTTCGATATTCGAGGTATCTTGATCGTATGCATCCACATAGATGCCATTTGAGCCACCTGCTATATCATAAACATTATTGTGGTGTATGCTCCCGTTCTTGGACCCTTGCTTTGAGTCTATACCTGCGCCGCCAGGAGGGCTAAAACTAGGGTCACAGTTGGTATATGACTCGTTGTAAGCTACTTCAAAACCGTTTACAGCAGATAGGGAAATCTGCTCACTGGCATCTTCGCAATTGGTCATTGTTACATTATTATTTAGCACCGAAACGCTGGAACTAGTATTCAGCTTGATACCTGATGACTCAGTATTTGCTACTTCACAACGTTGAACAATTAGGTTCGTTCCGGCATAGAACCCTATCCCTGGATTTTCATCGGCATCACCAATACCGGAATCTTGGACACGAATATCTTGAAATGTGATATAGCTCTTCGAATCCCCCCTGATCAAGCCATGATTTTGAGGAAGGTTTACTCCAGTGCCATCAAAGACAGGTTTGTCCCCTGTTCCATAAGCGCCGAATGTGATTGGATTACCAGCCGTGCCGCTATCCGGAATCAGTAACCCCTGTGTTTCTGGCATCAGAGTTGATCCCCATGTATCCCCACGCTTAAAGAAAACGCAATCGCTAGGAACAAGTGTTGCAGCTGCTCCGTTGACCTTTGTTATGGTCTGCCAAGGAGTATCAACCGAAAGGCCATCAGCAGCATCTGACCCAGTTGCAGAGACGTAATAAGCCGTACCGACGCAGGTTGCTTCTGGTGTTCCACCACCCGATCCACGAAATATAAACATGGCATCTGCATAAGAGCAAAATGCCAATAATGTAATGGTTGCATAAAATATTCTCATCTGACCTCCGTTCCCCACACGGTGCAATGTATTTGGTCAACTGTCCCAGACGGTGCTCCTACAAACAACCTCACCACAGCATTTGAGGCTATTGACGTATCGGTCAACGTCGAATCCGCTGTCATCGTTGCCCCACAAGTAAAGGTTGCCCCGGTCGTTCCACAACTGGTGGCATTGCTATTGCATTCCTGCAAATCAACTGCAATTGTTCCGCCGCCCAAGCAAATACATTTCATCCCTTGCAGGGTTCGCACGACTCCTTCCGAAAATACAATTGGATCATCAGTATCGCCGGGGGTAAGCCAGGTAACGGGTTGCACAAACTCCTGGGTGACAACATTACCAGCTGACGTTATATCAAATGTTTTATTAGTAAGGGTTTGGGTGTCGGTAGTGCCTACTACCGCCCCGGAAATGCCGTGCGCTGCGGTTGCCGCGATATGGTCGGCCACACTGTTGCTTGATGCTGGTTGCGTGGTATTCCCATCGCTAGGGGTATCATCGATATCCGCCTGGACGAGGGGGTTTGTGAGCGCGGCCTGTTTTCCAGCCAGTGCATCACCAACAGCTGCTTCCTGCGGAGGTGCCGTAGTGCTCCCACCGCCAGCTGTGGTCCTTACCGTAGCCAGGGGTGTAACCAATTCGCTATCGCGAGCAATGGCTTCATCAATCCTGGCAGCAGCAACTGTTCCCGATGTGATATTTGAGCCGTCGATTCCCGTCCCTACCTTCGACCCAGAGAGAGAGCCATCCGCAAGATCATCAAGATCAGTGTCTTTCCCTTGAAACAGGTTGGCAAGATACGTACCTACTTGCGTCCAGGTGATTTTCTTACTCGATCCTGCGGCATTATCGGTGGTATCGCTAACATCAACGCCGGGTATCAGATCACTTGCTGAAATCGCATCGGTTTGTGCCGTAAGATCGGTTATCCGCTTGTCGGCAAAGCTCAGTTGCACGGACATAAAAAAAATGGCCGCAGCTATTACTATTTTCTTCATTTCTCACCATTCCCAATATGTTCCGTCTTGATTGACTATGTGCTCCCCCGCCTGGGTAAGCGCCTGCTCCGTGGCTTCTTCTGAGTGCGTCGTGATTGTAAACACTGTCTCAACCCCGTTAAATGTAAAAACGAAATCAACAGGGGTGCCGTGTTCTCCGCTTGATGTGCCTCTTACTTTACATTTCATAATTTAATTTTGGTTAATTGTAGTTTCTTATCAATCACGGTCAGTTGCCAATATATCTGTCAATTTTGACTATTGCCGCCGCATCCTGCATAACCGCATAACACACTGCGCCTTTGCTGCCAAAGCGGATCAAACCATTATCAGTGTGCGTTGCCCATGTGATTTCTTTCGGCACTGCACTGGCATCATAATAAATTGAGTCGAGTCCAAGAATATTGATGATATCAGGAGCAGCAGGGAGCTTAACTACCCAATCACTAGGGCCTGTGCCTGAAATAACCGTTAGTGGCAGATAAACCTTGTCCCCGCCGCCATAGGCATACGCCCCAATATCAACACCGTCGATCCATTGGCCTTCTGGGATACCGAGAGTTGCAGCATAGATTTTGTAACCGTCTGCGTCGTACTGATCGCCGTCTGCCTGGACAAATGGGTTGATTCCTGCTCCAATACAAATAGATGTGGCGGTGAGCCTTCCAGCCGGATCTATGAGCGGGTCGCCATCGCCATCGGTAAAATTCCCGGCAACCGTGACAGTTGCGCCATTGTCAACAATATCGTTTCCGGTGATATTAGTAAAAATTGAGTTTTTAACAGAGGTATCGCCTGTTGTCTCGAAAGCATCGCCAGTCATGTCCCTGAGCAGCATACTGGCAAAGCGAGTCGTTGTTGCATTATTGATAACAGGATTGACGGAGGCAGTTATTGCAGATACGAGATTTCCACTGCCAGCAATATTCAACGACCCTAAATCAGCAGGCTCGGTGTTCTTCCACGATTGGAATTCATCGACATAGAAACTGTTGGCACTGCCGTATGCCTCAAGGCTGAAATAACTGAAACGCTCTGCGGCTGTGGCGAGAGTTTGGCCTACTACATGAGCAGCCAGTTTTCCGTCAACCAGTATTTTGAAATAGCCCTCATCGACATGCCCCCCGATGATCAGCTCAATATCATGCCATTCCTCGGCAGATATTACGACTCCGGGGAGATCTGGCACCGTATACCCTGATTGCATCCACAGAGCAGCCCTGCTGGTTTCGGCCAAGGTCAATTCATTTTGGATAAAACTTGCCCCTGCTCCTCGAACGTAAATTTCATATCTGCTGGTGCTACTGCCGTTTATTTGAGCCATTTTAAATCTACCGTTCGCGACCACATTGGCGGCGAGGTAGTATTTGAATTTTATGTGGGATACATCCCCACTGTCGCAAAAATAATAGTACTTGTATATCTTTGGATTACTCGTTCCATCGGCAGTCAGTATTTTTGCTGATTGTGATCCCGATGCAACGATGGTTGATTCCGCCGACGCTCCGGCAGTAGATGTGAACGTCCAACTGGCCTGCAATGCCTCGAAAGTTTCGGATAGTCCTGCGGCCACACCGACTGCGGTTCCACTGAATTTGCCGCCAGAGAGCTTGCACCCCGACAGATTAACCGCGACAGGCTGAGTAAACTCCCCGTTAAACCTGACGTTTTTATTGTCGGATAATAGCGCTGGAAGAAAATCGTGATTTTTCAGCGGATAGCCCTCAGAGCCGAGGGAATAATCAAACCCAGTCGGACTGATACTTATTCTCCCGGTGCCAATTCTTCCAACGACAGGCCTATCATCGGCGACGCATGCCGCCCCGCCAGCGTATATCCCGGCCCACGTTGTGTCATAGTAGGATGGTAGAAACGCTGACCGCAAACCACCAGCGGCATTAGTTTTGTTCGACGTTATTCTCTCGGTCCATGTCTCGCCTTGGTCGCCGGAAAAAACTATTTTATTCTCGCCTGTCGTACCCTCCACAGCATAAGAGAATACCACCACCCCGTTATAAGAGTGCGCCCACCACGCTAAAACCCCATAAGCCCCTGTGGTGTAACTTTCTTCATAGACAACCTCCGAGATATTCGCATCATCATCAGCCCAACGGAGTATGGCTCTGTTATTTGCTCCATCAACGTGAATGTCGAGACTGGCATATCTGTAATTTGCGTCCGATGTTATCGGCACCACACACATTTTTCCGGTCGCAAGCGGCCATGAAGTATTGTATGGCCTGAAGCGAACAAAATCGGAAGAAGTGATTACCTCTTGATCGAGTTTGCTCCCCGGCAGATACAGGATGCCGTTATCGTTATCACCGAGAGCCACATACAACTTATCCTGATGGGGGCAATAATAAACCCAATGAACATGCCGCTCCTTGATGGTCCCGTTTGCCCCGTCAAATACTATTACATTCTCCCAGGTGCCGTTTCTTTTCCGCCACAAAACGGCGGATGACAATTCTAAGGGAGTGCCGAGACCGTATTCACCTGTCCAAATATTGCCGTTCTTATCCTCGGTGAAATTCCAGGAAACAACGCTTATGCTTTCGCCAACGTCTTTCTCAAATGTCGAGTTATAATATTCCTGGATTTTTGCAAAACTATATCCGTTTGAGCACTCTACGATCCAACCGCGTTTTGCCGTGGTGTCATAGTGGCTGGAATAATAAACTCCATCACTTCCTTTGAAGTTGATCCGACCATTGATATATATGGTCTTGTCTGTTCCGCTTATTTTGTTTCCGTCCCACCCTTTCGACCCATAGAAGTCTGAGGCCAGCAGCATCGACCCATCGCTATTAACAAACATGCTTCCGGCTGGAGCTTGGGCAAAAAACGCATACGGGCCGAAAAGGTTACGCAGTCCCATCCATTGCAAACTGCCAGATTCTGAGCCGATATTTTTGATTGATAAGCCGATAGTATCAATCAAACCGCTCTCGGTCGTAGCCAAAAATTCCAGCTCATCAGCAGGCAGCACATCCCCACCATCCCACAAATAACTTCCGGGTGGGAGCCATTCGTCGTTAAGGAAGAACTCAGCGCCCACAGGAATAGTGAACGGACCAACACGCGGCCTGAACCATCTTGATTCATAGACAGTTGATAGCTCTACTCCAACAGGCCCGCGACTGCCTGGGGTGCGCGGTAGACCGTGATTACTGCTCAGTCGTAATCTAAGCCCGAGCATATCATGCCATCCAATCGTATGTGCCGCTCGTTATAGCCACACTTGAGCTGCCTTCGAGACTGAAACACTCGCCTTCCGTCATAGCACGAGTACTCTCACTGGCATCGGGCCAGGTGATCACGATGGTTCCTGCGACAACGCAGTAGACAGCTTTAGGACTGACAAGCGGCCCCTCTGTTACAGCTACTCTCCCCGGTTGCCAAACAAAGAGTTGTATCTTCTGCCCCGCTGCGTCTCTTGTGAGTTCCATATCTATTACTCCTAAAAGTTTAATCCCTTGCCATTTGCCCGAAATACCGCAGGCGGCGTTTCCGTGCTTATTGTACTTTCATACCGTTTCAGAACAAAATCGTCAACAACAATGCTGCCGGAAACCACTTCCAAACAAACTCGTGTATCCTGCACGACGTGTGATTTGGTTCCAGGAGTAGAGAAAGTCACTGTGGAATTCAGCGTTGTCAGTTTAGCAGTTCCAGTTATGCTCCGCACATTAATGGCTTCCCGGAAAGCTCCGAAGTCGGGAAATGTCTGACAGATCTTTGTACCGGCTCCATCTAATTGAACCCCTCCATAAGATTGGGTTATTCTTGTGGTATTATCACTTATCCATCCAACGGGCAAACCATCTAGCCATTCGTCGAAATCACCATTGGTAGATAAGTCTGCCCCGATCATATCGTCAGGAGCCGGGATATTCCTACAAGCATTCTCCCAATAATTCTCATTAATTGCTAAACATTCCGTATAATTGCAAGCCCAAAAATCTTGTTCTGTACAAAGAATGGGCAATCTACTGGTGAACTGCGCATTTGCGGTTGACGAATAAGCATTGTTTTTTGTACAGGTATTGCCCGATACTGAGTCACACCCTGTCCAAGCTGTAAAGGCTGAATCGCTACCTGGATTAGCCGTCAAAGTTTTGACGGTGTTTTGCAAGACGCTTTCCGAACAAACAGTTCCACAGTTGATCCCTGATGGGGATGATGTAATTGTACCGGTCCCGGTCCCGGATTTCGTGACAGTCAGTGTCGAGTAATTGTTGGCTACCGCGATATTTATTTGATAATCCGTGTCGTTTTGTTCACCATCGCTAGTCTTTGCGCATCGGACATAATATGGAGCGTTTTGCCCTGGAACTAAGTTGTTAATGGTCGCTGTGTGGGTTGTCGTTCCGGCCCCGGTGGTGAAATAGTTCATATTGGGATAAGCCGTTCCTGGTGATAACGAATACTTACAGGTGGCATTTACACTGGTGGTAATGCCAAGCGTTGTTGAAACGGTGCCTGCCGGGAGCGTTGTGGTCGGGATTGGATTTGACAAAACAGGTCCAGGCGGAGGCGTTGCGTTCTTCTCTGTCGTGCCGATATAAAGGTTGTCAATCCACATATACCAATCAGCGCCGGTGAAATTTGGGGGATCGACGTACCCACCGAAAGTTATTTCCTGGAATTCTGTAGAATCCCCGTAGGGGTATGGATTCGTGTTTTGGTCAGACACATCCCCGACTAAAACGCCGTTGTGCCAAATTTTCGTGGTGCCATTCCTGGTTCCCTGGGTTGCTCTTTTAACATGCATCTTTATGTGGTGGTACGCGCTGCCGCGGATATCAATACTCCCGCCTGTGGCCGTCGTAGTATTGTACGTTGAGTGTGGTATGCAATCAGACGACGGATAAGCTATCGGGCCGTCCCAGGTATCGGCGCATAGGGTATCCCCTCTATAGGACACCCTATTTTGCAACATGCTGGTATACTGCAAAGCCATCGTCATGTTATTCCCTACGGTTCCGCTGTCCAATTTACCGAAAAACTTTACAAATTTACTGCCCCCCGTCGCATGGGGGGAAACCTTGGCATCAAATTCTATCCAGAAATCTTGTAATCCAGCAGTATTGTTGGAAAAAGTTAATGATCTATTAGGATGCCCCGCAGTCTGAGCGTGGGTGATAAAAAGACGCATCCCGCCAGTCCCGTTGGTGCCTTCATTCGGCGTGTAACTCCACCACGAGTCTTTAGATAGCGGCGCCCATGAACCATTGTTAAAGTCAAGGTCAACAAGCGTTGCTGCCGGAGCCTGATGACCTAAAAGCAGGATAAATATTATGTACAAGTACCTCATATTACCAACTCCTAGGCGGGTTAGTAACAAGCTGGTATGGGTTTGCGCTCAACGACTCGATAGCGGCAAGTGGTTGGATGATTGACCATTGCCCGTACCATTCCATCTCCACCATCCCTTCGCGGTCTCCAGCTTCACGGTTGCCAAGAATCATCGTCGTGTCGGAAATCGATATAGCGAACGCTCCAGTTTCGGTATCTTTCAGTACCCCGTCAAGATAAACTTTGACGATATTGGCGGTATCATCCCATGTAAGTGTCAAAACGTGACGCACCTGACTGTACAGATCAGTACCCACAAACATATTGGTTGCTAACGTGGGGGATGTTAGAAGTGCAATATTGGTGTCGTTTAACCGCTGTAACATCCATTGGTCCGTTGCTCCGGGGGATGTGGAAAACCATTTAGCATAATCTGATGTAGGGTCTAAACACTGCCCGGATTGCCCCAATGAAGTGTAAGCGATCATTATCGTTCCGCTACTGCCAATTGTGGCAAGCGGGAAAGTAACCTTATTACCGTTTGTACTAAAAGACACGCCCCTGGTGCTCCATATACCTGTGCTTACCGTTGCTGTTGCATTGGCTGTTGACAGGTCATCGGCGGTAGTTCCGGAGTTCTCCGCAAAGACGTAAAGGCGTTGGAGCGATGTAGCATAACCGCTTGCAGCGTTAAGGGAGGGTAACGTAGATGGCGTGTAGACGTTGCTATGCGCCGTTGTTGCTATTTTCCTGGTGTAATACCCATCGAGACAGAGGTATAAATCGGTCCCATAGTAAGCAGAGGCGGTACAGGTTACGTTCGAATATGGAGCTGCTCCGAGGGTTGCGAAAGCCGAGCCTCCTGTTCCACCCCCGCTTCCGCCGAAATTAGCTGATGCCCATACCCTCAGAGCTTCAAGCTCTATCGCAATTTTAGAGCTGGACCACATCTCGTCGACTGATCCAGCCCCGGAATCGTTGAGAACGTTTGAACCATTGAACTTAAAGTCGTTCCAACTTAGAATATTGAATGCAGATGCAGGGTCGTTACGACGCTGGATATTGTCAAAATATAACGGGTCGGTACCAGGCTGATGGATACTCACCCCACTAGGCCCAAGTTGCATACCACCTTTACCGGAAAAGTCTTTCTCGACGGTATTTTCTAGCAGCTCAACACCGTTCTCCCCGTCTTCATCCGCTACAATAACCCCTTCGACTTCAAGCGTCTGAGCAAGAGGAGGGAGAGAGACGGCACCGGTTAACTGTGCCCCTACTTTAGGAGCGAGATTCGCCATGATATACTGAAGCGCCGCCTCGGTATTATCAGTTGGGAAAAATGTCCCGGCATCAACAAGAAGGATATCTGCGGCATCGTTTGAGCCTGTGCCGCCAGCCGCCAGGGCATCGATAGCCTGTTTAATTCGTAATGGTGAGAATGAGCGTAAGGCGGTTTCCGTTCCGGCTTCGGCTTCGGCTTGACTTGCAGCGGTTAATGCGGGTTCGAACATTGCAGGGTCGATAAGGGCCATCTGACCGGAGCTATTCACATTGAATAGTCTGGTGTTCGCGCCGGACGGAAGAGCATCAATCGGCAGTATCAATGTCCGGTTCGCTGCGGTATTCCCGGCCGACAATTGATTGTAGAAACCGGAAGCCCCCCGAAGCCGAATATAAGACCCGCCGCCCGCCTGGCCGCCATAGCACGGCCAAGTTGTGGCATCCCCGCAGAACCGCCCAAACAATTCGGTGAAATTGGAGTTCGATATCGTTTTCTGACTCTCCCAAGTAACCCCTTCCCCGGAAGTAAGTGTCTGCTGTGCTTCCACATCGGCTGATTGATCCTGTAAGGACTTTCCAGAACACCCGAACAGCAGAATCGGAATGCTACATAATAGCAAAAAATCTCTTATCATCGCTCTCATCCGCTCTCCACATTTGTTTAATTTGCATATCGAAATGCCACAACACCAGGTCGTGATCTATAAAAAAATTAGCATGATGCTTTTGTTTTATCCCACGCCATTTACTGATAAGGATTTGCCCAACCGCCCAATGCAGGTGTTCATCTTCCGGGATAGTAATGATATTCGTTGCCCGCCATTCATTGATTCGCACTATGACACCCATTGCGATATCCGAGCACGGGTGTAAACCTTTAATATACCCAAAGGGATCAGGGAACATATCTATCATCTTCTGCATGGTAGTTGCATCAACAGTCAAGTACTCCTGATCTGTAGGCAACCATTCATTGAGGCCCAATATTTTTTCTACCTGATGACGAGTAATTTTCATGGTGCGATATACCCTAAAGCGATCCAGAATATCTGATCCCCTGCTTGTTGCGCCCCGAAACTGAAAGAAGTCGCCGAAGGAAGGCCGTTCAACCAGCAATATGTCCGCAATACATTCGGTTGATTAGGTCCATATACTACCGGGATAACCCCGAAGCATGTTGTAAAAGGAGTGGTAAAGGTTACCGTCGTTGCCCCAAATGCTACCGCGCTTGATACAGCCGTTCCCCATTGAAGAGTGATCCCATTTGAGAACTTCTGAATCTTGTTGGAAACAGAGCCGGGGAATAGGGTATTGAGCATTGAATCTGACGTTAAATTCCCAACATCAAACGTGTCATCAATGGTCGCCTTTAACCGGCTTCCAGACCACCCAATCTCAATTTTATTACCGGCCTGTCCTATTCCCCCACCCTGTTTCACCAGCCCGTTTGCCACATTCTGCACAAAAGCGGTGTTGGCTATTTGCCGGGTGTTTGTTCCCGAAGGTGCGGTATCGCACTTTGGGGCACCATCAAAATCAGGTGAGTCCAAAAGAGCATATGCCGCCATCACCGCTGTCTGCAATTGATACGGGTTAACCCAATTGCCATTCGCGTTTACTACAGGGTCATCGCCTGACACCTCAGTACCGACGCAGTATCTCGGATACCCGTCTGCGCAAGCCACGGCGTTGGGAAAGTTATAGGTGGTTGCAGGGTTATAGGCGTCGAGTGCCACAGCTAGATGAAGACCGGCAACAAGCTTGTTCAGCTCTGGAACATTCGCCGCCAGTTCCGCCGCCAGTCGAGGTATCACTGTGGCATTGAACTCATCAGCGAATTGGGCGAACATTCTCTGGTTCTGCTTGCTTGGTACCCTCTGAACATCCACAAGGGTAACAGGGGTTAGATTGATTGCGGTCATACGAATCCTTTTAGGTCAATGCTTAAACCGATATACTTACTTGAATGAAAAACGATTCTCCAGCGTTGCGCGATACCAAGAAGCTTAAACGCCTCATAGCCATCCGGTTCATCATCACCAATATACGGCGCAGGTGTCGCCCGGAGTGAAGCGAGAGTCTTATACACTGCATCAGCTCTCTCCGCGGGAACACGAACCAGAAGGGAATTCTCTTTAGCCCAATAACCTTCTTTCAGAGTGATACGACCATTTTCCTCTTCCTTCGGCAATGTGTAATCAATGATGCCTGCTTCCGGATTGAGCTCCAGTTCACCTAAATAGAAAGCCCTACCAAGAACCATGTCGCCGCACTTTGCTTTCGAAGCGGTGTTGATGATCCGAACTTCAAGCACCCCTTCATACGGAGCAACGCCGAATTCCCGCATTACCTCATTTGTCTGTCCGGCCTCACCATAGTAGTACTCCCACCAATCCGTAGGTTGCGTAAGAGGATTGCTGTAAATCAGATTTATCTCGTCTTCCCAAAGGATTTCCGTCTGTTCAGCGTTCCACATTATCTGCTTCAGGATCTGAGCGTCCAGGCCATAAAAAACCGAGTGGTCCGCCCGATTCGTCCGTAGCTTGAAATGGATCTCACCGTCGTTCTCAGTGTACTCATAAAGGTACTGATTCCACATAGCCCATTGGTTCGTGGTCCTTACCACTTCCCAATACCCTTTTTCATCCTTGGTCTTGATTACCCAGGCGCTATGCGTTCCTTCGCCAGTGGTGCTGTTGACTTCGACCGTCATTGATCCGGTTGCAATGTCGTAAGCGGTAACCTCCCCGGTCATATTTACCGAAAGAGGTGTCGCCGCTTTGGCGATCTCAACCACTTGACCGGGGAAGAAGCTCTTGCCGGTCTGAGTGATGAATGTCCGGGCATTGCCGACCAAGGGGATCTCCGCGGTGATCGTCCAGCCCGCGTGGTCACCGGTTCCTGAAACCTGATAGACGTTGACCGTCAGAACACCGGTGCCGGTGACATAGCTCAAGACTTCGGCCAGCATGTTGAAACTGATCGGCGTTGCGGTCTTCTTGATGGTTATTGGCTGACCGGCGGCAAAACCCTTACCCGTCTGAGTCGTGAATACCAGCTGACCGGCAGCCATCGTTACTGTTGTCGCGCTGGTCCCGGTAACGATCGACGCGGCCCCGGTAACCACAATGCTCGTCGCGCTGGTGCCTTCTTCGACAACCGGCTCCAGGTAGTCAGCCGGGAACCGGTTCAGGTTGTTCGGTCGCAGGCTCTTGTAGACGGTATGAGGTGTCGGCGCCGCGAACATCAAAAGGTCCGGAAGCATTTCCAAACTGCCCGGCATCAACAACCCGGCGGTTACTTTGCGAATGTCACCAACACCGTAGGTAGTCGTCCGGTCCCACTCTTCAGCGGGATCCGCCAGAACGTTCGTCTCGATCAAGTCGATCTCATGAGGGACGATTACTTTCATGAGTCCCTTTGCTTGATACCAAGATTATTGATAGTCTGGATCTCTTCACTCATCCTTGCTATGTTCCGTCCCATGATAAAAATTGCCGACAGCATCTCTTTATTGGACTGCATCAAACTGCCGGTGTCTTTCGTGCTGGTGACATGTGCAGGGCCCCAAATGATCTCCGGACCCGCCTCACCAACCATCCCCCATCGACCCGGCCCAATATCGCCGCCGTCCGCCATGGCGCCGTCATACGTGGCGTACGTATACTTCTTCTTCGGGTCACTGGTACCAACCATATATTCGGTCGGAGTGTAACCTTCAGGCGTGTATGGGGCCTTGCCGTTCGAATCGATGTAGGCTCGTATATCCTGAGCGTTATCACGACCGCCGCTGAGGTACGGATTCTGCAAGCTGGCCAGTGCCGAATAGATACTACTGACCGCACCACCCGCAGCACCACCAAGCCCAGAGAGCCCGCCGGAAAGAAGAGCGAACGCCGCGGCGAGTTCATCGGCCATTTGCGGTACGCCGTGAGCGGTCGCAATGTACTCAGCAGTTGATTGGATGGCCGATTCGGTGACCGGGGCAACCCGTTTCATCTCATCAACCATGTCGCTGTACAGGCCTGTCTGTGCCTCCCAGGCTCCGGAAGTCTCATTGATGGTGATGACGCCCGCTTCCATCAAAGCGGTCAACTGGACCTGAGCATCAGCCATAAAACGAGCACTACCAGCCCCGGCATTATAGGCGATCACAAGTTCGTCAGCCACGGTGGCAAGACCATGCTGAGACGCGATCAATTGGGCGTTGGCAATGGTGGCAGCCTCGGAAGCCGGTTTGAGTGCGGACATCTCGGTAAGCATATCATCCCAAATGTGCCGGTTGTCTTTAACCCCTTTGTACCAAGTCTGGGTTGATTCATCCCAAGTGTTCAGCGCAAATTCGGTGCCTTCGGCAAAACCTCGCGGTCCAGCAAGAGCCGTGGTTGCAACCATCACCCCATTTGCGGTATCAATGGAGGCGGCACCGAACTGTTTAATCTTCATTCCAAGCTCGTCAGCAATCGCAACCTGCTCCTTGGAGATATTGGACAAACCGCCATTGAGACCGATACCTCCGAGCTGTGAAGGATCGGTATGACCAAGACTATTCCGGGTCGGTACATTGTTCGCCATCTGATTGAGGCCGATCATGGCAACCGCAGCCATGAGGGCAGCGCCTATACCGAGCGTAGCACCGGCACCTAACCCGGCGGTTGCACCAGTGCTGGTGCCAGCAGTCGTAGCTGCGGCTGTCGTAGTGGCTGTTCCTGCCGCCTCAGTTGCGAAATACGAGGCCACAGCGTCATAAGCAGCGGTTGCGGTCCCTTTCTCGATCAGGCCCAGAGTGACAGCGCCTTGGTAAGTAGAATACGCACCGAGGCCGGTTTGTACCGACCCGACAGCATAATTTCCTTTCGAGATATTCTGTACCCCGGAGTACATACCGTATCCGCCGCCCGCTACTCCGATCACCCCACCAGCAGTGCCAAGCAGAGAACTGTAACCCGAACCAGAATTAGCCGCCGCATCGAGTATCGCCGGAGTCGCAGTCCCTTGTGCCAGATTGGTGGATGTGCTGGCTGCCGTCGCAGCAGATGAGGTAAAATACGCTGCTACAGACTCTTTGATCCCTTGAGAGATATATTCTTTACCGAGCTCTCCGACGATCCCGGCAACTGCACCCCCCGTCCCACCACTCTTCCCGGAGAGCGCCCCGGCGAAGGTGAAGCCCGATTCGGTTCCGGTGAACATTTCGAACAATTCAGACGCGGCCCAGGCGGCGATCATATCAGCGATCATTCGCAGGAAATTGTCGAGCATCCGGTCCAACAGGTTACTCCAGACATCCCCAATGTCCTCGAAGTTTCCTTTCATCACATTGAAGAAAGTGTCCGAAAACGCCTGCTGCATGTCCTGCGCCGTAGTCCTAGCCAAATCATACATCAACTCGCTTGAGGTCTTCTGATGCTCAACCACATCTTCCCACCCCTTGGCCCATGCGTCCATCGGATCTTTCATCCGCTCGATCTCTTCCCGCTGTTTCTTGAGGAGTTCGATTTGTGCGGGCAGCAAGTCAGTTCGCTGCATCTCAATATCAAGAAGCTCGGTCTGCAGGTCGAGCGACTTGTAGTACTGACCATCGATCTCGGCCAGAGCAAGAGCCGCTTCCTTGGTGGTAGCCAGATCCTGCCGTTTGAGTTCGGTGATCTTCTGTTGAGCGATCTGACGCTTGATGTCCGCAACCCGC
>Ga0209417_1002032_pt1 | contig 33587 bp, 31 predicted proteins | sample RifGroF2_FD_184002 | JGI IMG/M metagenome (GOLD analysis project Ga0209417, IMG submission 184002) | Groundwater microbial communities from Rifle, Colorado, USA - Groundwater F2 (SPAdes) (version 2) | ecosystem: Environmental > Aquatic > Deep subsurface > Groundwater | place: Rifle, Colorado... | reverse complement strand
GAAACCGTCATTCTGAGCCTGCTACGCAGGCGTAAGAATCTTATAATTTATTTAATAATTTTATCAGATCCTTACGTCACTTCGTTCCTCAGGATGACGTGAAATTATGAATTTTGTTCTATTTATTTACCGAATCAAAGCACTAGCCAATCGGGGAATATACTTGATTTTATATAGTTCTATCCGTCATTAAATTTTAGTTTTCAAGCTGTCATAATAAGCAAGTGAGTAATAAAAATTTTTGTTTACTTAATAAAAAACAGACGGGTAGAAAAAATGGGTGTGAAAAAAATTCTGATAAATATTGAAAATTCTCTGGGAATTAAGTGTAATCACAGGTCTGTAAAAAGTGACAGCTGTAATTTTTGTCCTGATTGTGGAAAAAAAGTTACTGTAAAATGGGTTAGTATTAAATGCAAACAGTGCGGGCATTTAAGAACTGCCGTAAATAAAGGCTTACGTTCAATTGCTCCAAAGAAAGATTTTTGCTGTTACTGCGGCTCTAACAAATGGGTCTATCAGTATTATTTTGACTCAAACATACCTGACAAATTACGCGAAATCTCCGTAAAACATATCGTGACAGTTAAAGAAAATCCTTTCAGGGATAACACTATTAACTTTGATACAAAAATTTGGGTTGAAAATCCGGCAACTAATAAAAAAATGTATAAAAGTAATGTGATTAAAGCCAGAAAATTTGAGAGTTAATTCCTATCTCATCTCTTTTAACATAACTTCTACCTGTTTTGTAACATCCAAATCCGGCTCAAGTCTTCTAAATTGGGTTAAATACATCACGGCTTTAGTTTTATTATTATTTTTTTTATACATCAAACCCAGCATGAGGTGCGCTCTTGAATTATAAGGGTCTTTCGCAACTATTTTTTCATAGCTGTTAATTACTTTACCCAGCCTTTTTTGAGCTTTATAAGTATCTATAAGATTTTGATGATATTGAATAAAATTAGGGTTAAAACCTATAGCCTTTTGATAACACTGCAAAGCCAACTCATAAACACCCAGTTTATAATAAGAAGTGCCAAGATTGTTATAAAAAGCCCCTGATGCCTGTGTTTTGTGGTTAAGAGCTATCGCTATCTTAAATTCTTCAATTGCACCGTAATAATTTCCGAATCTTAAACAGAAAAGACCTTTTTCATTATGCCAAACAGCATTTTTTGAAGGATCAATAACAAATGTTGAGCCTTGAATAATTGGTATTAAAATTAAAATTAAAATTATCTTAAAGAATTTTAAAATTTGCATTTTGCCTGCATCAGGTCTATTTCAAGGTTTTCATAAGCAAAAAGTGAATTATTAAAGAGCCCTTTAACTTTTTCTTCAAGTTTTTCTATAAAATTATCATCATAAGAAGGATCTATATGAAATAACACAAGCTGAGAAACATTTGCATGCTTTGCAACTTCAATTGCCATTTCCGGCGTAGAATGACCGAATCCTTGTTTTGGGCTGACATGCGAAATATAATCTTCCATTGTATACTGTGCATCGTGAATTAACAGGTCTGCTCCTCTTGAAAAATTTATTAATTTTATATCTCCACCTATATAATTTTCTTTGTCTGTTGCATAAATAAGGATTTTGTCATTACATTTTATCTTAAATACGTTCACACCTTCTTTTGGATGTGTTTGACTTTTAATACAAGTAATGACTACAGCATTTTCCGGTGCTTGAATTTCTTCTTCGCTATTAAAACGAATAATTTCCGGTTCATTTGAATCCGGATTAAGTATTATTGCATTAGTTTCTTTCAAATTATTAATTTTAATATCCGCAGCCACTTCTTCCAGACTCACGGGAAACATTAATTTAAAAATAGAATCTGAAACAAACTGCTGAAAATCTTTTCCTTGTGTTCGAGCACCAAAAAGATTCAGTTTCGTGCTGTTTATATAAGTAGGTTTAAAAAACGGCAATCCCTGTATATGATCCATATGCGAATGACTAAAAAGAATTACAGCATCAATGGGTTGTCTGTCAAAAGTACTTGTACCGGTTGATATATGAGATTTAACAAGATCGTTGCCGAGTTCAATTATGCCTGTTCCTGCATCAAGTATTATTTTATGACCGTTTGCGCGCAGTTCAACGCACGCTGTATTTCCACCGTACTTAAGTTTATTATTTGCCGAAACGGGGTGACTTCCCCTTACGCCTCTAAATTTTACTTTAAATTCTTTTTTCAACTCTTTCATAAATAACTCTTTAAAAATAAATTTAATTCTTATTTTAATTTATTTTTTAATTTAAGCCAAGTTATTATTTTTTGAGTGGCAAATAAAATAAAAATTAAAATAACTAATCTCTCCTAATAAATCTGACACGATTTACTTGTATTGATTAATTATTTTTGATAATTATATTAACAGGAATTAATTTTAATTAATAAAAAGGATATAAAGTTATGGCAAAAGATGAAAGTTTTGATGTAGTATCGGAATTTGACCAATCGGAAATGGTTAATGCCGTTGATCAGACAAAAAGAGAGATTCAAGCAAGGTTTGATCTTAAAAATTCGGGAAGCGCAGTTGAAATTGAAGCCGGAAAAGCCATTATTATTACAACAAAAGATGATTTAAAATTAAGAAACATCGTAGATATTCTTCAGTCAAAAATGGCGAAAAGAAACTTGAGTCTTAGGATTCTTGATCCTCAAAAAGTCGAAAATTCTCTTGGCGGCAATGTAAAACAGGTTATCAACCTGAAAAAAGGAATCAGTACAGAACTTTCAAAGAAAATTGTCGCAGACGTAAAAACTTCAAAAATAAAAGTTCAAGCTGCAATTCAGGGCGATCAGGTCAGAATTTCCGGTAAAAACAGAGATGACCTTCAGGAAGTTATAAAACTCCTGAAAGAAAAACAGGAAGAGTATAACGTTGCCCTACAGTTTAATAACTATAGATAAAAGATAAATTTAGGGATGCCGGTTCTTTTTTTATGAATTAATACCGGTTTTTTCCAAATAACTGTTTACAAGCTTTTCAAGGATTTGCGCCGATTCTTCAACTATAGAAACACAGTTTTGCCTGCGTTCAACAGGTTTGTCTTTATATGGAGCACTTAAAGATGCACAACAAGTTACTTTTCTCTTTTCTTTAAACTTTTTAACAAAATCACTTGCAACAGTTCTATTCAAATTGGTTTTTCCGGAAGAATCTTTTCCGAAAAGACAACCGAGCACTATTTGTGAGCCTGCGACTGCACCGCAAACACAACCGCTGGACATTCCTCCTGAAAACATAGAAGCGATTTTGTAGATTTCATCTATATTGTTTGATTTGTATATTCCAATATCATATGCGGCTTTTATAACAGCTTCTGAACAGGAACAACCGTTTTCATAATAATTTTTAGCTAATTCACTAAATTCGCTCATTTTAAATTCCTTTATTTTTCAATTCCCGACTTAAATCCTAATTTAACAAGCAGGTTTGCCATTATGCAAAAACCCGTAAACGCTAATATAATGAGATTAATTCCTACAAATGCTGTTAATATTAACCAGTATGGGCTAAATAAATAAGCAAGGATAACGCTTAATAGTATAAATACTCCTGCAATAAGCCATATTACTCTTTCCAAATACCATTTATCAGTTTTTGCCAAATACATAACTATTCTCCTTTTTTATTTTTATCTCTAAATACTTCATAATATAAGATTGGAACGATAATCAAAGTTAAAATTGTTGCTACAACCGCACCGAACATCATTGCTATAGCTAATCCCTGAAATATCGGGTCTAAAATCATTACAAACGACCCTACCACAACAGCTAAAGCAGTTAAAACAATGGGTCTGAACCTTACCGCACCTGCTTTTATTACAGCATCTTTAAGACTCATTCCATTTGCCTGCTCAAGCTGAACAAAATCAACCAGCAAAATAGAGTTTCTGACTATAATGCCTGACAGGGCAATAAATCCAATCATGGAAGTTGCGGTAAAAAACGCTCCAAATATCCAATGTCCCGGCAAAATTCCTACTAAAGTAAGCGGGATAGGTGCCATGATTATAAGAGGAGTGATAAAATTCTTGAACCATGCGACTACCAGCACATAAATCAAGATTAACACAGCAGCAAAAGCTATTCCCATATCCCTGAAAACTTCTATAGTAATATGCCATTCGCCGTCCCACTTCATGGAATATTTATCTTCAAGCCATGGCTGAACAGAATTATACTGTTTAAGCCTGTAACCTTCGGGAAGCATTATGTTTCCAACTTTTTTCCGCATATCCAAAACTGCATAGACAGGACTTTCGTATTCTTTTGCCACATCACCTATGACATAAGTAACCCGCTTAAGGTTTTTATGATAAATCGTCTTGTCTTCTATGCCCTGCTTTTGTTTTACAAGTTCTGAAAGCGGAATGAATTGACCCGAAGGCGTTGGAATATTTACAGCTCTTAAAGATTCAATATCAGCCCTTTGAGCCATCGGCATTCTGACAAATATTTCAACAGGTTCTTTCTCGTTATTAAGATGCAGCAACCCTGCGGAAGTTCCTCCCAATGCCGTTTGCAAACTTTGAGCAATTACCTCTGTGCTTATACCGTTTAAAGCCGCCTTTTCTTTATCCACTTCAAAAGTTATTTTCGACTGATCATCTTCCACATACCAGTCAACATCAACCACACCTTTGGTATTGTTGAAAATATCCTTGATTTGTTTTGCTATTTCAATCTGTCTTTTTTCATTAGGTCCATAAACTTCCGCAACAAGAGTGCTAAGAACCGGAGGGCCGGGTGGAATCTCCGCAAGCTTTATTTTTGCTCCGTATTTATCGGCGATTTTCTTCAAGTCAGGTCTGAGTCTTTCTGTTATTGCGTGACTTTGAGCTTTTCTTTCATCTTTTGGAAGAAAATTTATCTGAATATCAGCTTCATTACTGCCCTGTCTAAGAAAATAATGCCTTACAAGCCCGTTAAAATTATACGGAGCGGAAGTCCCGATATAGCTCTGATAATTTACAACTTCGGGAACCGTTTGGATATACTTGCCAAGTTCCTGAGTAACCATAGCTGTCTGCTCAAGCGTTGTACCCGCCGGCATGTCTATAATCAACTGAAGTTCGCTTTTGTTATCAAACGGCAGCATTTTAAACTGAACGGCTTTTAACGGAATCAAAAGCATCGCTAACACAAGTAATCCGCCAATAATTGCTATAGCGTTTAATCTCTTATTCCTTTTTTCAATTAGCGGAGTTAAGATTTTTTTGTAATGCTCGATAAACTTGCTGTCTTCTTCTTCATCATGACCAGTTGGTTTTACGTGTTTCAAAACTATATAACTAAGCCATGGGCTGACTATAAAAGCTACGAGAAGCGAAAATATCATTGCAGCGGAAGCGCCGACAGGAATTGGACGCATGTAAGGTCCCATAAGCCCTGAAACAAATGCCATAGGCAAAAGTGACGCAACGACAGTAAAAGTCGCGAGTATTGTAGGGTTTCCCACCTCGTCTACAGCTTTTATAGCAGTTTCCAGACTTGCTCCGTCTATTTTGAAGTGCCTGTGAATGTTCTCTACAACGACTATAGCATCATCTACAAGAATCCCTATTGAGAATATAAGCGCAAATAGCGTTACCCTGTTTAAGGTATAGCCGAACAAATAACTGATTAATAAAGTCAGCGCAAGAGTTACAGGAACAGCAACCGCTACAATAACAGCTTCTCTTCTTCCAAGAGCAATAGCAATAAGTATAATCACAGAAATCGTAGCAATCAGCATGTGGTCAAGAAGTTCGTTAGACTTGTCTTTTGCTGTTTCGCCATAATTTCTTGTTACGGCAACATTTACATCGTGGGGAATAAGCTCGCCTTTTAAAGCTTCGACTTTTTTAATCGCATCTTCTGCTATATTTGTTGCGTTTGCCCCTTTTTTCTTTGATAAAGAAATTGTAACCGCTTCGGAAGACCCATTGCTTTTATCCCAGTTAAAGACGTAATTAGACGGTTCTTCTGCCGTATCCTTAATATTTGCAACATCTTTAAGATAAACAGGCGCTCCATTAGAAGTATTTACAACAAGATTGCTTATTTCATCAGAGTTATTTAAAAATCCGCCTGTTTTTACAATAAATTCATTGTTATCGGACAGGAATTTGCCTGAATCTGTCACAAAGTTTGATTTTTGAAGAGCTTGAGTGATTTGAAACGGGCTTAAGCTATATCCTTTGAGTTTTATCGGATCAAAAGTTACTTTTACCTGTCTTTTTTGCCCGCCGATTATATTAACTTCCGAAACATCGTTACCTTTCTTGAGTTCATCGCCAACTTCAACGGCTATTCTTCTTAATTCATAGCCCGAATAGTTTTTATTTGTGCTTGACATTGTCAATGCAAGGATTGGAACATCATCAATAGAGCGAACTTTAACCAGCGGCATCGAAACTCCCTGCGGAATCTTGTCATAATTCGACATTAACTTATTATAGAGCTTAACTATACTGTCTTCCTGGTTTTGTCCGACATAAAACCTTACTATAGTTAAATTCATGCCGGGTTTGACTATGGAATAAACATATTCAACGCCTTTTATTTCCCATAAAAGCTTTTCCATGGGTCTTGTAACACGCGCTTCAATCTCATGAGCCGAAAGCCCGGGAGCTTGAACAAACACATCTGCCATAGGAACGATAATTTGAGGTTCTTCTTCTCTTGGAGTGACAACCACTGCAAATATTCCAAGAATTATCGACGCCAGTATTATAAGCGGGGTAAGCTTTGACTGTATAAATGCTTTAGCAATTCTGCCTGATATTCCTAAGTTCATTTAACTTCTCCCCCGTCAACAGCTTTATCAGTACCAGAAGTTATAACTTTATCGCCGGAACTCAAGCCGGATAAAACTTCAACATTATTTCCGAAAGTTTTGCCTGTTCTTATAAGCCTGTAAGAAATAATATTTTTCTCATCAACCGTGTAAACCCCTGTTAATTGCCCTTTTTGAACGACTGAATTTTGCGGAACGGTAATTGCTTCTTTTTTGGCTACAGGAATTTTAACTTTCGCATAACCTCCAGCATTTAAACTGGATAAAGCAATCTTAACTTTGAAAGTTCTTGTCATCGGGTCAATTACAGGAATTACAGAAGTTATTTTGCTTTTGATATTTTTATTTTCGGATTCAAGATAAACAGGCGCGCCGATTTTGACTTTATTAATCATACTTTCGTTAATATCCGCAACGAGCTCAAGACTTGAAGGCGTTTCGATAGTTAAAAGAGGTTGTCCCGGAGCCGCCATGCTTCCTAAATCAGTATTTTTCTCAACAACAATACCCGAAACCGGAGCAGTAACCTTTGAATAACTTTGATAAACCCCAACTTCCCCCAGCCCTGCGCTTGCTCTATTTACCCCGTGCATTGCTCTCTGGTATTCCAAATCAGCAATCTGCTTTTGCGTAGAAATCTGGTCAAATTCTTGCTTTGTTATAACGTTTTCTTTATAAAGGTTTTCATATCTTTGATAAGTTTTATTTGAGAGTTTTCTGTTCTGGTCGGCTTCTTCCGCGCCTTTTAAAGCTTCATTTACTCCCGCCTGCGCGCCTAAAGCCTTTTGGGCTGTGTCCCTGCTGTCTATGGTTAATAAAAGCTGTCCTGCTCTCACTCTATCGCCTTCTTTTACTCTCAAAGAAGTCACCTGCCCCATTATCATACTCGAAACCACGCTTGAAGTCTTTGATTTAACAGTCGCAGAAGTTTCATAAAAATCATCTACAGCGGTTTTATTGATAGTTTTTACTTCAACACCGGAAATTTGAGGCTTTTCAGTAGCTTTTTCCTTATCAGAAGCGCATCCTGCTGTTAATGCAGATAATATTATCAATGAAAGTATTATTTTTTTCATGATTATTTCCTTTTTTACTCAATTCCTAAATCTTTGAACAAAATGCCGCTTTCATAACTAAGACTTATTAATGCGACTTTATAGTCGTTAGTGGTTTTGACCACAGCAGCCCTGGCTTTATCAAGATTAACCTGTGCGTCAAGAAGGTCAACCATAGGAGATAAAGCGTTTTCCCATCTTTTTAAAACAAGTCTTTTGCCTTCTTCCGCTGTTTTCAGAGCTGAATTTGCAAGCTCAAGGTTTTTCTGCGCTTCTTCTACATTCTGGCAGGATTCATAAATTTTGTATGCTATTTGATTCTTAAACCCTGCAAGATATTCTTGAGCTTCCGCAACCCTGTCTTTTGCCTGTAATTTTTCATTTTTAGTTTTAAAGCCGTTAAAAACATCCCAGTGCATTGTCGCTCCTGCAATATAATTATGCCCTTCCGCCGCAAAAGGCGCTCTATGGTCATAAAGCTGGTAAGAACCAAACCCTGCAACTGTCGGAAAATAATCAGCTTCGGCAAATTTTACATTATTTTTGGCATTTTCAACTTTTGCTTCAAGGGCTTTAACATCATTTCTGGAAGCAATAGCTGTATTTGTATAATCAATATTTTTCAAACTTAATTGAGGAACAATTGAATTTATAATCACGGAAGTTTGTTGTCCAAGGAGCAATCCCAAGGCTCTTTTGGCAAGACTTAAGTTTTTATTGGCTGAAACAATATTTTGTTCTGCTTCTGTTACTGCAGTAGAAGTCCTTAAAACATCCGAATAAAGCCCTAAACCTGTTTTAAATCTAACCCGCGCTATCCTTAAATGTTCTTTCGAGTCAACGATAGTTTTTTGAGCTACAAAAACATATTCTTGAGCCGTCATGGCAGACAAATAAGTTTTTGAAACGTTAAACGCAACCTCTTCCTGCTTTCTGAAAAATTCATAGGTCTGCCCCGAATATTCTTTTTTAGCCATATCGAGTCCGACAAAAGATTTTCTGTAATAAATCGGCTGTTCCAATGTTATAGCTGTAAGAAAGTTATTTATTGTATCAGGTTTATTAAATGAACCAGGCGCATTATCCAAATCCCCCGAAGTAAATCTTCTCTGATTTATTCTTAACGCAAAATCAAGAGCAGGATTGTTTGTGCTTAGAAAAATTTCATCAAATTTAAGATGTGGCATAAGATTGCTTTTTGCTATGCCTATTTCTCTTTGCTGCGCGGAAAGAGAATTTTTTAATGCTTTTAATTCATTGTTATTTTGAAGCGCGCAGTTAATTGCATCTTGCAAAGACAAACCTCCTACGGGTTTTATCTCCTGCTCTAAATTTTTCTGCGCAAATACAGGGCTTGTCAATAATAAAAATGTTAGAAGTAATAAAAAATTACGCATTTTCAACATCTATCTCCAAAGCTTGTATCATTTTTTCGACAATTTCATTAGTTACTCTATAGCAAATTTCATTACCTTTTCGATAACCTTCAATTATATCTGCATTTTTTAAGATATTGATATGTTGAGAAACATTAGGCTGGGGCATATTTAAATGTTGAACCATTTTTGTTACATTACATTCTTTTTTTTGAATAAGACCATAGACAATTTTCAATCTTATTGGATGAGACAAAGCTTTAAATATTTCTGCCATTTCTTCACATTTGATTTTTTTCATAGTTAATTAATTCCTAAATATATTTTGCTCTGGTTTTTTCTGTAAACTATATAGGATTATAAATATATTCTTATATTAATATATAGCTTGCAAAAAGTATAGTGTTTTTAACAAAAATTTAATATTTGATTGAGGAGCAGGTAAAGTATTTTTAAAGTTTGAAGTTTTAGAAGCCATCTGGTTAAAATTATTTGTCATTGCGAGCGACCAAGGGGAGCGCGGCAATCGCAATATTAAACTAATTATGAGATTGCTTCGTCGCAAGCTCCTCGCAATGACAATAGCAGGATTTTAACCAAATGGCTTTAGCAATTCAGATTAATAGTTTTTTACACATGTGTATAAGTTTTCGCAATTTGCCACTTCTATACCGCTCCAACTAAATAAACGATAAATAAACAATTTTTTGCAAAAGCGGTATGCTTTGTTAGGAGCGTTTTTCGAAAAAATCGGGCTTTGCCCGTTTTATCGAAAATAAACTCGTTTTAGTATAAATCTGGCTTATCCTTGTATAAATCTGGACTATCCCGTAAAAAATCTGGCATATCTTTGCACCAAAATACTTTGTTTTCTTGATTTTAAAAGGTTTTTAATCACTAACCAAATAAACTATTTAACCACCTGCTGATAAATAAACTGATTTTTTTAAAATGTTATAATGCATCAGAGAATAATCAAGGGGACTTAAACCCGCACCGCCCTACAAGGAAAGAATAGAGCGAAAAGGGTGGCACCCTTTTCGCTCTATTCTTTCCTTGACTTCATAAAAAAAATCATTAAATTCTCATGTATATCGTGTAATTAACCCGAGTCGCCAATTAGTCAAAATCCTTGTTTTCATTATAGAAATTTTCTTAAAAAATTATAAAAAGCAGGTAAAGGGCGCAGCCCTTTCCTCACCTAAAGGGTGGCTGGGGTGGGTTTTAAGAAAATTTCTGTAAAATTAATTAACGACTGAAGTTAATTACTCCTAATAGAGGTTATAGAAATACAAAATTTTCTCCACAATAGAACTAATAATATAAAATCGGGAACTCAAAGTGGCTTTTAAATACAGACTTGAAAAAGTCATTAAATACAGGATACAAAAACGTGATGAACAGCTTAATGTCGTAATAGCAGCACAAAAAGAAGTTCAGAGGATTCAGGCGGAGATAGACAAAAACAAAAACAGCGTCGCACTCCTAAGAAAAACCATTTATTCCGCGCACCACACACTTATGGAGAACTATGACACCTATATAAAACACCTCGATGAAATAATTGCACAGCTCGAAATCAAGAAACAGGAAGCAATAGACAGGCTTAACGAAGAAAAAGAAAAACTCGCAGAACTTGAAAAAGCAGTAAAAGTTCTTGAAAAACATAAGGAAAAAATGCTCGTGCAATACAAAGAAGAAGAAAAAAAAGCTGAAATGAAAATACTCAACGAGGTTGCAGGACAAAAACACTACGCAAAAATGCAGGAAAAAATTAAGGAACAGCTTGAAGAAGATGAGGAAGGAATGCTTGAAAATGGAAATTAAGTCCAAAATTGAAGAAAATATTCCAATTCAAGGGAATAATATCTCTATTTCCGGCAGTAAAAGGCTAAACAATACAAACTCTTTTTCCTTTAATATCGACCTGCCTGATTTTGAGGCATATCTTCAGGAGCTTGACGAAAATAAAAAAACAATTGATGAAGAACAAAAAAATGCTCAAAATAACCTCCAAACAGTTATTCCGCAGGAAAAAAACGCCGAAGCGTTAAAAACCCTTAAAAAACTTGCTGAAAAAGAAAATATTCCCGTAAAAATAAACAATATCGACGATATCAAGCTTTTTATGCGTAAAAAAGAAGGGCTAAGACCTCTTGATAAAGATATAAACATAAATCTGGAACATTTTAAAAAAGAAGATATTAATTTTTTGAGAGCCTGCCTTGAAAATCCTTCCATGACTTTGAATAATTTAAATAATCAAAACTTTCAGGCGGTTTTTGCAGTCCAAAATCAAAACAATCAAGTCTCTTACAAAAGTTTTGATGTTTCAAAAGGCTTATTTAACTTAATTGAATATTCTTTCAAAGCACAAAAACCTGTCCGACTTGATTTTAACGGGAATTCTTCCGTTATATTAAAAATGCACAATGACGGAAAACTTATAGCAGAGTTTATTTCTAACGATAAAGCGATGGAATATGTTCTTAAAAGCAGTATTCCGGGTCTTAAAGATAAGCTTGATGCAGAAGGCATAGCTTATGAAGAGATTTCTTACAAAGATAATTCAAAAAACAATAATAAAAAACAAAATAAAGGAGACAATCAATGAACGATTCCTTTGTAACAGCTATTAATACCCAGCGAATAACTAAAGACTGGATGGATCAAATTGCAGTAAACCTGAGTAATGTTTATACACCTGGTTATAGAGAAACTCAAGGAACATTTAAATCTTTCATGAATGGTGCTACTCTGGATGAAATCAGGGTAAAAACCTATCAGGGCAAATCCATGCCGGGAACTTCGCCGGAAAACGTTTATTTGGAAGGGCAAGGGTTTTTTGTAACAAAAAGACCCGATGGAAAGATTTTATACACGCGTCTCGGTGAATTTACTTTTGACGGGGAAGGTGTTTACAAGTCAAAAGAAGGTTACAGTGTTCAAGGTTATATTTTAAACGACAAAGGAGAAGTTCAGGCGGGAGTAAACGATCCTAATGCAGCACAGGCAGATGATAACCTTGCTCAAATTCCCACTACAGACATAAAACTCTGGATTGACCCAAGCAACGGCAAATATCTCGGAAAATACGAGGAATTTGAAATAAAAGGCGATGGAGTTATCTACGGCAAAGCCGACAAAGGCAAAATTAAAGTTCCTCTATATAAAATGTCGATTATGAATTTTCATAACCCTGCGGAAATGACACAGGTTAAAGAAGGCTATTATATTGAGAATGAAGCTTCCGGAAAACCGGTTATCGGTCGCGGAGAAGTCAGAGGATGGCTTCTTGAATCATCGAACGTTGATATGAAAGCTGATATTAGTTATTTTCAACAGGCTAAAGTTCAGCTTGATATGGCAAATAAGCTGATAAGCACCAACAAACAGCTTCTTGAAGAAGCCTTAAAGCTGCTGCAATAGTAAATTTCTTATTTGGAATAAAAAAACAAGTATTGGAGTAGCTGTTGCGAGTCCAAAAATTAATTAAATTTATTATCTCTTTGTATCTTCAAAAACAATTATAGGTAAGTCGTTTTCTTGAGCATATTTGCGTAACTTTTCAGGGATTTTGCTTACATCCTCGTTATAGGCAAATACTCCCTGAACCTTGGGGCGCGTAACCAGAATTTCGTTATGAGTACCTTTTTCGCATTCCATTTTTTTATATAATTTCTGTATTACATCTGCTGCTTTTTTATCTGTTTTTTCTATATCCATAATTGAATGGCAGTCTTGTATCCTGTTCATTAAATCAATGTACTGTTTGTCGTTATATCCTAAAAAATATTTCAGACCATCCGAAATAAAAGTTCTTTGATCTTTTCTTCCACTTCCCCATCCAAAAAGATATTGTCTTTTTAGTGTTTCCAGGTCTTTCTGTCGACCTGAACCAAAATCCTTATAATATGCAGCGCCAATATCGTCTTTATCAACATCCAAGACGAATCCCTGATTCATGTATGCTCTATAATGATTGTAATCTGATCTTATAAAAGAAGTACTTAAAAGGGAATCAGTTTCTATACTTTTTAAACTATCAAATTGTGCAATTTTACCTTCAACACCCCAATCAGTTTCTTTGTCAAAGCTATGAAGCAAAGCCCAAAAATTATCTGATTTAGTACCCTTTTCAAATCCTGCTGATTCTAAATCAGGGTTTTGATTCATATATATAACTTTATTTTTGATTCCATCTGTTTCAACTTCCTTAACCCCTTGACCGATTTTTAATTGTGAAGCTTTTGGTATTTTTGTCTGTGGCAGAGGTATGGCTGTTGACTGAATTTCTTTAATATTTTTTTCTATCAAATCAGTTGTTTCTTTATCAGAAGAAGGATTTATCTTTTTTGCCTTTAATTTTGAGTCTGAAAGAATTTTGACAAGTTCAAAAGAATTGCTTCTTCTTAATTCATAAGCAATATCTTTAATAACATCTTCATTATCCGCTTTTCGCCAGTCTTGACAATTAATAACAGAATGAAGTTTTACTTCATCCGCATTAGGAATCCCAAGTTTTCCAACAATTGTATATGCGGCAAATGCTGAATCTTTGACCGAATCTTTATCAATATTATGAAATAATGCTGCAAGCTGAAGTATATGCTTGTCTGTATCTTTTAAAGATTTATATCTGCTGTCTTTTATTACTTCCTGCAATATTTTTATGTTATTTGTATCTATTTCTAGTTCAGGGAATGCATGACGGATTTTATTTAATTCAATTTCCGATGCCTTATTATTTGAACAAAGATTATTCATTGCGCCAAAACAGGACTTTTTATCATCATCTGTTAACGGTTTAATATTTATACTCAGGCTTTCTACAAGTTTTTTCATTAATGAGCAGTATTGGTTTTTGTTTTTTGGAAGAATAGGTAATGCATTTCCAAAATCATAGTCAAATAAATCGCAATTGTTTTTTACCAATATTTTTAATAAATTACTTTTTTCTTTTAATGAAATCTCATTAATATCAGTTTTTGATTGTAATGTTTTGTATGAATCACTTAAATTAAAACAAAGTTTTATTTCTTTTGTTCCTATAAATTCATTTTTGGAATTTTTAAGTTGTAATATACTTCCATTATCTTTATTCAATTTGGATAAAATATCCGCTATATCAAAACATTCAATCTTTTCTTCTTTTGCTGTTAACAAATGATCAAGATATTTACAATTATCTTGATTTAGTGATGATAAAATTTGTCCTATAACAGAAGTGGGAAGCTTCCCGTTTCTTGCATTAAGTAATTTATTAAGATATTGACCATTATCTTTATTTAGGTGGAATAAAAGTCCACTTATTTGATCGCCATCAAGCCTTTCTTTTAATAAAGTATCAAGATATTTAGCATTATCTTTATTTAGTGATGATAAAATATCTGCTATTTGATAACCTTCGAATTCTTCGAACTCTCCACTTTTTGCATTAAGCAGTTTATTAAGATATTGAATTTTTTCAGGTTCTATTTCTAAATTAAGTATTATAGATCCAAATGCATTATCCTGTTTTTCAAATCTTTTTCTGTCATCAACTTCAATTTCTAATAATATTTTAGCTATTTTATCAATATCTGTCATTCCTTCAGGAATATATTTTATTTCTGCCGATTGTTCAGAGCCTTTAAACGATAAAGAAGATAAGGCATAAGCCTTGAGCGCTTTTGCATGGTCTTTACTTATCGGATTATTTGCAGTCGGCATTGAATTATTTACAACAGAAGGCTTCTCATCCGATTGTTTGCTCGACTTAAGATTATTTTTAAAAGATATCTTTGTTAAATTTAAATCCATGACTTTAAATTTACTTTCCCGAATTTCCTATATAAATATAAAAACGAAAAAAAGTTAAAAATTGCATGGATAGAAAAGTTTTTTATCTTCAACTAAAAGGGTACTTCAAAATAAAAGAGGCTGTTATGCAGCCTCTTTTATTCAACCAGCTATTTTTTTATCTGTTTCGTTGATTTTATTAATAATAAATTCAATCTGTTTTTTCCATGATTGAAGAATTTCTTTTAATTCGGATTTAAACTCATAAGCTCCCGCCCATGGTGTGTAGTAATGCATAGCTTTCTCCTTAGTTCCTTTTCCTTTACACATACCTTTCTTTTTCTGATATTTTATTAATCGTCCATGCAATACAAAAACTTTAGGCTTGAGAAAGCAGAATTAATATATCTTAATAATAATTAAAATTTTCCTGATGAACCAATGCCTTTATCACCTCTTGGAGTTTCAGAAAGCTGATTAACCTCTTTAATATTTATCTTGGGCACAGGCATTATAACCATCTGGCAAAATCGCATTCCGGGTTCAATAGTTATTGGGTTATTAGAGATATTTCTTTCCATAACATCAAGATGTCCCCTAAAATCCGAATCAATAGTACTAACAGCAGATGCTGGGATTAAACCTGCTTTTCCCATGCTGGATCTTGCCCTAATTTGCATTTCGTAACCTTTTGGTATTTCAAAAGCAAGTCCTGTAGGAATAAATTTCATTTCTCCGGGTTTTATAACTATAGATTTTTTATTTACAGCTGTTAAATCCATTCCTGCTGCTTCTTCCGATGAATAAACAGGAAGTTTTGCATTTTTATCAAGTTTTTTTACTTTTAACTCCACTTCTTCTCTATTAGCGCAGAAAGGAATTTTATTTAAATTTTTTGAATTGGTAAAAGAATTAAAATTTCTCAAATTATTATTTACAAACATTTCAATAAAACCTTTTTTAAACTTAGAGCCTATCTGGTTAAAACCTGCAATTGTCATTGCGAGGAGCTTGCGACGAAGCAATCTCATAATTAGTAAAATCTTGCGATTGCCACGCTCCCGTTGGTCGCTCGCAATGACAAATAATTTTAACAAGATGGGTTCTTAATAATTCATTAACTGCTTATATAAATTACCTCAAGATAAAAAATTGCTAAAAGTCGTCATCCTCCTGTAACAATTAGTTACATTTAAAGACGTTTTTTAATCTGAAAATCTTTTGGCTAAAAGATTTTTTTATCTTATAATTTGTTCAATTCCATAAATTATTAAGTGGGTAACAAAAAGTTTTTACTTTTTTATCTACCCCCCTTACCCCCCTTCAAAGGGGGGAATGTGACCGGTGAGGGGGCGAAGCCCCCTCACCTCGACACCCTGAATAAACGAAAAAACTTTTTATTTATTACTTGAAATTACAAAAAATAAGAAAAGAGGGCTGAACTCAATGGCAATGGAGACAATGGAACAAAACACGATTGAGTTGGAAAAACACACAGACGGGAAAAAACTTTATTCAAATGCGCAATTATTAAACTTTTGTCTGGGATTTTTTGGATTGCAATTTGCATGGCAAATGAGAATTATTCTTTCGGGACCTGTCACAGAAGGTCTTGGTGCTTCTCCTCTCATTTTTGGATTAATCTGGCTTGCAGGACCTTTTACAGGTATGATTGTTCAGCCTATTATCGGTGCAATGAGTGATAAAACCAATAATAAATTCGGAAAAAGAAGACCTTTTCTTTTAGTTGGCGCGCTTTTAGCAAGTTTGGCTTTATGGGCATTTCCAAATTCCTCAAATATAGTAAACTTTTTTGGTTCTTCATTAGGTCAAAATTTACCTGTTTGGTCTGCTTTATTGTTTGCAGCAATCACCATATGGGTTATAGACGGCAGTGTTAATGCTGCTCAAGGTCCTTACAGGGCAATGATTCCTGATAATATACCGCAGGAACAACACGCTATCGCTAATTCTTTTCTTAGTTTTGCAATCGGACTCGGCTCTGTTGTTGCAGCAGGAACAGCTCCATTATTAAAATGGGCATTTAATTACCAGATGAGTATAGCCGCGCAATTCGTAATGGCTGCTCTGGCTTTCACTCTGGCAACAATATGGACCTGTGCCACAACAAAAGAAAAAGTTTCCGAGCCTGTTAAAGTAGAAAACAAAGAAACAGCTGAAAATAAAGACAGTTTCTGGGCTTCTATGGTCGGGTTCTTTAAATTATCACCGGATGTTTCAAAAATCTGCGTAATGCAGTTATTCACCTGGGTTGGTGTAATGAGTATGTTTATTTTCTTTACCCAGTTCGCGATTCATAATGTATTTGCAGTGCCTGACTTAACAAATGCAACAGAAGCAGTAAAAAAATCCTTTGAAAGTGCTGTAAATCAGGGAACAAACTTTGCATCAATAAGTTTTGCAATATTTAACCTTATTTGTTTCCTCGTTTCACTTCCAATCGGAATCTTATCCTCAAAATTAGGCAACAAAAACGTTCACGCTTTCTCGCTTTTGACAATGGGGTTAGCGTTTTTAGCTATGACATTCACCACAAACGTAAAAATAGTCGGACTTTGTATGGCTGTTGCAGGCATCGGCTGGGCTTCAATTCTTGCTCTTCCTTTTGCAATGGTTAGCAAGTACATCAAAAAAGGCACAGAAGGTTCTGTAATGGGTATATTCAATATCTTTATCGCCGGTCCCCAGGTTCTGGTCTGCACATTGCTGGCATGGTTTATCAGTCAGTGTCCTACCATCGCAAAAGACAACTATCACTGGGAATACGCTTTTATAATCGGCGCTGTTGCGCTTTTTGCAGCGGCTGTTTTCTCTATGATGATCAACGAAAAAGCTACAGCCACAGAAAACGCTTAATTAAATCAAGGCTAAATATACAAAAATAGCGGGAGTTTCCCGCTATTTTTTGTATGTGTTTTCTGTAACTTTTATGCTTCTGTGCAAAATCTATTTCTTTCATCGAGTTCTTGCTCTTTTTTGTCAGCGATTTCGTTTCCAATCTCATAAACATCTTGAGCTAATAATACAGTAGCAGGAGTGTTGCCATGTGTATCTAAAGTTACCAAAGTTTTGTTCCCCTCTTGTTTCTGCATCATAAGAACTTTATCAATATTTATACCAACAGCATTTCCTGTTTTTGCATCATTAAAATATGCTGTTCCTCTAAAACCAAGATTTTGCATTCCTACGTTTCTAATCATTTTTCTTTTCTCCTTTATTTTTTAACTTCCTGATTAACTTCTGATTATATAAATCACCTCAATATAAAAAACTGCCAGTTCCTATCAAAAGAATTTTCAGGGGGGGTGAAGCCCTTGCTATGATGGGAAAAACTTGATTTAATATTTCTTAATGATTGAAATTGTGTCTATTTTGGGATACAATTGATAACATAACAAAAACATCGGAGAAAAATAAAATGGGCGCAACAAAAACAGAATTTATAAGGGCAAGAATTGAACCCAATTTAAAATTACAGGTCGATAAAATTCTTGAAAAACTGGGATTGAATCAAACAGAAGCGATAAGGCTTTTTTATAAACAAATTATTTTAAATAAAGGTCTTCCTTTTGAAGTTAAAATTCCCGATGAAATTTTTAATGAAGAAACTTTGCAGGTCATTAAAGATATTGAAGAAGGCAAAAATATTGTAAGTTACGACAATATTGAAGACATGATCGAAGCTTTAAAGAAATAAAATGTATACACCTAAATTTCACACAAAATTTAAGTCTGATTTATAAAGTTGTTGAAACTGAAAAAATCATATTTTTTGCCCGTACAGGAACACATTCAGATTTATTCAAAAAATAGAAAGAACTTATTTTTTTATAACTTCTGAACCGAAGTATTTTTGGAGAACCTTTGGAATAAGAACTGAACCGTCTTCTTGCTGGAAGTTTTCGAGAATTGCGGCGAAAGTTCTGCCGACTGCAAGTCCTGAACCGTTTATTGTATGCACAAATTCCGGTTTTCCTGACAGTTTTGAGCGGTATCTGATGCCGGCTCTTCTTGCCTGATAATCCCCAAAATTGCTGCAACTGGAAATTTCTCTATAACATTCTGACGAAGGAAGCCATACTTCAAGGTCATAGCATTTTTGCGCGCTGAATCCTATATCACCTGTACAAAGTTCTATTCTTCTATACGGAAGTTCCAGCAATTCCAACATTTTTTCGGCATTAAGAGTAAGTTTTTCGTGTTCTTCCGGCGAAGCCTCAGGAGTGCAGAGTTTTACAAGTTCAACTTTATTGAACTGGTGTTGTCTGATTAAGCCTCTGGTGTCTTTGCCTGCCGAGCCTGCTTCTCTTCTGAAACAAGGCGTATATGCGGTCATATACATCGGAAGGCTTTCTTCCGGCAAGATTTCGTTTGAGTAAATATTTGTCACAGGTACTTCTGCCGTTGGAATCAGGTATAAATCTTCTTCTTCGCATTTATACATGTCCTGTTGGAACTTTGGAAGTTGTCCTGTTCCTCTCATAGAAACGGAATTTACAAGATAAGGCGGTAATATTTCTGTATATCCGTGATCTGTAGTATGGACATCAAGGAAAAAGTTTATTATAGCTCTTTCAAGCCTTGCGCCTTTGCCTTTATATATTGTGAATCTTGACTCTGAAATCTTAACTCCTCTTTCAAAATCAAGTATATCAAGCTCTGTGCCAATATCCCAGTGCGCTTTTACTTCAAAAAATTTTTGAGGAACTTCGCCAACTGTTTTTATAACAGTATTTGCAGACTCATCATGTCCTACAGGCGTGGTTTCATCTGGAGTATTCGGGATATTCAAGAGAAGGTTTTTTTGTTTTTCGTTAAATTCAAGTTCTTTTTCTTCGAGTTCTTTTATTTCTTCGCCGAGTTTTCTAACGCTTTCCTGTATTTCTGTTGTATCCTTGCCTTCTTTTTTAAGCGCGCCAACTTGTTGGGAAATATTTTTTCTTTCTGCCCTTAAGTTGTCAGCTTTTCCCTGAACTTCTCTTCTTTGTTTATCGATTTCAAGCACTTCATCGATTGATAATTCAGGATTTCTTCTTTTTAAAAGTTCATTAACCTTATCAGGATTCTCTCTAATGATTTTTATGTCCAGCATACTTCATTCTCTCTAATTTACTGCTAAATCTGAGACAATTATATTACGAAATTAGTTAGACGAATATCCTTCACACATTATATTTTTCTTGCAAGACTTAATAAAGAAATAACTTCATCATCAGTTACCTGATCAAAGTCGTAATAATATTGACCGACAGCAAAAAAATCAGGGGGTTCACTAAGGCATATAAATTCATCAACCTCTTCGCGGAATTTTTCAGCAGTGTCGGGAGGGCTTACAGGGACAGCGAGGATGATTTTTTCAGGGGTCATCTGTTTTATTGCCAAAACTGCCACTCCTGCCGTAACACCGGTAGCAAGTCCGTCATCAACAATAATTACTGTTTTCCCGCTTAAATCAAGCGGCGGCAAATCACCACGGTAAAGTTTTAAGCGTCTATGCATTTCTTTTGTTTCGCGTTGGATAATTTCTTCCATTTCGTCTTTGGAAATCCCGAGAAACCTGATTGCATCAAGATTTAGGATGCGGACATCGTTTGGAGCAATAGCCCCTATCCCTAATTCAGGCTGGAAAGGCGCGCCCAGTTTTCGGGTAATCATAACATCAAGCGGCGCATTGAGCATTTTTGCCGCTTCATAGCCTGTAACTACTCCGCCTCTCGGCAGCGCAATTATTACAGGGTTTTCTTCTTTGAATTTCATTAATTTTTCGGCAAGTTGGTGTCCCGCGTCCTGTCTGTTTTTATAGATCATAATTAAATCTCCATTTGTTAAGTATGGCAATAAAAATAAAATTTATTAACCCGCCAAATGGAGAAAAATCAAGACTACACTTCTGCTTTGGTGCGTCGTCTTGCTTCGAGAATCACCATTAGGATAGAAATGTCAGCCGGATTCACCCCGCCTATTCTTGAGGCTTGGGCAAGTGTTACAGGGCGGATTTTTGACAATCTTTCCATTGATTCTTTAGAAAGCTGGATAATCTCCTGATAATTTATATCTTCTGGGATTTTTATTTTTTCAAGTTTGTCAGCCTGCTCTATTTGGGAATTTTGCCGTTCTATATAGCCTGAATACTTCAGATTCACCTCTACGTTTTCGCAAACTTCTTTTGAAAGCTTTAATTCCTGCGCTATTGGGTCGATTTTTTTAATCGCTTCATAGTTTAAATTCGGTCGTTTAATTAACTCCGCTAAAGTATAGCTGAGTTTCATCTCTTCGCCGTATTCGGCAAGGATTTTGTTTATCTCTTCGTTGGGTTTAATTCTTGTATTCTCAAGTCTGTTGGTTTCTTCCTGAATTGATTTTTGTTTTTCCTGAAAACGCTGCCATCTCTCGTCTTTTATAAGCCCTATTTCTCTTCCGAGAGGAGTAAGTCTTTCATCTGCGTTATCCTGTCTTAATATAAGTCTGTATTCAGACCTTGAAGTAAGCATTCTATACGGCTCATCCATTTCTTTAGTTACAAGGTCGTCTATAAGAGTTCCTGTATAAGAACTGCTTCTGGATAAAGCAATCAATTCTTTGTTTTCGCAATATCTCGTTGCGTTTATTCCTGCAATAAGTCCCTGCGCTGCCGCTTCTTCATAACCGCTTGTTCCGTTAATCTGCCCCGCACAAAACAAGCCTTCAATTTTTTTTGTCATAAGCGAATGTGTGAGCTGAGTAGCGGGAATATAATCATATTCGACAGCATAAGCCGGTTTAAGGACGAAAACATTTTCCAGCCCTGGTAAAGACCTCAGCATTTTGTACTGAACATCGGCAGGAAGGCTTGTAGAAAATCCCTGAACATAGGTTTCGTAGGTGTTTTTACCTTCCGGTTCTATAAATATATGATGAGATTCGTTATGAGCAAATCTTACAACTTTGTCTTCTATTGAAGGGCAATATCTTGGTCCTTTTCCGCCTATAAGTCCGGCATATAAAGGTGATTTATCGAGATTTGCAAGTATTATTTCGTGAGTTTGTTTCGTGGTTCGGGTTAAGTAACATGGGATTTGTTCTCTTACTGGTCTATTAGGTTCAAAAGAGAAGAAATTAAGCTGTTCATCGCCCGGTTGAATTATAAGCTTTGAATAATCAATGGTTCTTGCGTCAACTCTGGCGGGAGTGCCTGTTTTTAGTTTTTTTACTGTGAAGCCGAGTTTAATCAGCGCGTCAGAAAGTCCGATAGCAGGCATTTCCCCCAATCTGCCTGCGGGGAAAGACTGCAAGCCTATAAAAATTTTGCCGTTAAGCGATGTCCCTGTGGTTAAAATCACCGCTTTTGCTCTATATTGCAAGCCTAATTCGTCTACAACTCCGCAAATTCTATCATCATGCACCATTAAATCCGACACTGCGCATTGTTTAATATACAAATTTTCCTGATTTTCGAGCAGTTCCCTAACGAATTTCATGTATTCTTTTTTGTCGGACTGCGCTCTTAAAGCTCTTACCGCAGGTCCTTTGCTTAGATTAAGCATTTTCATCTGCAAATACGTAGCATCTGCGGCAATTCCCATTATTCCGCCGAGAGCGTCTATTTCCCGCACAAGACATGACTTTGCAGGTCCTCCTATTGCGGGGTTACAGGGCATTGTTGCTATGTTTTCTATATTTAAGCTTATTAGCAGTGTTTTCGCTCCAAGTCTTGAAGCCGCAACCGCTGCTTCGCATCCGGCATGACCCCCGCCGACCACTATTACGTCATATTCAAAAGTTACTTCACTCATAACAAACTCCGGTTGTTGGCTTTAATTAGGGGGTTGTCATTGCGAGGAGGACTGAAAGTCCGACGTGGCAATCCATTTTGTTTTTTTGGATTGCTTCGTCGCTTTGCTCCTCGCAATGACAACGTGTTTACTGGATAGATTCTTCGGGCAGGCGATAAAAGCCCTCAGAATGACATTTTGATTAAGGTTGATTGTATTTCTCGATGATTTCACTAACTATCTTATCACTATCCATTTTATCAATAAAAAACCAATTAATCTTTTTATTTGCGCGAAACCAAGTGAGTTGACGTTTGGCAAATTTTCTTGTATGTTGCTGAATGTTTGCAATTGCTTCTTCAAGGGTGCAAATCCCGTCGAAATACTCGCAAATTTCTTTATAGCCAAGAGTTTTCAGAAGAGAATTAGTCCGTCCGTATTTTTGAATCAAAGATTGCACTTCTTCGACAAGCCCCTGTTCTATCATTAAAAGCACTCTGCGGTTTATTCTTTCATAAAGAAATTCCCTGTCTTCCGCGTTTAAGCCTACATAAAGCGCGTCATACTCCGGTTCAGAAATTGTTTGCAATTCCGACATTTTTTGACCTGTTGCGTTTTGAACCTCAAGCGCTCTTATAATCCTGAAAGTATCTTGCGGATAAAGTTTTTCTGCCATTTCGGGATCGGATTCCCGAAGTTTTTTATAAAGAGCTTCTTTGCCTTCTTCTTTTACAAAATCCTCCATTTTCTGTCGAAAATCCTCGTTAGGTCGAACATCAGGAATATTTAATCCTTCAAGAAGCACTCTAACATAAAATCCCGTTCCTCCTGTGATGATGGGAACTTTATTTTTGTTGAGAATTTCCTTAATTTTTTCAGAAGCTTCATCTTTATATCTGCTTGCCGTATAAGTTTCTGACGGGGATTCAACATCTATCAAGTGATGTGGAATTTCATCCATCTCTTCTTTTGATGGCTTTGCAGTCCCGATATTAAAATCTTTATAAACCAGTCTTGAATCAGCGGAAATGATTTCACCATTCAATTTTTTTGCGGTCTGAATAGCGATATTTGTCTTTCCTGAAGCCGTAGCCCCTACTAGGGCAATTATTTTTGGTTTTTTTGAGGGATTGTTCATTATTTTCCTGGCTATAATTGTCATTGCGAGGCATAAAACATCTCTAAATTCATTGATTTTTCTTACGAAGCAATCTTTCAATAATCTACAACGACGATAAGACAAATATTTAATAGTTAGATTTAAGCTTTTATGCACTAAAGGAAGATTGCTTCGTTAGGTCAATTTCAGCTTATAATCTATATTTATTGCCTCGCAATGACACCTTGTATCAATCGCTCTTATCTATACCTCTCGAAGTACAAGAAGGTCATCATCGTATAATAAACTATAACATAGGCAAAAAGCATCAAGGTCAACAACTGGCTTAAAATATTTTCACCTAACAGCAAATTTAAACCAAAAACAAAAATAAAACTCATCATCATAAATACAAATATTAAAAATGTATTTATCGGATCGTTTAAAACAGTTTTTATGCTTAAAACAAAAGCATTTACGGGAGTTTTGTCCTCGGCAACAACACTCTGAGTCCAAAACATAGTTAAATAAGAAAATAATCCTATAAAAGACATATCTATAGCTGCTATTTTTAAAATCTTGATTTTATCAACATGACTGATTTTGTTCCAGAAAGCCAGAAAATCTGCTTTTGTACTAAGTGTTTGCGGAAGAGTTTCAACAGAAAAGCTCTTAAAATGTCCTAAAAAATAAAAAATTGTAGATTCAACCACGTTAATAAATAAAAGAAAAATCAAAACTCCCCAGAAAATTTTCTGAAAATATTTTCCTACTCCGGGAAAAAATTCTTTATATAAATTTAAAGAATTTATAGTTTTTTGTTCATCAGAAATATTATCATTATTAGTATTTTCAAGGCACATATGAAACATATTTAGCCATCCTGCCAAAAAAACGCTTTTTAAAGCTATTACAGCAACCAGAATAAATGGATTTATGCCGCCAACAGGAGATAAAACTACAACCACCAACAAAAGAAACATTAAAAAAGGCATTATTAATACCTGATTAACCTTAACAATGTTAAAAGTTCTTGGAATAAGTTTGTGGATAACAATTTGTGTTTTCATAGATTTATTTTTCTTTCTTGCGAAGCGGGAGTGAGAAGCCCGAAGCGGCGACGCGAAGGCGACGGCAATGCAGGGCTTAAACTCGTTCTTTTATAGGTCTAATTAATACTATAGAATCAAGGTTAATCTGAATAAAATCACTCAATTCAACTGCTCTATCTGGATAGCGCCTATCAGTGATTTCCGCATCTTTAATTGCCACAAAACGCTTATTGCCATTAAGAATATCCGACAAAACCCTGTTTTTTCTACCGGTTTTAGGCATAAAAACATAGCCTTTAATCTCATAATCCTTTGTTACAACATAAACTTTTTCAGACCAAAAACCTGACACTGTTGATTTTATAAAATCATCTTCATTGAAAAAATCTTCATTATTAGACATAATTATTTTTCCTTTTTTGCTTTTTTAACCCATATTTGCATATGCTGTGAAAAGAGGGAGATATAAAGACAATGCAAGAACAAGGACTATTGCCCCAATTACGACAAATAAAAGCGGTTCCATCATCTTACTTAAAATATCAACTACACGATCAACTTGATCGTCTACATATTCACCCGCCATTTGCAGCATATCTCCAAGAGCGCCGGATTCTTCCCCTGTTGAAATCATGCACATTACAATTCCCGGCATTACTTTAGAAGCTTTTAACGCGGAAGTTAAAGATTTTCCGTATTGAACATCAACGGCGACTTTTTTTAAAGCATCATGCAATACAATATTTTCAACGGTTAGATTGGCAAATAACAAACTGTCCACTAACGTAACACCTGCCTCAAACGATACAGTCATTGCAGTAATAAAGTTTGAGAGAGACGTAAATCTTAAGAACTTTTCAAATACAGGAATATTTAATCCTACTTCATCTAAAAACCTCTTTGATGTAGGCCAGGTAAAAAGATAATATATTGAACCTATTGCTGAAGCAAAAATAAGAGGGACAGCATACCAGTTTGTCTTTAAAAACATTCCTATACTCATCATTATTGTCGTTATAAGAGGAAGTTCAACTCCCATCTGGGCATACATTCCTTTAAAAGTAGGAAATACAAACATAAGCATTATTGTTGTCACAAGACAAGCAAGAATTATAACAAAAATAGGATATGAAAGAGTTGAAATGACTTTACTTCTAAGTTTATCTTGTTTATCAAGAAGAAAAGAAAGTCTTTTTAATGTTGATTCAAGCTCGCCGCTTTCTTCTCCTGCTCTTACAAGACCTACATATACACGGTCAAAAGATTCAGGAAACTTTGAAATAGCTTCACTTAAACCTCCGCCCGCCAGTACCAGTTTTCTGAGTTCTATTGAAAGATTTTGAATATTTTTACTTTCAGAGTTCATTTCAATAAAAAATAACGATTCTACAAGAGAAATACCTGATTTTGCAAAAGTATAAAGTATATTTGTAAAATCTATTTGTTCTCTCATACTTAATCTTTTTACTTTAATTTTTTTAAGCGACTTCTTTTTTTTAAGATGCTGAACATTTTTATTAAGAGTAGTGGCTTCTTCTTGAACTTTAACAGGCAAAAATCCCTGTTTTCTCAAAAGTTCTCTTGCTTCATGTTGAGAATCAGCTTCTATTTTTCCATAAACCTTTTCTGATCCGTTTTTTAATGATGTATGAAGATAAATAGCCATATTAAACCAACTTAGTAAAATTAATCATTAACTACTCCTAATACTCTTATGAATTCCGAAATAGGAATTTCACCGTTAAGTATCGCATCGAGTCCGCCTCTTTGCAATGTTTTCATTCCACAGCTTACAGCCACTTCTTCAATTTCATGATCTGCCGCGCCTTTTGATATCATTTTTTTAATTTCGCGGCTAACCACAAGAACTTCATAAATTCCCATCCTGCCTACAAAACCTGATTTATTGCATGCATCGCAGCCTACAGACTTATATATATTTTTCTGTTTAAATAATTCAATGTCTTCTTCTGATGAAGTAATATACTTTAATTCTTTATCAGTAGGCTTATAAACCTGTTTACACTCCGGACATAATTTTCTTACAAGTCTTTGGGCTATTATTCCTTCAAGAGCTGTTGCTACCAAATGAGCTGCTGCTCCCATTTCTGTAAGACGAACTACAGTTGCGGCCGCGCTGTTTGTATGCAGCGTGCTTAAAACAACGTGACCGGTGATTGACGCATGAATTGCAGCTTCAAGCGTTTCAAAATCCCTTATTTCACCTATCATAACCACATCGGGATCCTGTCTCAATATTGCTCTCAAACAAGAAGCAAAAGTAATGTCGGCTCTAGGATTAACCTGAACCTGACTTATTCCGTCCAATTTTATTTCAACCGGATCTTCAACCGTTGTTATATTAATAGTTTCGTTGTTCATTCTATTAAGAACCGAGTACAGTGTTGTTGTTTTACCGCTTCCGGTAGGTCCCACCGCCAAAATAATGCCGTGCGGTTTATTTGTCATTAATTCTATTTTTTCAAGGTCTTCAGCAACAGCTCCGGCGAGTTTTAACTTCACATCTCCTTTTTGAACCTTAATATCAGGCGCTAAAACCCTTACAACCATTTTTTCTTTTTGGTTTACAGGCAGCGTGCTAACCCTTAAATCATAAGTCCTTTCATTATATTTTAATGAAATATGTCCGTCCTGCGGTCTTCTATGTTCAGCAATATCAAGTTTTGCTATAACCTTAAGCCTTGACATTACCGAAGATTCAACTTTTTTTGGAATATCAAGCACTTTTTGAAGGATGCCGTCGGTTCTATAACGCACTATATAACCGTCAAGCATAGGTTCAATGTGAATATCGCTCGCTTTTCTGTCTATAGCATCCGTAATAATCGAACTTGCAAATTTTGCAACTAAATTAGAATCATCTTCAAGTTCTTTCTCAAATTGATCCCATAAATTATCTTCTTCTATTACCTGACTGTCTTCATGATTAATTTCTTTAAGAAGTTTTTCCGTTTCTCTGACTGTTTCAAAGAAATTTTTCATACATCTTTCATACTCAATATGAGTAAGAATCAATGGATAAGGCTTAAGTCCCGTAAGATAAATAATATCATTTAAAGTCTGTTTATCATTCGGATTAACCATGCCGAGAAAAAGAGTTTTCCCGTCAGTTCTGATTGGAACAACTTTATTTTCTTTAATAAAATCTTCGGGCAAAAGTTTTATAACTGCAGGATCAATAGAAAGATCTTTTGATTGTACTGTGCTTATGCCCTGTTGCTTTGAAAGCGCCATTCTTAGCTGATCAACGGTTATAAAGTTTAATTTTACCAGTACAGATCCTATTGGCGTGCCTGATTGTTTACTGTGAAAAAGAGCTTCTTCAAGCTGTTCCCTTGTAATAAATCCGTCATCAATAAGCTGGTCGCCGAGTCTTTTCTTTGGAGCATTATCAGCTTTAGGAGTTAGCGGTTTTGCAGGAAGAGGCATTGCAACAGTTTCTTCTTCATTTTCAGGCTTTAAACTAATCTTTTCCGGCTCAGGAAGAGGCATTGCAACAGGAGGTTCTTCTTTAACACTTAAATTGCCAGAATCGGGCGTTAAACTTATAGAAGGGACTTCTTTTTTTACTTCATTATTATCATGGGCAGTATTTAAATTTAAAGAAACAGTTTCATTTGTAAATTTATCTTCGAAGAAACTAAAAAGTTCTTGAAATTGTTCTTCTGTTATAGGAACAATTTTCGGTTTTAACTTTGTGTTTACGACGATTTTAGTTAGTATAGGGTTTCTTTTTTCCTGATTATTTGCATCTACAATGCCGACAAACAGAAATTCACCCTGTTTATTTATCGGGATAAATTTTTCTTTTTTAACATCTTCCGCAAGAAACATTGCGAGATATTCTGTATTTATACTATTTTTTATTTTTTCTGTGACTGAATCAGTCATTTTTTTCACCCAATTTTTTATTTACATAAGAATTTTTATATCGATTCAACTTTATCATCATCTTTAACTATTCTTGGCGTAACCATAAATATCAGCTCTGATCTTTTGCTTTTAGTTAATTGATCTTTAAATAAACTGCCGAGTATAGGTATATCTGCCAAGATTGGTGTTTTAGCCTGTGTATTTGTTTCATTATCTTGTACTAATCCGGCTATAACAATAGTTTCTCCATCTTTAACCATTATTTTGCCTGATTTGAATGTTCTATTGTTTAACAATGTTGTGCCATCAGCTGTTATATTTTTTATAGTTTTATATGAAGGCTCAAGCTCTAAAGAAACATAACCGTTCGGTGAAATTTTCGGAGTAACTGTAACTGTTATACCTTCATCAGAGCCTACTTCTGTTGTTGTCGTTGTGACCGGTCCTGTTGCAGTAGCAACAGTTGTAGTGGTAACTTTTTTAACATAATCAGACTTAATATCTATTGTTGATTCGGTATTATTTGAAGCTATAATTCTTGGATTTGCAAGGACTCGACCTTTATTATTAGAAATAATTGATGTTATTGCCCCTGTTATTTTATCAGGATTTTTAAAATTAAAACTTCCTGCAAATTCATGTAAATTTAATGGATAATTTAATACTGTTGTTCCACCAGCTGGACTTATTGACTGTCCAAAAGTATTTGTTAAAGTTAATACATTTTGTAATTCTTTAGAGCCATCTTCACTAAGTTCTATAATTGAAATCTCCAGATAAACTTGCGGCTCTTTTTTATCAAAGTTTTTTATAATTTCCTGAGCAAGATTGACCTGTTCCTGTGTTCCGCCAAATAAAGTAATCTGATTTAATCCCGGATCTGCAAGTACCATATAGGAAGAAGACGAAAATGCAGAAAGACTTGTACTTCCCGACGAAGAACTGCTTGAACCTGAGGAGCTTCCGGTAGCCGTACCTGAACAAACCGTAGTCATTTGACTTCCCGATGAAGAACTTCCCGAGGAAGAAGAACTGCTACTTGAACTTGATGAACTTCCTGCCGAAGCAGTTGTATTTTGAAATACTGTCATGCATATTTTTGAAGCCAGAGAAGCAGGGTCTGAGTAATTTACGCTGAATGTATTTACCTGAGGTTTTGTATCAAGATGCGCGATGACTTTTTTAGCCAGATCATAATCACTGCTCTTGCCAAATATATAAATTTCATTTGTGCTTGGATTTGATGTAACAATAGCTGCTTGCTTATATCAGGCTTGTTTAAACTAAATATATTACTGTTTAAAAAATCTGCGATTTTTTGCGCGTCCACATATTTAATTTTAATAGGTTTAATTTCTGTTTTGTTAAGACCCAATTCACCTGCTTTTTCACTGGTCGCAACAATTAAAGTATTTCCATCCTGCCAATAAGTTAACTTCTTAATGGTCATTATATACTCAAAAGCTTTGTTTACGGTTACATTTACAAGATCAAGACTAATTTCTCCTTCAGCATCCGCCCCGCCTGTAACTGTTACTCCCGTTCCCGCTGTTGCCGCTGCACCCAATACAGAAGCGTCCATTATTATATTTTTCCCCGCTTTGTCAGCAAGCATTCTTAAAACTTGCCTTAGGTCAGATTTAACAAGGCTCAAAGTAACTAAATGTTCTTTATTGTCAATTTTTACTCCACCTTTTAATTGTATACTTGAAGAAATTGGATTATTTACTTGTTTTGTAATATTACTCGCGGCTCTTAATGGTACAACTTTTACCGGCATCGTTGCTGCTGCTGCAATATGCTCCAGACCAAAAAGACCGGCAATTGTTATTGACAGTACGTTTGTTAATAGTTTTTTCCGGTGTTTTATCATTATCTACTCCTTAACAGTGTTAAGATTATTCTTTTTATAAACCATTTGTATTAATAGAAGGAAGTTTATAATTCATGCTTCCAAAATTCTGATTGCTTCTTACTACAGGATCATAATTAATGGAATCCTGTCCTATAACTTCTCCAACGTTGACACTATATGTATTATTACCATAGCTGATGGTTACTGAATTTTTAGTGACTCTTCCAATGTAATAACCAAATATAGAATCATTTTGACGCACCATATAATCTGCGCCTTTAACATTTATGATGGCAACGGATTTTCCGCCCGGATCATAGAGAATGCCGCTAACTTTTGCTGACATAAGATTTTTTAACTGATTTTCTGCTGCCGGATCAAACATCGGAGGAGGAGGAATATCTGAAGGAATTCCTAAATCTCCGGTAACCACACTATATTTTTTGTAAGGTTTAAAAGGATTTTTTCTTCCAAAGTTAACAACATTCACGATAACCATTTCTTCATCGTTTGAAACTGCGGAAGGTTTTTTCTGATTATTTAAAGAATACGCAGAATTAGTTGTTGTTTTTCTTTGTTGGGTAATATTTTTGCCTGATAAATCATTTGATTGAGCCTTTAAACAAAAAGACAAGACCAGGTACGTTACCAGAACGATACCTGCAAAAAGGATTTTAAAGCTTTTTTTTCTAATCATCATGGGTTTTACACATAATATTTGATAGACTTTCACACCAATTATTGTAGTAATAAACAAAGATACAATTATCCCTTATTTGAAGTATTTTGAAGCACATGATATATTACTTAATTAAAATAGATAATTGATAGAAATATAAAAAATGAAAATTCCTGAAATAATTGTTCCTGTTAATACTCTTGAAGAAATATATTTTATCAAAGACACAAAATGTAAAAATATATATGCTTATCATTCAAATTTTTTAAAAAAAGCAGGACATGAAAAACTTTTTGAATTTATTAACATTTCTAAGGAACAGGGGCTGAATTTTTATATAAATTTTAAAAGCGAAATTAAAGAAACAGAAATAAAAAAAATAATTGATCTGTTTGAAATATTAAATAATCTTGATTTTAAAGGAATACTTGTTAATAATCCGGCAATACTTGAAATAATCAAAAATACAAAATTTTCCCGCAAAATCATAATTGATTCCGGTCTGAACATCCATAATTTGACCGGCGCGGAGTTTATTTCTTCTATATACAAACCTCAAATGATAAATTTAACCGAAGAAATTTATATTAAAAATTTATTAAAAATAAAGAAATATACTAATTACAAGCTTGCTATCGATTCAAATAATCTGCCCTGGATAGCAAAAGACCTTATTGAAAACAAAATTATTGACACCGTAATAATAAAAGCTAAATTTGACACGCCAAAAGAACTTATAGAAGGGGTTGATTCCGTCATTAAAATACTGGAATCCCCTGAAATGCACAAAAACCAGAAACTTCCTTTTAAAAATACAGAAAATTCCCTTTATAAAACAGACCATTTTTCGGGAGAATTCCAGAATGCGCGCGGCAGGACATTTAAATTTTCCGGCAATATTCATCATTTTAAATGGGAATATCACAGGTTTTTTCAGCCAAAATACAAAAACCTGGAAAAAAGCAAATCTTTTCCTCTTTTAAACTTACGTCTTACAAGCCTTGAGCAGATTAAAGAACTTAAAAAATACCTGAAAAAGCTTAAAGCAAACCCCATTAATGCCATAGAATACGGGGAAATCTTAAATACAGCCGATCTGGCAAAATACAGTTTTAATAAAATAATTGATAAAGTTAAAAACGAGTGCGACGAATACGGGATAAAACTTAAGCTTGGAACGCCCAAAGTGTTAACCGAGCGGGATTTTGACAGGGTGTACGAATACACAAAATCTGTTTTAACACAGCCTCCATTCCCTCATTCGGTTGTAATAAACAATTTGGGTTACTGGTGGAGCATAATCAAAGACAAAGATCTTAATATGCCAATAGAAATCGGTCACGGGTTTAATATACAAAACAGTTCATCAATAGAGCTTCTTGAAGGCTATCATAGTATAAAAACTCTTGATTTCAGCAATTTTCATGGAATAGAAAACATAAAACAATGCATAGAAAAGCTTGATGGAAAAATTCCATACAGACAAATCACTATTGCCGGAAGTTCAAGAATTCCAAGTTCGGGGTTATGTCCTTTAAACAAGGATTCCGCAATATTATCGCGTCTGTCATGCAACGCTCCCTGCCATAACGGGACTTACGCAATTCAGGACAAAATGGTTAAAAAATCTTTTCCTATTGCGGTGGACGGATTTTGTAGGATGCACATGTTTAAGGATAAAATTCTGGATTTATTCAAATATATCAATATTTTTCAGGAAATCGGCATTAATGAATTCATGATTGATTTCAGCGGATTGCCGGCAAAATTTGTCCCGATTTTGCTGAACAAGTATTTTGATTCTTTATACAATCCAAAATACAAATTTGATACAAAATTTTTAACAGAAGAATATGGCATAGAAAAATACTTAATAAAGAATAATTTGTATTGATACGCGAGACGTTACGTGTTATAATTTAAATATAAAATTTTAACAGGTTAATTCATGATAAAAAGTTTTAAACATAAAGGTCTTGAAAAATTTTATTTGACAGACAGCGTAAAATATATAATTCCAGAACATGCCTCAAAAATAAGACGTATTTTAACTCAATTAAATGATTCGAAAACCATTAATGATATGAATGCAACCAGTTATAAATTACATCAATTAAAAGGAAATTTAAAAGAGCATTGGTCAGTTATGGTTAACGGAAATTACAGAATCACATTTATTTTTAAAAATGGAGATGCTTATATTTTAGATTATCAG
>Ga0209417_1002029_pt1 | contig 33624 bp, 34 predicted proteins | sample RifGroF2_FD_184002 | JGI IMG/M metagenome (GOLD analysis project Ga0209417, IMG submission 184002) | Groundwater microbial communities from Rifle, Colorado, USA - Groundwater F2 (SPAdes) (version 2) | ecosystem: Environmental > Aquatic > Deep subsurface > Groundwater | place: Rifle, Colorado... | reverse complement strand
CGCGCTTGTACGCGGCAATGACAGCTTCATGCACATGGTGCCCATGCCACCCCTTGCCACCAAACCCTGGTAAAAGACCCGGATGAATGTTGATGACCGTCTTCGAGTTGAATCGAGTATTCGGGTCGAGTCCTTCGACCAGCTTCAGCCAGCCTGACAGTGCGAAGAAATCCGCTTGAGAGTTGTACGCAATTCTTTGATACTTCTCGGCTGTCCACGGTTTTGGAAAAAAGAAAAACGGAATGCCGTACTTCTCGGCGAGTGTTCGTACCCCACCATGTTCATAATTTGAAACTACTCCCGAAATGCTGGAGTCTAATTTGCCGTTCCGAGATGCCAGAACGAGTTTTTCGAATCCTGATCCTCCACGATTTGGGAACCGAGTTCCTGATGCAAATACAAGGATCTTTGGTTTGTTCACTTGTCCACCTCCATTTGTTTGATGTTTACCTGCTCTAACTAACCTGGTCCGAAGTATATGTAAAAAGCACTCATATGCAACATTCGCATGTCTGTCTAGCTTTTAATTACAGCATTAATTCTAGTACAAGTTCTAGTATTATTCTTGATCCATCTGGTATATTCTTTGTGGTACTATAGACGGAACACACAGCCAATATGAAAATTGATACAAACAAAGAAAAAATCGAAGAACTCCTAGCTCGTTCCGTGGCGGAGATACTGCCTACGAAGGATGGTTTGCGAGAAGCACTCTTGTCAGGCAAACGCTTGCGTATATATATAGGTACGGACGCTACGGGCACTTCCCTACACCTCGGACATGCAACCAACTACATGATTTTGGAAAAATTGCGTAGAATGGGGCATGAAATTATTTTTCTTGTTGGTGACTTCACTGCACGTATAGGTGACCCGACAGATAAGAGTGATTCGGCACGAAAACAACTTACCCGAGAACAGGTCATTGCAAACGTAGAAACGTGGATAGCTCAAGTAAAGCCCGTGATAGATGTCGCCAACAAAGACAATCCCGTACAGGTACTCTACAACCACGATTGGCTCGCAGCGCTCACCTTCGAGGATGTACTCAATCTCGCGTCAAACTTCACGGTACAACAGATGATTGAACGAGACATGTTCCAAGAGCGGATACAGAGCAACAAACCACTTTACCTGCAAGAACTATTTTATCCACTCATGCAAGGTTACGACTCGGTCGCTATGGATGTGGATGTAGAAATGTGTGGCACGGATCAGAAGTTTAATGCACTCGCTGGACGCACGTTACTCAAGAAGCTAAAGAACAAAGAAAAGTTTGTGTTCATCACAACCCTTCTTGAAAATCCAGTCACGAAAGAAAAGATGATGTCCAAATCATTAGGTACAGGCGTCTTTCTTGATTTTGATGCAGACAAAATGTACGGCGCTGTTATGGCACAGGCGGACGAAAACATGAAGCAACTCTTTACAGACTGTACGTGGCTTGATCTCACGGAGATAGATACGATATTAGAAACAGCAAATCCCCGTGATGCAAAAATGCGTCTCTCATTTGAAATCACCAAAATATTTCACGAAGAGGAATTAGCTACGCTCGCAGAAAAAAACTTTGTACAAACATTCCAGAAAAAAGAGCTCCCCGACGAAATTCCCGTTTTTGTGGCACATGACGGCGCAACCATTGTCGACGTACTAGTTGACAGCAAGCTGGTAGTAAGTAAGGCAGAGGCACGTCGTACACTCTCCCAAGGAGGGGTGAAAATAAACGGCAACAAGCTTACTGAAGCAGATGCCACTACCCCACTCAATCTTTCGGAAAAAACTATAGTACAAAAAGGTAAAAGAAGTTTTTTAGAAGTAGTGTGTAAATAAGTTTTCACATATGACCCTCGCTATTATTCTTCTTTTTATTGTCGGCTATGTCTTTATCACACTCGAACATGCGTTGAAGCTCAACAAGTCAGTTACCGCTGCCGCGCTCGGTGCAGGTCTTTGGGCTCTCATTGCTTTAGTAGAAGAACATGTCGAAGAAGCACTACACCCTGTAGCTGCTGAAACATTTGCACTCGTCGTATTCCTTCTCTCTGCAATGACGCTTGTAGAAATACTCGTACACTACAGATTCTTCGACGTGCTTCGGACAAAATTATATTCTCTGGGACTAAATGATTACCGACAACTCTGGCTTATTTCAGGAATGGCATTTATTTTTTCTTCTGTACTCGACAACCTCACCACAACCATAGTAATGGTTCAAATAGCACACCGATTCTTCAAGGGTAAGAACTTGATTATCGCTGCAGCGTCTATCGTCCTTTCAGCAAACGCTGGTGGTGCGTTTTCACCAATAGGTGACGTGACCACGATTATGATTTGGCTCGAAGGAAAGTTTACGGCACTCGAGGTTATCAGGTGGGGCTTCCTCCCAGCACTTGCCCTTTTTGTCGTCTCAACATACCTACTTGCTCGCCAACTCACACGCAACACACCTGATGCACAGCCGACTCGTGAAGAAAAGGTTGCTCTATCAAGCTCTGAAAAAACGGTCATTACGGCAACGTTTATCTCTTTCTCATTCCCCCTTATCGCACATGTTCTAGGACTTCCCCCATACATTGGAATACTTTTTGGAGTAGGTATGGTCGGTATGCTTATCGCTTTGTTTGTTAACATCCGTCCCAAACGGGTGTCACACCTCTCCATGGATATTCAAAGTTTACTTGCACGTGTCGATATTACCAGCTTAGTTTTCTTCATAGGTATACTCTTTGCAGTTGGTGCACTTGAGCACGTTGGTATTCTATCTACAATATCTAACACAGTATTTGGCGCTACTCCAGAAGTTGGTCGGCTCGTAGTCGGCAATGTACTGCTTGGTGCATTCTCAGCAGTTGTAGACAATATACCCCTCACTGCTGCAGCACTTAATATACTAAACACTACTGATCCTTTGATTTGGGTACTTCTCGCACTCTCGGTCGGAACAGGAGGATCTATGCTTGTGATAGGTTCAGCTGCTGGGGTCGTGGCTATGGGTATGGTAAAAGAAATGACATTTAAAAACTACATCCGCATCGCAACACTCCCTGCTGCATTAGGTTTCGTCGCATGCATATTAGTTTGGTCTGTTGAGTACTTCTTTTTTCTCTAGATCAGGACAACACTTTGAGAATGAAAAAGCCCGTCGTTTCGACGGGCTTTTTCGATAGTATTATGTTTTACTTGCACAGTTAAACATCCACTTCACGCCAAACTTATCTTCACATGATCCAAAGTAATCTCCCCAAAACATTTCTTCTAGAGGCATCTCGACTTTGCCATCCTCAGAAAGTTTTTTGAACAACTCGTCTGTTTCAATGCGCGTATCTGGTTGTAGATTGATATACACATTGTTTCCAAACGTAACAGTAAATCCCATTGATTTCGGCGCGTCCGTACCCATGAGTACATGTCCTCCGAGAATAGGTAGAGCAACATGCATAACTAAATTCTTATCATTCTCATCTAGTGGCGGTCGACCATCTTCAGACGGCGTGTCACCCATGCGCATAATACCGCCCATAAATTCACCACCAAATACTGACTGGTAAAACATAAAGGCTTCCTCAGTCGAGCGAGGAAAATTGAGATAGGTGCTTACGGTAGCCATAGTAGAATTGTTATGACTAATAATAGAAACCTAATAACCCTAATAAAGGGTATCATGTATCAGCGTGATTTTTCTCTTACCGTACCAGCCTCATTATGTTGTGATGTCTTTCTAGACTGTTACGCCTTAAACTCAATCTCAAAGGAATACATTCCCATGGTACACGTACCCTCAAGTACGGACGCTTCAACTGTACCTAGAGCAACATCTGTTGAACCTGACGGGGGAAGATTGGTCCCTATGTCTAAGCTTGGAATACGCACCGCGGATGAACAATCAAATGTTCCATTCGTAATAAATCGAACTACCGTTGGCACGCCCGCTTGAGCTACACTCTTCCGTGGGAAGTACCCTCCCTTGGCTCGTATCTCAACAATCTGTACACCATCAACAATACTCACGTTGTTTTCAGATGCAGTATCGATTTCTGAAGATACTCCCCCTCGAGTCAGCGCAAAAGTGCCACCAATAAGGAGTACAGCCAGAATACTTGAAATAATAATTGCTTTCATAATATTTATATTAAAAGTTAAATAGTGGTGGTAAAACCCCGATGACTACTAAGCTAGTACTGAGGTTGAGGAGAGCAAACATGATAACAATCAGTCCAGCTGTCTTGAAGAAAATTCCCGCCTTTGCACTCTTCTGAATACTAAATGAGCTGAAACTTATGAGAGCGAGGACTGGTAGTGTGCCCAGTGCGAAAGCGAGCATCGTTAGTCCCCCAGCAAGGAAACTTCCGGTAGTAAGTGTATAGAGTTGCATCGACTGAGTAAATCCGCAGGGCAAGAAGAATGTCGCTATACCCACGAGTAGTGGAGTGAGTGTGTGATTAAATTTCGATACACCATGCGCATGTTTAGCAATGAACTTCGGCATCGACGGCTGGAGTTTCTTGGCCCATTGAAAAGTGTCGAGCAGATTGATACCAAGTACCAGCATCACTATGCCGATAATTAGACTCAAGATAAATGTTGTGGATGTATTGAGCGTGAATACTGATCCTATAGCTCCAATCACTCCTCCTAGAACAAAGAATGACACTATACGCCCAGCATGGAACATAAGTTGGGGTTTGATTTTGTTTCCTTCTTTTGCAAAAGTAGCAGACATGGAAAGAACCAGTCCGCCCACGACAGCCATGCAGGTGGAAAGTGATGCAATACTGCCGATAACAAATGCTGTACCGTACGTGACATTGCCTGTATTGACCAAATGTACGATTCCTATTTTTTGTAGCACTACAAAGAATACTGCGAACCCGAGAGCTATAGGAATCGCAATCTTGAAATCTTCCCATGTAGCCTTGTTCGTTTGTTTTTGTTTTTCCACCGAGACTGTGTAGCCATGGGACCTAAGTAGAGTGGTAAACTCTTCCGCAATTTGTTGCAATGTCCTATTGCCGAAGTCACCAACAACATCAACCGAATGACTACGTAGATTTGCTGAAACATGGGTAATGTAAGATAAATCCCCAAGCTCGCTTTCTATTGTGAGCACACAGGAGTTGCAGTGCATACCATGCACATGGAAAGTATATTGCTGTGTTTGATGTTGTTGCATACGTCTTTAGAGTTTTTTAGCTTTAATGCGAAGTGAGTTCGACACCACAGACACTGATGACATGGCCATAGCAAACCCTGCAAAAACAGGATTGAGCATCCATCCAAAGACAGGATAGAGAGCTCCTGCCGCAAGCGGTATACCGACAATGTTGTAAACAAATGCCCAGAAGAGATTTTGCTTGATACCACGCATGGTAAGCTTCGAAAGTTTAATAGCTTTCACCAGTTTTGAAATATCACCTCCAAGAAGAGTAATACCTGCCGACTCTATAGCCACGTCTGTTCCGGTCCCCATAGCGATACCGACGTCTGCCTGTGCAAGTGCGGGCGCATCATTGACCCCGTCGCCCGCCATAGCGACAATTCTCCCTTCTACCTGAAGTTCTTGTATCTTCGCCAACTTGTCCTGTGGGAGCACGTGAGCAACCACATCATCAATTCCCACGAGAGACGCAATATACTTAGCCGCCTTTTCGTCATCTCCGGTAAGCATGACCACTTTGATTCCCAGCGCATGAAGATTTTTTACTGCTTCGATAGACTCGGCCTTTATCTCATCGGACACCATGACAAAACCGATAACCTTTTCTTTAGTAGCCAGAATAACTGGCGTTTTGCCTTGAGAAGTAAACTCGTTGAGTTTCGCTACATCAAAAGAAACATTAAGATCGCTTACGAGCTTGGCATTACCGACAAAGTATTCAGTGCCATGTATTGATCCCTTAAGCCCTTTACCTTGTATACCCTCAAAATTTGACACATCGGATATTGGAATATTCATCTCCTGCGCGTAGCTTACGATGGCATGAGCAATCGGATGTTCTGATTTCTTTTCAAGAGAAGCGAGAACTGAGATAAGTTCATCGTCTTTGAGGATTGAGAGATTTTGTATATCAACTAGTGTTGGCTTCCCTTTGGTAATCGTACCAGTCTTATCAACTACCACTGTATTTACCTTATGAAGTTTCTCAAGAGTTGCCGCATCTTTGATAAGAACGCCTTCCCTTGCTCCCTTACCCACTCCGACAATTATGGCTGTAGGAGTGGCGAGACCGAGGGCACAAGGACAAGCGATGACAAGAATCCCAACAAACGACACAAGTCCAAATGATAAAGCTTGTGAAAAGCCTAAATATTGTGATCCGATAATGAGCCACGTGCCGAGAGTGAGAAATGCGATCACTAAAACAATAGGCACAAAGACCGATGAGATTTTGTCTGCCAATGCTTGGATAGGAGCCTTACTGCCCTGTGCGTCTTCAACCATTTTTATAATCTGAGCAAGAAGCGTTTCGGACCCTACCTTGGTAGCTTTGAACATGAACGAGCCATTTGTATTAATCGTTCCAGACACAACACTGTCTCCTGACTTTTTCTGGGCTGGCATTGGCTCTCCAGTAACCATGGATTCATCAATAAAAGAGACGCCTTCTGTTATAACACCATCCACAGGAATCTTTGCGCCTGGCTTTACAATAATGAAATCACCATGCTTCACATCGTTCACAGAAATTTCCACTTCTTTCCCGTCACGAATCACCAGTGCTGTTTTTGCCTGCAGGTTGAGTAGCTTCTCTATTGCATCACCAGTCTTTATTTTAGATCGAGCTTCGAGGTATTTACCCAAAGCTATAAATGTTATGACCACAATCGTTACATCGTAGTACTGATACTCCACATTGACATATGGTTTTAGAATCCCTTCAAAAGCTGTAACTGCGAAGCTGTACAAAAAAGCAGCAGTGGTTCCAATACCAATGAGTGTATCCATATTCGCTTTGCCATATCGGAGGAACCTATAGAAACCCAGCAGATACGGTTTTCCAACAACAAAGAGTATGTACGTGGCAAATATTGGAAGAAGATGATGAACAAATTCTTCGGTTGTTGAAGTCATTGGTGTAACCGCGCCGTACTGTGCAAGTACCTCCCACCCCATAACAAACACAGCAAAAACTGCGAGAGGAAGAGCTGAAAACACTTTAGTTCGCATCGCAGCAACTTCGCCAAGTTTCTCTTTCTTTGCTTGCCCGCCGTAGTCTGCACGAAGGCGGGACTGAGTAATTCCGAGGTGTGTGGCATGCTCATCCGCTGACATACCCATTTCTTCGTCAGATTGTTTACCTTGTGAAGTCTCTTCGTCTGCTGCAAGAGAATAACCAAACGGTTCAATTTCTTTTGAAAGCTTCTGTGCATTTGTTTTTAATTCGTCAATCGTCACTTTTACCTTCTCGGTGCCGTAGTTTACTTCTGCAGAGCTTACACCTTCGACTTTCTTGAAAGTCTTCTCAATAATGCCTGCGCAAGAAGCGCAATGCATACCCTGTACCCTGTATATTTTTGATGTAGTCATACTATTTACGCTTGAGTTTATACACCTTGAGGATTTCGTCTTTTGCTTTCTCTGCCTTCCCTTCTGCTACCTGTCTAAGCACACATCCACTCAAATGATTCTCAAGTAATAAATCTTCGACGTTTGATAAACCTTGTTTGACTGCTGATGTCTGCGTAATAACATCAATGCAATACGTATCGTTTTCTATCATTTTTTGGAGCCCGCGTACCTGACCCTCAATAAGCTTAAGTCTGCGAATAATTTTTTGTTTGCCTGTGTCTTTAATATATTTCATATGCATACTGTATACCCCCTGGGGGGTATAGTCAATACACAAGTGTTCGTACCCTAGAATTACATAGGCGCTTACCATACAATGACTATGTGCAAAAGAAACAGATCACTTTCATAACAGGGAACCAAAACAAAGCCGACCAGCTAGCTCTTTACTTGGGCTTCCCTATTGAGCACATGGAGCTTGATTTGGATGAAATACAATCACTTGATTTGAAAGAAATTACTGAGCATAAAGTGCGTCACGCCTACGAAAAAACACATTCTCCTATACTCGTCGAGGATGTATCACTAGAATTTGAAGCCCTTGGTGGGCTTCCTGGTCCTTTTATTCGATTTTTTGTTGATGCCGTACCGCTTGAGACGATGTGTAGAATGATAGACGGACAAACTCGGAAAGCAGTGGCTCGGTGTGCATACGGATATTACGATGGTGCAATCGTGCAAATTTTTGAAGGAGCTTTACAAGGAGAAATAGCAGAAACACCAGCCGGCAAAAGTGGCTATGGTTGGGATGCGATTTTTATTCCCTCGGGGTACAACCGCACCCGTGCAGAACTAAGTAAGGAAGATTATAAAAAAACATACCTGCAAATCAAACCGATAGCTTCTCTCACATCTTTTTTTGAAAATTTTTCATAGGAGTTACGAAAACCCCGGGTGATAGATCACCCGGGGTTAGACTTTGACTTAGACATGGTATGTCTCCTCTATCAGAGAGTTTCCTTGTGGCACAATAGCGCCAACAAAAACTTCTGTTTCTGGAGAGGACGGGGCACTTTTTGGTTTTGGGTGTTCAACCTGATGCTTCAGGTTAGCGACAATCCCCTCAACTTGGACGTGAGACAAAACCAAATCCTCAGGTAAAATTTTTCTTGCCACGTTGTACCAATTATAGAGGAACGTACCTTCCGTAAGGTACGTCAACCTCCCGTACACGATAACCATTTTGAGAACCCGTTCGATTTGATTCAGAACTATTCCTACATCCGAAGAAAAGGGCTCCCATCTACAGATGACTGAACTTTCGTGATGAAAAGCCATTCCGTAATTTCCCGCATTGTTTTTTTCTATCTGAATATGTAATCCATTTGGATTGCAGAAAATGAACAATGCATTATAAATCCCAATGTCCATGTTTTCCTCCTTTTTTACACCAGCAAGTAGACTGTGGTTGCTTGGTATTTTTTGAAAAGACCCATGCTCCATTTATTTTGGCACATGAAAACATGTTTGTCAAAGCTTTATCCACAAAGAAGGAGTTTTGCTAAGCGTCAGTTCACAAGGTAGAGTGGTATAGGAAACTTATTATCTATTAAACACCATTCAAATGCAGGCAGTTATTCTTGCAGCGGGTAAAGGAACCCGTATGCACCCCCTTACCCAAGAGAAACCAAAACAGCTTATTCACGCTGCTGGAAAACCAATTATCGAACACATCATTTCTTCCCTTCCGAAAGAGATAACAGAGGTGATTGTAGTCGTCGGTTACAAAGGTGACATGATTATTGATTATTGTGGCGATGTGTTTTGTGGGAGGAAGATGCACTATGTCTGGCAACACAATCCCCTCGGGACGGCGCATGCGCTTGAGCAAGCACGCCACCTGCTTCATGATTCTTTTCTCCTTATGTATGGTGATGATTTAGTTGATGGCACAGCTATCGGAAGAGCCCTGCAACATAAAAGTTGTCTTCTTGCATATGAACACCCTGACCCTCGTGCATTTGGTGTCATAGAGCTTAAAGAAGATGGCACACTAAAGACAATTGTCGAAAAACCAGAGAAACCAGCAACTAACTTAGTAAGTGCCTCTGGACTTGTCCTCCACACAGACCTGTTTGACTATTACGACGAGTGGCCTGAAACGGGTGAGCGATATATTACTCACGCCCTCAATCGCTACGCACAAGATCATCCGGTCCATATAGAACAACTTGCTTTTTGGTATCCTATGAACAGTCTCGAACAACTCAAAGAAGCTGAAAAATCGCTACAAAGTTTATAAACGTTTTCTGTGTATGTACTACTGGCGCACGCACCCTACTCTCGTCTATGATTATTCATATGGAAGAAAACACTGCTTCAAAAGAAGCTGTAAATAAAAAGCCGATAGAGTGGACTGATTACGAGTACACACACTTTGAGAAAGGAAGTGAGTGGTATTGGGCACTAGGATTAGTATCTGTCGCTGGAGCAGTCGCTGCACTTATTTTTAACAACGTACTTTTTGCGCTTTTTATTTTAATTGCTGCTTTTGTTCTCGCCATTTTTGCATCACGCAAACCTAACGAAGTCACTTTTGAAATTTCTCAACGGGGTCTCCGAATTGACGACGTATTGTACCCTTTCCAAAGTCTTAAATCTTTTGGAATCGAGGAACTGACTCCCAAACATATACCAAGACTTATCTTTAAATCAAAAAAGTTATTTGCACTTGATATCATCATTCCTCTTGAGAAGGTCCACGCAAACGAAGTCCATGACTTTCTTATACACTTTCTCCCGCAGGATGATCACCACGAACCACTGGTACACAAAGTCATGGAATGGCTCGGCTTCTAGGATAGGACTTACGGAAACGGCACACTTCTTCGTTGCGCTACACAAAATACTCCTCACCGTATAGACATACGCCTCGTAGTATTTTGTTTGCGCGCCTCGAACTGTATCCGTTTGCGTAAGTCCTCTACCCTTCGCATTTGTGGTAATTTTTTATAATCCTTGGTATAGTCTGACAACCAAGCAATGCCCTCGTAGTTCAATGGATAGAACGTTAGCTTGCGGAGCTGGTAATCCAGGTTCGAATCCTGGCGAGGGCACAAATAGAAAAAACCGTTTGCAAACGGTTTTTTCTATTTGTGCCCGAGAGCAAGGTGTCTACACACCTTGCGTCCAGGATTCGAAGATGTTGAGGTTACCGCAACGACTCCGAGTTTGTCGAGGAGGAAGTGAGGTCCGAAACATGTACCGTCCATGTAATGGGAGAATCCTGACGATACCTTCCCCCACAAAGTGCCCTCGAACACGATGCTAATGCATCGTGTGTCCAGGATTCGAAGACCCTTGAGCTTATTGAAGGAGCCTCGCAAGGCGAACTGAGCCTGCGCGACTTTGTTTACTTACGAGTAAAGCGAGTTAGTAAACAAGAAGTGCCCTTGTGGCAAAAGGTGTACCGTTCCTGCTTGCCCGTCCGTAGCCTTGGCGCGGAGGAGGGTAATGGAAGAATCCTGGCGATCCACAAAAATACTAGAATTAATGCTAGTATTTTTTTCCTCCTCGCACTTCCCTCCCTACTTTGCTACACTACCTCCATGACCCCACTTGAGTCCCTCCTCCAATTTGTCCGCTTCACACACCTGACCCATAAAGTTGAACGTGTGGCTCGGATTCCTGGGGAAACACGCTATGCAAACACCGTGGAACACAGCTACCAGCTCACACTCCTTGCGTGGTATTTGATTGAAAAAGAAAATCTTCACCTTGATAAGGATTTGGTTATAAAATATGCACTTGTTCATGACCTTGTTGAAACGTATGCTGGTGATACCTACGCACACGGCACGGAAGGTAAGGAAAATAAGGCACTACGAGAGCATGAAGCACAAGAACGAATGGCTTCAGAATTTCCAGAGTTCAAGGATTTGCATGCGTACATCGAAGCTTATGAACTTAAACAAGATCCTGAAAGCCGTTTTGTGTACGCACTCGACAAACTTATTGACCCTGTCAACATCTACCTAGAAGACGGAAAGCTGTGGCATGAAAAAAACGTAACTCTGCAAGAAGTTCTTGACTATAAAACAGAAAAGATAGCAGTTGATGCTACAGTTGCAAAATACTTTGAAGAGCTTGTGGTACTGCTTCGTAAGAAAGAGAATACTCTTTTCCCTAAAAATTAATAATAGTTAGAATCACATGCAAGAAAACAGTAAGATTGGTGTAGGATTTGGTGTCATGCTTCTTCGTGGGAACGAAATCTTACTCGGACTACGACATACCGACCCCACAAAAGCTGACAGCGAACTTCACGGTGAAGGAACATGGACTATGCCTGGAGGGAAACTCCATTTTGGAGAAAGTTTTGAAGTAGGTGCTCAAAGAGAAATGTTAGAAGAAACAAGTATACACATTGAAACCAATGATTTGGAAGTAATAAGTCTTTCCAATGACATGGTACCTGATGCTCATTTTGTTACCATAGGTATGCTATGTAGAACGTTTCAAGGTGAAGCAAAGGTTGTGGAGCCAAACGAAATAACGGAGTGGAAATGGTTTGATTTAAATAAGCTTCCTAAAAATATTTTTTTTCCAAGTGCACGAGTGCTTGCTAATTATACTGACAAACGTTTCTACACTCCTGAGTAAGACTTACGGACTCTTCTTCCTGTCTGCGCAGGCAGACGTTGCTCTGTGAACTTACCCGTTTGCGTAAGTCCTAAAAGCAAAAAACACCCTCGGGTGTTTTTTGTTAAGAAAAATATTTATTTTTCTTCTGTGGCTTTTGATTTTTTGGTAACCTTCTTCTCAACCTTTTTAAGCAGTGTTCGCGCAAGGAGTGATTTCTTTCGGTTTGCAGTATTTTTCTTGATAACTCCTCTTTTTGCAGCTTTATCAATAGCTTTGTAGGCTTCAGGAAGTTTTTTCTCAGCTTCTGAAGCATTTCCCTTGGCTACCAATTCTTTTACTTCTTTGACAACCTCCTTCATCTCGCGCGTTCGTCGTAGGTTAAAGACATGCTTACGCTTACTTGCTTTGTCGGCTTTTTTTGCTGATTTAATTATTGGCATAGTGCAGAGAGAATACCACAGCTTAGAGAGAACGCAAGTAAGAAATATGCTTTACAGTGATACCATATCAGTAGTATGGCTAAAGTGGGTGAGGCGCCAGAACAAGGAGACCGAGCGTCCGTATAAATATAAATTGAGCCTTGTCATGCATCTCGCACCTAGTTTTTTAAATTAGGTGCGATTTTCTTTGTTTATATACTCATTCTGAACAATTTCGCGAAAAGTACATAAGTACGCTATGATTGAGAAATGATAGCTCACCTTTCTGGGACAGTACTCACTACTAAAAACATTTCTATCGTGCTTGATGTACATGGGGTTGGGTATCGTGTATTTTGCCCGCAACGGATACTTCTCGAACTCAAGGCTGGCGACGAGATAAGTCTGCATACACACCTCGCTGTACGAGAAGATGCCATGGATTTGTTTGGCTTTCCTACGGAAGACGAGCTCGAGCTCTTCACCCTCCTAATAGGTGTGAACGGCATCGGACCAAGATCCGCACTCGGTATTATTGGGCTTGAGAGTATTGATAAGCTCCTCGGTGCCATAGCTCGAGGAGATATCACCTACCTAACCAAAGTCAGCGGTGTTGGAAAGAAAAGTGCAGAAAAAATTGTACTTGAGCTTAAGGATAAAGTAGGTAGATTTGATATTGCAAACATGGAAGAATTCCGCCATGAAGACGAGGACGTACTCGAGGCACTCAAAACATTAGGCTATCGCACAGATGAAGCTCGGCAAGCATTACGTCTCATACCAGAAGAAATAAAAGAACAGGGAGAAATTATTAGAGAAGCCCTCAAGCTCCTTTCACGACAATAATCGTATGGAAAAACTACTCAGACGTATCAAACGCATCATACCGAAACAAGTATTCCGTGCGCTTCAACCACTCTACCATAGTCTACTTGCAACCATAGGTGCTGTCCGCTATAGCTTCCCTTCTCGCAAACTGTACGTAATCGGTATCACAGGAACAAAAGGAAAAAGTACTGTTTCTGAGTTGGTGACTGCCATTCTTGAAGAAGCCGGTCATACAGTGGCGCTCTCAAATACCATACGAATAAAAATAGCCGACGAATCGCAACCAAACATGTACAAAATGAGCATGCCTGGTCGTTTTTTCATACAAAAATTCCTTGCCCAGGCGGTTAAGGAAGATTGCGCTTTCGCTGTACTTGAAATGACAAGCGAGGGTGCAAAAATGAATAGGCACAAACACATTGAAATGAATGCACTCATATTTACCAATCTGTCACCTGAACATATCGAGAGTCATGGTTCGTTTGAAGCATACCGTGACGCCAAACTTCTCCTTAAAGATGCTCTCCTTGCTTCACCGAAGCCAAATCGCATCCTTGTCGCAAATACAGACGACGATCACGGAACTCTGTTTCTTGAAACGCATGGTAGCGAAGTTGCTACTCTATCCTACAGTTTGAAAAAGGCAGAACCTTACGTTACGAACGAGCGTGGCACCTTACTCACGTTTGAAGGCACCTCAATACACTCTCCCCTCCCTGGAACATTTAATATTTACAACATACTTGCAGCTGCAACGTTAACAAGAGCTATAGGTATCAAACGTGAGGTTATTAAACGTGCAGTGGAAAAGCTTTCCATCGTAAAAGGTCGTGTGGAACGTATTGAAGAAGGACAGAAGTTTGATGTAATTGTCGACTATGCACATACTGCCGATTCACTTGAAAAGCTGTACACCTCTTTTCCAAATTCTCGAAAAATTTGCGTCCTTGGCAACTGTGGTGGTGGGCGGGATGCGGCAAAACGTCCTGTAATGGCAAAGATTGCTGAGAAATACTGCAGTGAAATAATCCTCACTAACGAAGATCCCTACGATGAGGACCCAAAAAAAATACTTGAAGAAATGCAAGCAGGGCTTGAGAAGAAAAAAGCTACAGTGATACTCGACAGGAGACTCGCGATACGTCACGCACTCACACGAGCAAGTGAAGATGACATAGTGCTTATCACCGGCAAGGGTACCGACCCGTACATCATGGAAGCTAATGGTAAAAAAACTGAATGGAGTGACGAGCGTGTTGCTCGCGAAGAACTAAGCAAATTACTCAATAAGTCTGAATAGTACAATCCCAGCAGCGACCGCAACATTAAGTGATTCCTTTTCCCCTGCCATAGGTATCTCTACGATTCGATGACACATATCTAGTAGTTCTTGTTCTATACCTTTTGTTTCTTCTCCAACAATGAGGGCTATATCTTTTTTATCTGGATACGACTCAGTGTAGGAAACTGAGGAGGCGTCTTGTTCAACTGCCACCACGAACACATCTTTTTCTTTGAGTGTTTGAATTACCTCACGAACATCCTCCTCGTGTTTCCACACAACACTCTCCTCTGCCCCGAGTGCAACTTTAGCAATATCTGCACGCTTCCTTCCAAACCTGTCGATTGGAGCTGGTGTATAGCCACACAGGTACACTTTGCGTACACCAGCAGCATCCGCCGTTCGCAGAATAGACCCCACGTTATGGGTACTTCGTATATTATGTAAAATAAGGTAAACAGTTTGCATACTCCTTGGTATACTTATAGGACTTACGCAAACAGATGCAGTTCGAGGAAAACGAACAAAATGGAGTGAGTTGTACACGTCGTACAGTGAACGACATTTTGTGAAGTTTGACAACGAAGTGCGCTGTTTCCGTAAGTCCTAACTATACTACCTGTATGATGTCCCTATTTCCAGCACTGTTTTCTTTTACATTGCCTGTCATTTTTTTACTTCGTTTTACCGTCGGGATATTTTTTCTTATGTTTGGGATGCGTCTACTTCAAGCTGCGCGAGTCGCATACGCTCACGGGGTATTTGTAGGGATAGTGGGATATTTGTATGGACTCACCAAGCTTACCGTTGGGCTTCTACTGCTAATGGGGGCATATACGCAACTAGCAGCGATATTTGGTATGTTTCTCACTATACTCACATACTTACAAGAATCTTCCTCACGGTCCAACAGTAGTGCTGAGCAGGTGCAAATTCTTTTGTTCATTATATGTCTCTCCCTTCTCTTCCTTGGTCCCGGGTTGTTTTCTTTTGACATACCTTTGTAGACAAAAGGATAATTTTATCGTAGTCTTTCTCAATCCGTGGTATTTTATACATCGGTTGTAGACGAAATAAATAAAGTTTTTCCGCCCATAGCTCAGTTGGTAGAGCAACGGCCTTTTAAGCCGCGGGTCGAAGGTTCGAATCCTTCTGGGCGGACATATCAAAAAAACACCTTTTGAGGGTGTTTTTTAATATGTCCGCCCAAGCGAGCAAACCACTTTGCTCGCGTGAAGGATTCGAAGATGTTGAGGTTACCGCAACGACTCAGCACTTTCTAACGGAAAGAAAGTGCTGAGGAAGTGAGGTCCGAAACATGTACCGTTCCCGTAGGGAAAGAATCCTTCTGGAAGGAGAATAATTTTACATCATTTTTTCTTGTAACTTCGTTTGTTCAAGACGTATTTCATCAATAATTACTTTTCGTACCTTTGACTCTAGTGACATAGTTTTTGGCGCATAACCTTCTGTGTACCCTGCTTTAGTAAGAATACCCTCGTTGTAGAGTTTTTTAATTAAAGCAGAAAGAACTGTGGGGAATGGTTTTATTGGGCAACCATTGACGGCCTTACATCCTTCAACAGCTCCTTTATTATATTTTCCTAGTTCAATCTCATTGATTATAGTGTTCCACTTAGCGTAAGCGACACGAGCATCTTTAGCAGTATCATTTTCTTGTTCAACCTTTTTTGTTTTAATTATATTATCTCCTCTCAAACTTTTAATTTCTGCTTTTAATTCTATATTTTCTGCCTTTAAAGTTGTAATCTGTGCCTTAAGCGAGTTTATGTATTTTGTTACTGTCAAATCGAGAGATGAAGCGTTTATTTGAAACGGTGTACTCATTATTCCAATCACGGCGAGGAATATAAATACTTTTATTGTTTTAAATTTATTCATAACTCAAAATTATTTTTCTTTAATAAATACCCCTAAACACACCAAGAAATTTTTATATTTTAGTGTAATGATTTAGAATACACCTATACTAAAAATATAGAAAGTCACTTTGATAGACTTGACCACTTTCTCCACTTACCAAACATGGAATGAATCCTTCTGATATATGACAACAAAACATACTGCCACAATTAACCCTATTTCTAAAAAAAGTCACAAATATCAATGTGTATAAAGATAAGGTAACGTGTATAGTATGAAATATGGTAGAAGCTGTACAAATCGCTAAACTAATTCAGTCTGTAGTAATTTCGCTTGCAACAATATCTACAGGCGTCTGGGCTTTTAATACTTTTGCATATAAAGAAAAGATTGTTGAACTAAAACAATTAGCTCGCTCCCTCGTTAATTTTAGACATGCTGTGCGCAGAGCCAGGAACCAACATTTTATTGATTGTTTAAGCAAATACACTAAAAATATTTCGACAGAATATTTACCTCCAGAAAAAGCCCCCTTAAGCACTGAAACAAAAAACATAATATCAATTGCTCAGGCTGAACTTGAAAGTGATTGTGAAGTTCTTCTACACGTACCTCGAGTATTACGTTTTTGGAGTCGTGCAACAGTAATGCGTTTTATACCAGAAGGAACTGACAGTAGCCCTATTAAAAATGACAGCGAAATGCAAGCTTTTGAAAAGGATATTCAGACTGTGTTATTTAAAATCGAGGATGAGGCAGAAAAACATGTTGCAATCTTTTACAAGATGAGAAAAATCATTAATAAACTCAAAGTAAGAGATTATGTGTCGCTTATATTAATTGGAGGAAGTATTCTTTATCTTGTTTCAATAATGTTTCACTCATTTTTCACATTAAACTATGAACTTTCTTATTGGCAAATATCAACATCTTCACTAATACTTTTGTTTGGTCTGGATTTTTACAAAAAAACAAATCATTAACAATATTTTATAGCGTCTCCGAGCCTGTCGAGGAGGAAGTGGGGTCCATTACATGTACCATGTAATGGAATCCTTCTCCTCCTAGGCAAAATACTAGAACTCCCACTAGTATTTCAAAACACTTATCCCGCACAGTCACCTGCGCGGGATTATCAAAGGTATTAGGTATTACTCCTTATTTCGAATTGTTTGCGCAACAGCATCAAGAAATCTTACATCGGCTAACGTTTTCTCCGCAAAGTCTCGTCGTTGTCTAAGGTAGACCGTGTACTGCTTAGCCCGTACAACACTGTAAATAAGTATGCACGCAAGTATGATTTCAAGAGTAATCTTTATACTGTCAGCAATCCCGCCAGTAAGCCAACAACAGATAAGCCACACAAAAAGAGATAGTATCGGTAAAAAACTGACAAGTCGTTTTAATTCTTTTCTCAACCACTGCGCGCGGTTTACCACTGCAGTTAAGTCAACAAATGAACCCTGATGCACGGACCTGAAGCTTACAATGTTTGCAAATTGTTCACGATATTTTTCAGCAACAATAACAAACAGCTTCGAATAACACGCTCTACGTCCAAACAAACACAGATTATTGTTCTCATCAATGAGTGGCCTAACCATTTCCTCGAACGTTGTTTCACCTTGCAAAACTCGTTGTACTAAAGGGTCATTTTCTGCCCAAATGTTCAGTATTGATTGATACACTTCATGTCGATCAGACTTCTCAAAAAAACCGAGTAAATTCCAACTGTACTCTACGCATGCGCGAGAATACATTTCTCTTTTTTGTAACATTTTCTCCTCCGGTATATGTTTAATGATGTGAGCTAATATATTTCCATTTGGTAGCCTATAGGTATTTATTTCATTGTCAACAAGGGTTGTATTTCCCCACCCGCTCGCGTGCTGTCACTCAAATACATAGTAAACTATTGATATGGATTCAGACACCCAAAACTTTCAGAAGAAAATTCTTGAGCAAATGGAAATACTGACAACCGATGCTGTTCGTCGTAATTCTGTAAAACATATTTTTTTTACTGGCGTTATATATGGGGTTGGATTTTTTATTGGCTCCGCCATACTTGCCACAATAGTACTCGGAATACTCAGCCCTTGGATAGCAGAAATCGATTGGGTACGAGACAACTACGAGCGCGGTGAGTCACTTAAAGAAGCCTCTCTACATGCACTCTTCGAAGAGAAGTAAGGTTGTATACGCACTTTTTTATAAAAAGTAATACTTTAATACTACGGACAGGTAGTATACTTATACGTAATGCAGAACAAAAATCCTTCTTCAATCATCGAACTTGATTTTAAACCTCGAGGCACCGTACACCCCTCACCTTCTGATTGGCGAGATCAGGTAATCTATTTTCTCATCGTTGATCGTTTTGATAATGGAAAAAAAGCGCCACCTTACAACGGTAAACCTGGGAAAGGTACTCTCAACCCAAAAAAAGGCAACGGTGTCCAAGGTGGTACCTTGAAAGGAATAAAACGCCGTTTAGCGTATTTAAAAAAACTTGGCATAACGACGATTTGGTTAAGCCCTGTGTTTAAAAATCGTATTGATAAGGGTGGGTCTTTGCATGGTTACGCGATACAGCATTTTCTTGCAATTGATCCACATTTTGGAACAAAAAAAGATCTCCAGGACCTAATCAAAGCTGCACACAAGCTTGGTATGTATGTCGTTCTTGATATAGTCATCAACCACACAGCAGATAACTGGGCATACTCACACGATGACTCACCATGTTACTCAAAGGATGCTCGACATCCGTTTGGCTTTTGGCGAGCAAAGCATCCGCCTGAAAAATACGATGAGGATGACGCGGTATGGCCGGCTGAGCTTCAGGACCCTGATTGCTATTCACGACACGGGAGTATTGCGAATTGGTTTGATGATGAGCAGGCGTTACATGGCGATTTTTTTAATTTAAAGGATCTAGATTTGAGTAACCAAAATACTCTCGAGACACTTATTGCTGTTTACAAGTATTGGATTGTAGAGGCTGATATTGACGGGTACCGAGTAGATACTGTAAAACATGTCGACAATCATCCCGCAGTCACATTCTTTAATAGAATAAAAGAATTTGCTGAGACCATAGGCAAAAAAAATTTCTTACTCTTTGGTGAAATAGTTGATGATGATGCAATGATAGCGACGTATGTGGGTCAACAAAAGACAGGCAGTGAGCGACTCCACGCACTCGACGCATCACTTGATTTTCCCTTGTACTTTATCCTCGAAGAAGTTATCAAAGGTTTTGTAAGTCCTGCGCGACTGCGCGAGCGGTATGACAAAGTACGACAAATGTATCCTCAAAGTGATGGAAGTGACTGTCTCGTCACCTTTCTCGATAATCACGACCAAATGGTGCGTCCATACCGGCGGTTTTTGCATCGGGTTCCAAATAAACAACAGGTGGTGCTTGGTATTGGGTATCTTCTAACTGCGCCTGGAATACCCGCAATATACTATGGTACAGAACAAGGTTTTGACGGAGGAGCAGAAGATGGACCATGTCAACACAACCAAATTCGTGAGTGTATGTTTGGTGGAAAGTGGGGAGCATTCGGTACACATGGCATGCATTTCTTTAACTCCAAACATCCACTCTATAAAGAAATTGCAAAAATAATTCATGTACGACAGTCAGAGCCTGCGTTGCGATACGGTCGGTGTTACTTTCGAGAAATATCTGAGAATGGAGAATTCTTTACCTACCCAGAACTTGGGTATGGAATGCTTGCGTATTCACGTATCATAGATAACCAAGAACTTGTCGTTGTACTTAATCTTAAAGACACAACGTATACAAACCATATTTCGGTTGACAAAGAAATCACTCCACCTGGAACAGCTCTACAAAACTTGTTTAATAAAAAGCAAAAACTCCTCGTACGGGAACAAGGTGAACGGGCTGTTATCACCCTCACCCTCCCACCACATACCCTTGGTATCTTTAAGAGCATGCACTAGTAGTGCGCTAGTACTGCATGCATATAGACACATCACTCATTAAATAGACAGTATCCACCGCTCAAGTAGTATTTTAAGATCACCCTTTCCTCGCCTTGCTTCATGGTAGAGCGAAACGAGATTACGAGAGAGAGCAACGAGTTCCTCAGGTGAAAAGTTTCCTGCGTACTTTTTAAATTTGGTATACGAATATTGCTTTTGACCGGCTTCCTCTGGTGTATTGGTACGCGAAGCGGAAAGCATCGCTTTAATAGCCCAGTGCAATGTCCCATGAATACTCTCAATTTCTAGACCTGCGCGCTGTGCCCCCATATATATAACCCAAAGCGACTGTTTGTTTCTCGTCCCCAAAGCGTCTGCAAGAGCGAACACGTTGTACGGTTCTTTATCAGTTTTTAGTTGCGAATGTTCTTCGATTTTCTCTGCGAATTTTGCAAAAGCTTTTTTATGTTCAGCAAGTAATTTTTCTTCAATAATAACAAAAATATTTTTTGTCATTGCAAACTGTTCTAAACGAGCAAGTACTAGGTCTCGACTCAGAGCCACAACAAACGGTTGCTTGAGCACCACAATATGCTTCTCAACAAAAAGCCCCTGTGCTTCTATCAACGCATCTATATCTGATTCCGAGATATCACCACCTTCAAAAGAAAAGACTTGTGCATCAGGTTTTTTCTTTAACAAGCCAGAAACAAGCCGAGACGCATGATCGGAAACTTTCTTAGTGTCTGTGCCGTGAAAAACGTATAACATAGAAGTTACAGGTTGAAGGTTGAAAGTTGAAAGTTGAGAAGAAACGACACAAGAGTTGCCAACAAGGAATATTTAAGTCCGATTTCCATCTTTTTGGTACTTTTAACTTTTAACATTTAACTTTTAACATTAAACTCGCTCACGCTCGTCATCTCTCCCCAGTTTTTACCCACCTCAACATCAACCTTAAGAGGAACCCCTTTGGTGTCCTCAAGACTCATAATTGACTCCATGGTGCTACGGAGAAGTTCTGACACGGTATCAACCATCTCATTTCGCACTTCATACATAAGTTCATCGTGAACCTGTGCTATCAAAAAGGCATCCTTGTCGAGTGACTGTTTTGTGAGCTCGACGTCCATACGCGCCATGGCTATTTTAATGATATCAGCCGAGGTTCCCTGCACTGGTGCATTGAGCGCCATCCGTTCCGCTTGCGCTTGGACATACGGTAGTGGAGATCGAATACCCTCGAAATACCGACGCCTTCCAAACCATGTTTTGGTGTACCCGTTGTTTCGTACCTCATGTTTGATATTCTCTACATACGTAGCTATCCCTGAAAATCGTTTAAAGTACTCTTCAAGGTATGTCTGTGCCTCCTTCCGTGTCGTATTTGTCGCGAGAGCAAGCGCATTTGCCCCCATACCATACAGGATGCCAAAATTAATCACTTTTGCCTTCCGTCGCATCTCTTTGTCTACAAATTCAGGCGCTACCCCAAACACCTGAGCCGCAACTGCTGTGTGAATATCTCGCCCCTCCTTGAAATATTCAATGAGCTTTTCGTCTCCAGATAAAAATGAAGCTACCCGTAACTCTATTTGGCTATAGTCTGCAGCGAGCAAACTGTAACCTTGAGGAGCAATCACTGCCTTCCTGATAGCAAAGCCTCGATCGGTTTTGATAGGGATGTTTTGTATGTTTGGGGACTGGCTCGACATGCGACCCGTAGTGCTCCCTGCTTGAGAAAAATGTGCATGCAATCGACCATGTGCATCGACCATGGTCGGTAAATTGTCAATGTATGTGGAGAGTAGTTTTTGTAACTCTCGGTATTCAAGAATATCAGCAACAATAGGCTCTTTTTCTACATACTTTTTTAACTCGTCCTCACGCGTGGAGCGTTGTCCTGTTGGAGTTTTCTTGCCCTTTCCTGCACCAATACCAAGTGTGTCAAAAAGTATTTCTCCCAATTGTTTTGGTGAGTTTATATTAAACTCACTTCCTGCCTTCACATAAATCTGTTTTGCTAACATATTTAACTCAGCATGGTATGTTTTTGATAGTTCACGCAGGTACGAAACGTTGAGTAAAATGCCACGCTCTTCCATTTTGTGTATGACTGGAATCAAAGGAATCTCTATTTTTTCATACACCTCCATCAGCTGCTCTTTGTGAAGCTCTTTGAATAAATCTGCACGAGCAACAGCGAGTGTTGGTGCACCTGTGTACTCTAGGATATCGTCTTCCGTTGGACTCGTAATATCACTCCGCACAAGCCAAAGCGCTATTGCTGTTTCTAAACGCTCACGTTCACTCAACACCTCCCCATCATGAACAGATTCTTGTGTTTCTTTCCTTGCAACTTCACCAAATTTTGCCTCGAGACGAGACGACAGCGTGCGGAATCCAAGTTTTTTGAAGAGTTCCAGTGTCTTTCTAATATCTATAGTCTCTTTCCATGTTTTTCGTAGGAGAGGAGTTTTAATGGGCGCATCCCTCCGGATAGTCGCAAGTTCTTTACTGAAACGTGCATCATCTTCACCTTCTGTCAAAAGTGCTACTATACGCGGACTTATGCCCGCTTCTTTAAATTTTTCAGGGTGTTTTCGAAGCGCGAGATAAATACCATCTATACCCCCAAATGTGGTGAGGAGTGTGGTCGCTGTCTTTTCACCTATACCACGAATACCTGGAATATTATCAGAAGGGTCACCACGCAATCCTTTGTAGTCAGCAATGAGAGAAGGCCCAAACCCATATCTTTCTCGTACCGCAGACTCATTATAGACAATCGTATCATTGATACCTTTTTTCAAGGTATACACACGTACCGTATCACCCTCAACCAACTGGAGTGTATCCATGTCACCGGATGCAACTAAAATTTCCAAGTCCTCTTTATTTTTTAATTTTTCAACAAGTGTGCCGAGAATATCATCCGCTTCATACCCCGGAGCTTCTAAGGAAGGTACCGAGAACGCTTCGAGAATACTGCGGGAACTTATAAGTTGCGCAATAAGTGCATCATCAATTTTTTTACGGGTTGCTTTATACGAAGAAAATACTTCGTGACGAAGTGTTGGTTCAGGAAGGTCGTATGCGGCTATAATGTAGTCCGGATTTAGATCATCAATAATTTTAATTAGAAATGCGGTCAACCCATACAACGCCCCCGTAGGCTCGCCGTTTGGTGCGGTGAAGTCGGGTAGTGCATGGTAGGCACGGTGAAGAATAGCGTGCGTATCAAGTAGGACGAGACGCTTTTTTTTAGTACTTTTTACCATACCCCGTAGTGAAATTTCATTTTATTTAAAACCACAATAATTGTTATATTCATTCATGCAAATTCACTCCGATATGCCCCTAAAAACAAACATAAAAAATGAATCTACAGAGCATACACTCACGGTACAGGTATCTTGCCCTTGTTACAACTTCACAAACAGCGATAAGTCATTTATCACTACAGAACTTACCCAAACGGCACATTTTTTTGTTGCACTGCACAAAATGCTACTCACTGTACTATCATTCCTCGAAATGCATCCCTTTGTGTAAGTCCTAGTCAAGCTTAATACTTGTAGGTATGTGTAGTTTTCGTGTGGTGTCATCAACAACTTCAAACTCTATCCACACTGCTCGATCGGGAACACCTCGCCCAACCTGTTCAGGCCATTCAAGCATAATGAGATTGTTTGGATCCGTTGCAATGTAGCTCCAATCAAGTGTATTAAGCTCATCCTCACTCTCCAGTCGGTACGCATCAATATGAATAAGATTTTTCCAAGACGCTTGGGCTGGTAGTGTATATTTTTTTTCAATCACAAAGGTTGGACTGGTAATTGTTTCTTTTATTCCAAGGGCTTGTGCAACCCCTTTTACGAACACTGTTTTCCCTGCACCCAAGTTTCCTTGGAGAGCAACGATTGTTCCGGTGCCTCGGGTGCCTTTTATTTGCGCAAGCGCCTGCACAATACGCTCGGCATATTTCTGTGTTTCTTCAGGTGAGTTGGAAATCACTTCATGCATAATATATACAGTATACATTGAAAAAGGGTCTTAAAAACCACCTTGTGCAAACTTTTTTGTTTCGCTATTTGGTGAAAGACGGTAGAATACACACATGAGTATTACATTCAATGAGGAATCCAAAGAAAAATTAGACTATATACGAAAAAAAGAGGAGGAGGATTTGGCAATGGTGCTGTCTCAGAAATATGGTATCGGTTTTGCCAACCTTACCGCTGTTAACATCAACGCAGAAGCACTTGGTTTAGTACCAGAAGAAGAAGCTCGACAGTCCGAAATCGCCGCATTTCAGAAAAAAGGAAACGTGGTGAATGTTGCGCTCAGGACTCCCAATTCTTCATTAGCACAAAAAAGTATTCGAGAATTGGAGCAACGTGGCTATAAAGTTATTCCTTACATGGTATCCCACGCGTCTCTTAAACATGCATGGGAACACTACAAAGATTTATCATTCGCAGTTCAAACTGAGTTTGGTGTCCTTACTGTTTCAGAAGATGCTGTGGCGAAACTTAAAGATACTCTCACCACCTTTGCGAAAATTCAAGATGAGATAGTCTCAACTCTTGCTTTAAAACAACAATATCGTGTAACAAGAATTCTTGAGATTGTCATCGGTGGCGCATTGGGAAATAAGGCTTCTGACGTACATATTGAACCTCGAGAAAGGACAACACAGCTACGTTTTAGAATTGACGGTGTACTTGTAGATATTGCAACTATTGAACTTGAGACCTACTTCGCCATGCTCACACGCATAAAACTGCTCTCTGGACTCAAAATAAACATAAAAAACGCCCCACAAGACGGCCGTTTCAGTATGCACGTAGGAACAACTGAGATTGAGATACGTACTTCCATTCTTCCTGGAGGCTACGGCGAGTCTGTGGTTATGCGTCTCCTTGATCCACACACAATAGGTGTCCCTTTGGAAGAGTTGGGTATACTTCCCAAATTGTTGGAGGCTCTTCAGGTCGAATTGCGTAAACCAAACGGAATGATACTCAACACAGGTCCAACTGGTTCAGGAAAAACAACAACACTCTACGCGTTCTTAAAACAAGTTATGTCCCCCGACATTAAGGTGCTCACCATTGAAGATCCTATCGAGTACCATCTAGAGGGTATTGTCCAAACCCAGGTAAATAAAAAAGGGTACACATTTGCTTCCGGGCTACGAAGCGCGTTGCGTCAAGACCCAGACGTTATCATGGTAGGTGAGATTCGAGACACCGAAGTTGCCGAAACCGCAGTTCATGCTGCTCTTACAGGTCACCTTGTATTTTCAACCCTACACACAAACAACGCTGCAGGAGCATTCCCTCGACTATTGGATATGGGTATTCAACCCAGTATGGCAGGTTCTTCCGTGAATGTAGTGATGGCTCAACGACTTCTAAGAAGACTTGACCCACTTCACAAACGAGAGATAAAGCTCGAAGGAAAAGACCTCGCTTTTGTTGAATCAATCTTGAAAGGAATTCACAACCAGTCGCAAATTCCAAAAAACGTTAATACCATTTGGGTTCCGGAAGAAGTTTCAAATGATTTAGTATACAAAGGTCGCATCGGTGTGTATGAAGCTATATTTACAACTCGTGAAATTGAGCAGACGATACGTAAAAACCTCACCACTCGTGAAATTGAGGATGTCGCAAAAGAACAGGGCTTCCTTTCAATGAAGGAAGATGCGATTATTAAAGTTCTTCAAGGAATTACGACCCTAGATGAGATTCGGCGTGTTTTGGGAGAAGAAAATATTGAAGACGGAAGTACTTTGTAAGGAAATAAAATGGGACCTACACACAATGGATGCAGTGGTACGCCGTTTGTGTAGGTCCTAGTGTTTTGGTTCTGAACCCCAGACATGACACATCTAGAAAATCTAAAAGCGGACACCAGGCTAAGGAGTTCCCCAGTAACCATTCGCCCTTAACGTCACAGTACTTGAGACACTAAGGGCAAATGGCACCAGAAAATCCTCGCCAAGGATACGTTACTGCGCAAGCGCAGGTCTGTCATATCGGGGGTTCAATCCCAAACAAAATTAGTAAAGTAGCTTTCCTTAACCTTCAAAACTAAGTTTAGCATAAACAGTTAAATATGTCAACACCCTCCCAAAAAGACCTTCAGAGTAGCGATATACCCGACCAGTGGCTAGATAAGACACTCCGACCATCAGTGTGGGATGAATACATAGGGCAAGAAAACGTGAAGAACAACCTACACATCCTCCTCGAGGCAGCTCGCGAGCGTGGACATGCTCCAGAACACCTCCTTTTGTATGGTCCTCCTGGATTGGGAAAAACAACACTCGCACATTTAATCGCTTCCGATCTTGGAGCAGCAATGAAAATTACCTCGGGACCTGCAATCGAGCGTGTGGGTGATCTCGCTGCTATTCTTACAAACCTTGGAAAAAATGATATTTTGTTTGTCGATGAAATTCATCGTTTAAACAAATCTATTGAAGAAGTCCTTTATCCTGCCCTTGAGTCAGGCGTACTGGATATTATTATTGGCAAAGGCCCTTCAGCGCGAACAATCCAATTGGAACTTCCTCCTTTTACTCTAATTGCCGCGACGACACGGATTGCACTGCTCTCAGCTCCCTTACGCTCACGTTTCTCTGGAGGTGTCTTCCGACTTGAATTTTACACAAATGAAGAAATATCTCGTATTGCAAAACGTTCTGCTCACATACTCGGTGTGTCGCTTGATGATACAGCAGCAGAAGCTATAGCACTCAGAAGTCGATTTACTCCCCGAACGGCGAATTACCTCCTTAAAAGATGTCGCGACTATGCACAGGTACATAAACAACCGTTAGACAGAAAATTGGTGGACGAATCACTCGATCAACTCGGATTTGATGCGCTTGGATTACAACACTCTGACCGTCACCTCCTTCGCACAATTATTGAAAAATTTGCAGGCGGACCAGTAGGATTAAGTACACTCGGAGCAGCTACTGCAGAAGAGGATGCAACTATAGAAGAAGTGTATGAGCCATACTTAATACGTTCTGGATTACTAGAGCGCACTCCTCGTGGACGCATCGTTACTCCGCTTGGGTATGCACATCTCAACATTCCCTACCCCGAGGAGTATAGACCACAAACCCTTCTTTAGGGTACAACTTTGAAAATAATTTTTCTGAATTTTTCGTGTATTTTGACTTATCCATTACAGTTGCGTAATCTAATCAATACCTTGGACGCAGTTGTCTAATAATTGCACTGGTGCCTTGAGACCAATCCCCATATGGAGTCGTCTCTCGTTGTAGTACGGCACGTACTTCTTGAGTGCCCGATTGAATGCTTCAGGAGTGCGGCACTCTTTGTCTAAACACTCCTCCTGTATCGTACGGTTCACTCGTTCGATATGTGCGTTATCGTTTGGTTTGCCAATACGGGTATACCGATGGTCTTTTTGTATTTGTGACACAAACCATTTTCCAAACTCAGGTCCATGATCTGACTGGAGCATACTGAAGCGGAATGATGCACACTGTTCTGCTTCACGTACAAAACGTATGGTAGTTGCCGCATTCATTTTTTGGTATGACTTTGCGTATATCCACCTTGAATACACATCAATGAGTACAAAGGTATACATACGCTTCTTTTCACTCTGCATGGTGTGAATAGTGTCAATCTGTACCAGATCTCCAGGCTTCTCGACGTGTGGTCGATCTACATGTGGGTGGTACCGTTTCCAAGGACTCCGCTTCTTGGTGAGTCCCATGCGGTCGAGAGTACGCTTTACTGAAGAGAGTGATACACGCACCCCCTCATTAATCAATTCTTGATGAATAACTTCTGCACACCGTTTAGTAATGAGTCGTTTGTGGTAGATTTTCCAAACGAGTTCATCGTTCAATTGTTTAGGATGATGCTTCGGTCGTGAGGACTTTGTAGGAATAGGATGGAGACCAATCTTTGTCGCCTTACGTACCCACTTGGAGATAGTACTGGTACCTACTCCATACCGTCTTGCTACTTGGGAGACGGTATACTTTTTCCCAACCATTGCAGCTGCATCACGACGGACGCGAGGCATGTGGGGATTCTTTGTGTATGCCATATGACGCTAGTATAGTGCGTCCAAGCTATTGAACCATTACGATAATATTGACATTTGGAATATAAATGGTACTACTTAGGAAGGTGCCGTTCGTTTTACAAAAAGAAACCTAATGATTTCCTTAGGAAATTCAACAACATAAGGGGTGAACTAATGCATGACAAACTACTGAACAATGTAAAGACTTTTGCACTTGCTGGTGGCTCTGGCACACGGTTGATGCCACTCACAGACATGTACGCCAAGCCGGCCGTTCCCTTTTTGGGGGTGTACGTCATCTTCGATTTCGTCATGTGGTCTCTGTACTACTCAGGTCTACGAAACATTGGTGTCTTGGTTCAGAAAAATGCAGTGTCATTGACTGAACACATTGCCGCTGTGTTTCCACGACGACCTGGAGGAGGTGTCTATCTTCAAACACTGTGCCCTGAAGGTCGCTGTGGACGGCATGTTTTTTCCGGCACTGCTGACGCCGTATGGCAACACATCCATCATGCAGCTGGGTACGATACGGTCATGATAGTTTCTGGTGATCACATTTACAAAGCCGACTTTAGTGTCTTTGAGCGATTTCACCGGGAGCATGATGCCGACCTTTCCGTCATGGCGATAACGGTGCCTGTCGAAGATGCCAAAGCGTTTGGGGTGATAGATGTTGATGCGGACAATAAAATCGTTGATTTTGTAGAGAAACCCGCACATCCGAAAGAAGTTCACGGGAATCCGGGACAAGCGTTTTGCTCTATGGGAGTGTACTGTTTCAAGAAAAAGGTTCTCAAGCAATACCTTGACCAAGACGCTCTAGACCAAGATTCAAGTCATGACTTTGGCAGGGACATTGTGCCGAAAATGATTGCAGATGGGAAAAAGGTGTATGCGTTCCCCTTTAGCGAAACCAAAATCGATGGAGAGTTACCGTACTGGCGTGACGTGGGATCGATTAAGGCGTATTGGGAGGAACATCAGAACTTTTGTTCCGATAATCCTCTTTTAAATCTGTATTCCGATGGCTTTCGTTTGCCACCTCGTGACTACATGGCTGCGCCAAGTAAGTTTGGTAGTGGTACCAAAAACAGTAGTTCCATACTTAACTCATTGGTCCCGAGTGGGTGCATCATTGTTGATTCGTACTTACTCTACACCACACTCGGGGTGCGGGTTACCGTGCGAGAAGGATGTAAGGTTGTAATGTCAATTATCCCTTCCCAAGTTATCATTGACCATCATTGTTCGCTTCACAAGACGATTATCGTAAGTGACCCGTACCTTCGGAGTCACCAACGAGTTCTTCTTCCGGCGAACATGGAAATCGGTTTTGATCATGATCTTGACCGTAAGCGTGGCTTTACCGTGACTGAAGAAGGTATTACGGTAGTGCCGTTTACCTGGTTCAAAAGAAATAAACTTATCGTCAGTGGAAAACACTAATGACGATAAAAAGACCGGTGTCGATTTACAGACACCGGTCTTTTGCAATTGAAGGAAAATAATTGAACGTTTATTTCATTTCTAATCGGATAACGCGGACGGCATCTTGGCCGGTCTCTTCTCCCAATATACGGACTCTGCTACCTTGCGTAAGTACGGACGGATCACAAGTGTTATTCTCAAAACCTTCTGCACAAATACTCGCTTGCGTAAACTCAAGTTCGGTACTTAAGGCTGGCTGTCCCTGCGACTCATAGACCAAATACCAAACATCGGTTTTCATTCCTGGATTATTTCGTACCAAGTTTCCAATTCTATCAAATTCTTCTGCCTGAGTTTGAGGAGTATCCACGCTGTCTACTTTCCACTGACCCTCCTCGGCAATCACATGTACGTTGCGCAAAACGCGACCACCCGAGTAGTTGAAACCCACCACCAGATAACTTTCCGTAGGCGAAACACTTTGTAGGTCTTCAACACTTGCCCCTTGATCTGGCACATCCTGCACTCCTATAAATCTCGCCAAATCAGAAGAAATAGTTTCTTTGTGAATCTGAGCAGAAGCGTTTTTAGACAAAACTTTCATAATACGTTCAATTGCTGGCTGGTCAGGCTCTGGCGGTGCCACCGCTATGAAGTCCTGGATAAACCCATAAGCAACTAATTCTGCATTTTCTTGAGTAAGATTGTTTATCGGTTCAGTGCTAATAGTGGTCTCGCTCCTAGTGTCCTCTTTAATCTCGTTACTAGTATTTTTTGTAGAGAGCCAATAATAAGTCAGTGCGCCAATAAAAAGTATCACTATTATAAGTATAGTTTGTTTCATATAATGTATAATACCATAAATCAATTTCTCACTGACATGTCATAACCTGAACTCTCATATATTCATATCACACAAGGCCGATAATCATATGACTATCGGCCTTGTCGTTACATGGTCGGTTTCAATAATTACATTTCTGACATTTCTCTGCAGGACTCGGTGCACTTACGGCACATCCTTGCACATTCCTTCATGTGTGGGTCTGATGGATCAATATCTTCACAGCTGTCGGCGCACTGCTCACATATATGAACGCATTCAGTGCATATGCAAATATGGTGCTCTGAACCGCGAAGCATAAAGTCTTCTGCCATTTTACATATCTTTGCACAATCCATAAGTAGGGTGAGGTGCTTTGCTTCTGCATGACTACCACCTATTTCAATGCAGTGACGCAATGTCATGGTGCAGGTCTGATAGCATTTACTACAGTCATCAATACATTTTTGCATTTTAGAATCATTTTCTCTATCCATAATGTTAGTAGTTATCTAGTAATTATTTACGTTACATAACTTACCGAGCTAACATAATTTAGTATATCTTTATTACGTTAATATATGATGAAAATCACTGAGCTTATTTGTTGAACATATACACTTTTTGTAAGAGGATTAGAAAGTGTCAAATGATATACTGATTATGCTTTTACTATAAATATACACGTATGGACAAATTACCATCCGAGCTTACTACAGTTACTTCGACAAGCAGGTTATTGGCATTTGCACTTATCATTCTACTTCCCTTCATTGGTTTTTATCTTGGGTGGCAGTATGGAATGGAATCACCGCAAACTCTTAACGAACAACCAGACATAACAATCATTTCAGATCCGAACAGTGCAGACGAACTACCTGATAGTAATGATATTGATACTGTTGACCCTGTACCACAAGAGGACCAAGAGCCTAGTAAGCCCATTCCGCCCGTTAAGCCTATTGTCTCCCCTCCTCCCTCCTCACCTAATGAAGGCACGAGCTGTGGCGTTACCAACTGCCATGGTATGGAAGTAACATGTGGTGACGTCTCCGAAGGAGGAGTTATGTGCACCATGGAGTATCGTATCGGTGATTTCTGCCGACAGTATGTCGATTGTAGTGTTGTAAACGGTACGTGCCAAAAAGTGGAAGATCCACGCTACGAAACATGTGTGAGTTGTGTAGAAACATGTCTTGGTATCGAAGACCCGACGGATGCATTTAGTTGTGAAGAACGCTGTCGCACCGAGTAGCTACGACATCCGTAAGGAAATAGCTATGATGTAGCATGATGTAGTACACACTACCAATAAAGTCATCTAAAAACCGCCCCGACGTGAGTCGTGGGCGGTTTAGGTGTGGAACTTTGCTCGGTGTTACAGTTCTAACACATACACTTTTTATGAACTCTTTGTGGGATACCAGATCGACCACAATGTTCGCACAGAAGCCTTTGATCGGTCTTCATGGCAGATTGGACTTCTTCTTTTTTCCTGATAATCTTACCTGAACATTCTGCGCATACGTAAGTGTTGTCATTTTGCATCTCAAAAGAGGTGGTATTTTCTTCTCTGGTGAGCCAGTTGTAAATCAAAGCAAAGATTTTGTTTGCATCTTCGTCTGGTCCACTGGCAAAGAATCCAACATACCCCTTAGCCTGAATTGTAAAGCTATTCTTTAATAAACGTGCTTTGTATATTGTAAAATCTTCAGGCCAAAACTTCAGCTTACAGAGTGCCTCCCTATAACCTTCAATTCCGTTTTCCATACCTGCTTTTATAGCAGGGAAAATTTTATTCTTCGCAATTAGGGTGCACGCTTTGTGGATAGCCTGGAAAGTACTGAAATCGAGACCTGGGTAGAAGTGATTTATTACTTCATGACCCTGATATTTCAACTTCTCCCTTTCCTCTGCTTCCTTTTTCTCTCGTGCATGTCGCACAATAAAAGCTTTTCTTCTTTCTTCTTCCCTTCTAGCTTCCTCTTCCTCACGAAGAGTAATATTGCCTCCGGGTTTTAAAGTGACAATGAGCGCTCCCGCCCGTGCCGGATTTTTGTGCGCGTGAAATTTTTCAACGAACGCTTTCACCTTTGGATGCACATCACTTTCGTAGGCGCTGGGGAAACATTCTGCCCGATCATCCCACGCAGTGTAAACGCTCTCAGGGATTGTGTCATAGCAAATTTCACATTCCCATTTTTCACAATCCTTCGGAAGAGTGAGAGTATCTTCACTTCCTCTGCTCTCCGGCCTGTAGTCTTTTAAAAAGACAATTTTTTGACGTCCTTTTACGTCTTGTAAAATTTGGCCAGTAATCTTATTGTTACAGACAGTCCAAAGCACAATAGCTGATTCAGTCATGGGGATTCTCCTTATGAAGTTTTGAGATTGAAGTTATTTGTTCAAATTATCAAAGCACAAACTGTATATACTATAACATATAAAAGCAGTCTGTCAATTTTTCCGTGGTGAATTGTCACGCTAAACGCAACAAAGTTTGCAGGCTAATTGCAACACCTATACTGCGGTCCATACTCCGTCCATATGGCACACAAACATATTGGACCAGAAGATTGGCCAGTTATTGCTCGCTTGTTACGAGCTGAATACTCCATTCGTGAGATTGCTCGTACACTAGGAAGAGATCCAGGTTCGGTCTCTCGTCATGTGAATGAATATGGTGGAAGAGAGAACTACGACGTACGTGAGGTGCGTAGACGAAAGCACCATAAGCGCATTGCTGCTATGGACG
>Ga0209417_1002028_pt1 | contig 33659 bp, 18 predicted proteins | sample RifGroF2_FD_184002 | JGI IMG/M metagenome (GOLD analysis project Ga0209417, IMG submission 184002) | Groundwater microbial communities from Rifle, Colorado, USA - Groundwater F2 (SPAdes) (version 2) | ecosystem: Environmental > Aquatic > Deep subsurface > Groundwater | place: Rifle, Colorado... | reverse complement strand
GCCGCGGCAGGTGATGTGATACCAGCCGCCCTCCCGATTCACTCTCAAGGGTCTGCTCATGGCTTTTGTTTCTCAAAACGAATGAAGCTTGTCAATCCTGGAATCTTGAGACGTGACCCCTATGCCTGTGACCCCTATGCCTGTACGAGCGGCGCCTGATTTTCCTGCCCGCAACTTGCATAGCCCAGGAAACGCGCCGTGATACGGCTTTGTCCGGGCAGGTTGTAGCCGATCAGCCGCATGCGGGCAAAAGCCGCTACCCTGTAATCGGCGTTATTCCCCTGGCCGAGGGTTTGGTCCCACACCGGCACGACGATATCCACGGCTTTCAATGCATCCAAGGCATCCCGCACGTTCTTGCTGTTGGAGACGCCAGGCTTGCCCTGCACCCAATCGCCCACGGAGAGGACGCGATCGTTCGGGTTGTCCGGATTGACATACGTGTCGCTGTTGCCCGGCGGCGTCAGGCTGGCCGCCAAAGTCGGCACGCTGGGACTCCCCGCCCACGTCAGCCAGCCAAAGTTGCCGGGCTGTTTGCCGTTCATGATGTTGTTGACGACCGTTCCGGGCTGAACGCCCGTCAAGGTTTGCGAAGACAACGCGATGGGATAGAGGCTGCAATCGGCGGCATGAGAAGAAAAACATAAGACCAGCAACAGGATGGGAATGACCCCTCTTCCAAAGATCCGATCGGTAAACAAGGAACATCTCCATCCGAGTATTTCCCTCATAAAGCAGGCCTCCTTGTTTGTGCCTGCCGGAAGTTTCTCAGCTGTTAAACGGGCAACTGACAAGACAATATTAAAAAAGCGAGTCCAAGGGGTGCATGACAGAATTCTTCGACTAGGCCGCTTTGCGAAGCGATTGGTTCCCCTGGGCCAGGATTTCAAGGCGGTGATTCCAAAATTCGTTAAGTTGGCGGCTGGCATGAATGCATCGAAGGGCCAAGATGTTTTGAGCGTCCACCGCTTATTTCTTCAACACCGCCTGGGCGGCGGCGAGGCGGGCGATGGGGATTCGGTACGGGGGGCAACTGATGTAGTTCAAGCCGGCTTTGTGACAAAATTTGACGCTGTTCGGATCGCCGCCGTACTCGCCGAAGAGGCCGCACTTAAGATGGGGCTGGACGTCGCGGGCTTTGCGCACGGCGAGTTCAACGAGCTGGCCGACGCCCACGATGTCCAGGCTTTGGAACGGATCGGCGGGCAGCAGTTTTTCGTTCAGATAGAGAGGCAGGAAGGCGTTCAGTTCGTTGGCGGTGTAATCAAAGCTGATGCGCGTCAGCGTACTCATGTCGAAGCTCAAGAACTCCGCCGATTCGGCCAGGGAATCGGCCGTCAGGGCGGCCCGTGGGGTGGCGATCGCGGCGCCGATGGAAATACGCGAGCGGACTTTGCGGTCCTTGGGAAGGTCTTCCATAGCTTTTCGCACGAGCAGGGCGCAACGATCGAATTCCGCACGCGAGGAGGCCAGCGGCAGCATCACTTCGACTTGCAGGCGCAGGCCGCGTTTTTCGAGATTGAAGGCGGCCTCGAGCAAGGCGTGCACTTGCAACCGGCATAGTTCGGGATGCATGATCAAGAGCCGGCAGCCCGCGAGGCCGTCGAAGAGCGCGTCCCGCAGAAGTTTTTTCTGCCGCTCGCGGGTTTTCTCGAGGGACAAGCCCAGGCGCCGGGCCATGTCTTCCAGATCGCCGCCCGAGAGCCGCAGCAGGGAGTCCAGGGGCCGATCCAGAAGGCATAAACCCACCGGCATCCGGTCAGCTCGCTTGAACACATTCTCCAAGCTCTGCCGCAAGAAAGGCAACAATCGGGTCATCGTTTTCTGACGAGCCGAGGCGTCCTCGGCCCAAACATATTCCCGCAGCAAGCTGTGAAGATCCCTGGCTTCGAGCAGCGCGCCGACGCGGCACAAGCCGATGCCTTCGGCCCCAAACCGGGCGGCAACGTCTACATCGCCTTCGTCCTCGACGTTGGCGCGCACCTCGATGGTGCGGAATTTGTCGGCCCAGGCGGAGAGCTGTTTATACAGACGGTAGAGCATTTGTTTTTGCTCGGCTTTTTTCCCATCGACGAGGGCGGCCACGACCGGATTATGCTCGATCGCAACCTGGCCCTCGTAAATCGCGCCCGTGAAGCCGTTGAGGCTGACGCTATCGCCCTCTTTCAGGAAATGACCGTTCAGCTTGAGGCCTCTTTCGTCCAGCAAGGCGCCGGCATGGGCTTTTACGCAACACTTGCCGAGCGCGCGGGCGCTGCTGACGACGGGAGAAAACGGGCCGCCATCAACCAGCAGCACGCCCTGCACGGCGGCGATATGACGGCGTTCGAATGGGCCCGCGCCGTGCATCACGAGAATGCATTGCTCGTTTTTATCCTTCTTCCGCCACTCGTCGATTTTGGCGCCGGAAAAGGCCAGGCGCCCCACTCCGGCGCCCGGCGTGATAGGCTGGCCGCTCTGGATCATGACGGCCTTTTTCTCGGCCTCGATGTCGAATAGCGGAAAAAGCATTTGCTCGAAATCGGAAACGCTGACCATTTGGACGGCCTCTTCGGCCTTCAGCATGCGCGGCAGGGGCTTGCCGGTGGAGGCGTCTTGTCCCGTGGCCATTTCTACGGCCCACCGCACGGCCGCACGCCCCGAGCGACGGGCGGGAATGGTTTGCAGAAGCCAGAGCCGGCCCTTCTCCACGGTGAATTCGATTTCCTGGGGATGCTTGTAGTGCTGCTCAAGATCGCGCATGCACTCGAGCAACTGATCGTAGACTTTTTTCCAGGACGCCGCTTTCTCGCGCGGCATGTCGTGGAACTCTCGGGCCATTTGTCCGAGGCCCTCGGTGTCGCGGCCCTGGGCGTTGACGATATAAAGCCCGACGGGTTTGCTGGCGCCGGTTGTGCCGTCGCGGGTGGCCACGGAGCCGGCGCCGGATTCGTCGTCCAGATTTCCGAACACCATGGAACTGACGGTCACCGCGGCGCCGAACAAGCCGGCGACTTTATGGGTTTTCCGGTAGGCCTCGGCGCGCTCCGAATTCCAGGAATCGAACGCCGCATGCAAGGCCAGGCGCAATTGCTCGAAGGGATCCTGAGGAAACGCTTCCCCGGTTTTTTCGAAGATGAATTTTCTATAGTTGTCGCACAGTTCGCGCAGATGGGAGGCGGAGAGTTCGGAGTCAGTTGTGACGCCGTATTTATCCTTCAGCTTCGAGCGTTCGGTTTCAAAATCCTGCCGGCCGAGTCCCGCGCGCGGTCCCAACACGGTGGCGCCGAACATGGCGACGAGCCGGCAGAAACAATCCCAGCCCGCCCGGGCGTTACGGGTCTGCTCGCTGAACCCCTGGACGGTCTGCTCATTCAAACCGACGTTCAAAACGGAGTTCATCAGCCCGGGGATCGGCACCCCGGCGCCGCAGCGGACGGACAGCAGCAGCGGATTTTTTGGATCGCCGAATTTTTTGCCCGCCAGCGTTTCCAATTTGTGCAGACTGGCTTTTACTTGCTCCAGGAGGCCATCGGGAAGCTGGCCGTTGTGTTTGGTGAAAAAACTGCATGCTTCGGTGGAGATCGTAAAGCCCGGCGGCACCGGCATGCCATGACGGGCCATCTCCGCCAGATTGGCCCCGCGAAGCCCCAGGATGGTCTTCATCGAGGCGTCGCCTTCTGTGTGCCGGGCGCCGGGACCGAACAGGAACACGTATTGTTTTTCGGTTTTTTGCGGCATAACAACAAAGAGATTTAACCACAGATGGACACAGATTCACACGGATTAACGACAAAGAATTTTTTTTAACCACGAATGAACACGAATAGACACGAATAAAGAAAAGAGAAATTCAGTGGCTTTCATTATATTCGTGTCTATTCGTGTTCATTCGTGGTTGAGTTTCTCTTCATCAAAAGAAAAACCCCGGCGCGCGGACGCGCCGGGGTTGTTTTAACTTATCGCTTAGCGCAGCCGCTTATTTCTTGCTGGCCTTCAAGGCCGCTTGCGCCGCCGCCAGACGGGCGATGGGCACGCGGAACGGCGAGCAACTGACGTAGGTCAGGCCGTTCTTGTAGCAGAACTCGACGGAAGCGGGATCGCCGCCCTGTTCGCCGCAGATGCCGACCTTCAGATCCTTGCGGGTCTTGCGGCCTTTCTGCACGGACATTTCGATGAGCTGGCCAATGCCGTCCTGGTCGATGGTCTGGAACGGGTCGGCCGCCAGAATCTTCTTGTCCAGGTAAGCCTGGAGGAAGCCGCCGATATCGTCGCGGCTGAATCCGAAGCCCATCTGGGTCAGGTCGTTGGTGCCGAACGAGAAGAACTCCGCTTCCTGCGCCATACGATCCGCGAGCAATGCCGCGCGCGGAATTTCGATCATGGTGCCGGCCATGTATGGAAGCTGGGCGGCCTTCAAGCCCATCTTCTTGCAGACCTCTGCATGGACGGTGGCGATGATCGCCTTCTGATGCTTGAGTTCGTTGACGTCGCAGGTCACCGGGATCATGATCTCAGGTTTGCACTTCTTCTTGCCCTTGATGATTTCCGCAGACGCTTCGAAGATCGCGCGAACTTGCGTTTCGGTAACTTCCGGATAGGTAATGCCGAGGCGGACGCCGCGGTGACCCATCATCGGATTGTTTTCATGCAGCGCATCGCCGCGGTTCTTGACCTCTTCGGCGCTGATGCCGAGGGCCTTGGCCAGTTCGGCCTGCTTGTCCAAGTTCTGCGGTACGAATTCATGCAGCGGCGGATCGAGCAGACGAATGGTGACCGGGAGGCCTTCCATGGCTTCCAACGTCGCCTTGATGTCGCGCTTGACGAACGGGAACAACTCGTTCAAAGCCGTACGACGTTCGGCCTCGGAGGTGCTCAGGATCATCTTGCGCAACAGGAAGAGGGCTTGATCGGAACCCGCGCCGTAGAACATATGTTCGGTACGGAACAGGCCGATGCCTTCGGCGCCAAACGCGCGGGCGATTTTGGCGTCTTCCGGCGTGTCCGCATTCGTGCGGACGCCCATCTTGCGGAACTTGTCCACGATCTTCATGAACGCCTGGAAGCGCGGATTTTCGGAGGCGTCGACCATCTGCAAGGCGCCTTCGTATACCGCACCCTTCGTGCCGTTCAACGTAACCAGGTCGCCTTCGGAATAGACCTTGCCGTTCACGGTCATTTTCTTCGCATGGACATCCACATGAAGTTCGCCGGCGCCGACGATGCAGCACTTGCCCCAGCCGCGGGCCACCAAGGCCGCGTGGGAGGTCATACCGCCCCGGGCCGTCAGAATGCCTTGCGCGACGCGCATGCCTTCGATGTCTTCCGGATTCGTTTCTTCGCGAACCAGGATGACCTTCTTGCCTTTGGCCGCCCAGGCCACCGCATCTTCCGCGGTGAAGACGATCTGGCCGGACGCTCCGCCGGGACCCGCCGGCAAGCCCTTGGCGACGATCGTGGCCGACTTCTCGGCGGACGGATCGACGAACGGATGCAGGAGCTGATCCAGATGGGTCGGTTCCACGCGGGAAACGAGGGTCTTCTCGTCGATCATCTTCTCTTTGAGCATGTCCATCGCCATGTTCAAGGCGGCGGTGCCGGTGCGCTTGCCGTTACGGCATTGCAGCATGTAGAGCACGCCTTCCTGAATGGTGAATTCGATATCCTGCATGTCCTTGTAATGCTTCTCAAGGCGCGTGCGGATGTCGAAGAGCTGCTTGTAGAGCTTCGGCATCGCTTCTTCGAGCGATTGCAGATGTTGGTTCTGGTCGTTCTTGGTCGCGTTGTTCACGGGGCTCGGGGTGCGGATGCCGGCTACGACATCTTCGCCCTGCGCATTGACCAGCCACTCGCCGTAGAACTTGTTTTCGCCGGTGGCGGGGTTACGGGAGAACGCCACGCCGGTGGCGGAGGAGTCGCCCATGTTGCCGAACACCATCGACTGCACGTTGACGGCGGTACCCCATTCGTCGGGAATGCCCTCAATGCGGCGGTAGGAAATCGCGCGCTTGCCGTTCCAGCTCTTGAACACGGCGCCAATGCCGCCCCAAAGCTGCTTCATCGGATCGTCCGGAAACGCCTTGCCCAAGACGTCCTTGACGCGCTTCTTGAACTCGACGACCAGGCCCTTCAGATCTTCCGCGGTCAGGTCGGTATCCGACTTATAGCCTTTGGCCTTCTTGAATTCGCTGAGAATGCCGTCGAGTTGTTTGCGGATGCCCTTGCCTTCTTCGGGCTCGATGCCTTCCGCTTTTTCCATGACGACGTCGGCGTACATCATGATCAGCCGGCGATACGCATCATAAACGAAGCGCTCGTTGTTGGTTTTCTTGATGAGGCCGGGAATTGTGCTCGAGGCCAGACCGACGTTCAATACGGTTTCCATCATGCCGGGCATGGATTTGCGGGCGCCCGAGCGGCAGGAGACGAGCAACGGATTGTTCGGATCGCCGAACTTCATGCCCATGATCTTCTCGACCTTCTTCAAGGCCGCTTCGACTTGCTTGTCGGCGCCCTGGGGATACTTGCCGCCGGCGGCAAAATAATCCGTGCAGCAGACGGTCGAAACGGTGAAGCCGGCGGGAACCGGAAGCTTGAGCAGACACATCTCCGCCAGGTTGGCGCCTTTGCCGCCCAGCAGATTCTTTTGAGACGCATCGCCTTCTGCGACGCCGCCTCCGAAACTATAAACATACTTCTTGGCCATCTCTTATTTCTCCTGTTGAACTCTCGTGAGTCTTATTTGTGAAAACCGGGCGATACTAACAAACACGTACCGGGTGTCAAGCGGGCTCGGTTTTCGAGGATACGTCGATCGCCGCCAGACAAATGTCGTTGACCAGGGTTTCGTTGCCTGCAAAATCCGTTATGGCGCGCATCACGCCGTCGACGATGGCTTCTTTGTTCTGATGTCGAAGCTCGTTCAAAAGGTCTTGAATCCGGGACAGCCCGAATTCGCGCCCTTGACGATCGCGGGTCTTGCAAGCGCCCTCGTTGAAGAAGAGAAAGAAATCCTCGTCAATCAATCGGCATTGGCCGACGACGTATTCATCGTTATGGTCCGAACCCAACGGTTGGCCGGCGTGTTCCGGAGCTTCCAGCAGCATAATTCTTCGCGAACTCCGTCGCACCAGAAACGGGGCGTAATGACCCGCCAGGCTAAACGTGCCGATGCGACTGGTTACATCGGCCACAAAATATACGCTCGACGCCGTCAGCGAAGGGTTCGGGGTGTTTTTAAGGCTCTGGACCAGGCTTTTATTGAGTTCTGACATAAAAAACCGGGCATTTCGGCCTTGTTTGGACAAATTTCGGACTAAACCACGCAAAATCATGGCTAAAAAAGCTCTTTGAGAGCCAATTCCAGCCATATCGGCCATGTAAACGCCCGCACAATCGGGCGCCGCCTCAAAAATATCGAAAAAGCTGCCGCCGGGAAGAAAGGCCGGCTTGTATTGGTGATAAAAATCAAGGCGCAGATGCCCCTCGACGTAGGGAATCGGAATTTTGGGATAGGGTCGATCGAGAAAAGCGCTCAAAAAATCCTTTGACCGGTCCAAATCCTGGTGCATTTCCGCAAATTGAAGGGCTTCTTTTCCTTTAAAGACCCGTTGCAAGTGCTCTTCCCAGCGATTTAACTGCTCGGTGGTCGACGTAGCGCCGTTCATGATAGCCGATAGTCCGGCCGTGGTCTCTTGTCCTTTATTATAGCGCGTCATGATCCATTCGCCGGCTTCCACCAGACTTGCCTGGTCGCGAAAGAACATTTTATGACCGACCTCATAAACCAAACGCTTCAATCCGATCCAAGCCAGGCTGCTCAGCATCAGCGTTAAGCCCATCAGGCCTAACAAGGGCAGGGAAAAATAGGACTCCGGTCGCATGGTCACCACGCGTACCGGACTCGTCCACCGAATGCCGGCATCCAAGGGCTGGGAGGAATAACGATAGCCCTTTATCCAACTCCATTCGGTGGAAGGCTTGGAAGCAACGAGCCGCAACACCGAATCGACATTCGTCTCGGCAGTTTTGCAAGATATTGAGTACGTATTACTTACAGATATCAATGCCACCAGTTTGCCGTCCATCACGGGTGACGAGTGCAGCCACGAGACCACCTCTCCAATCGAAAACTCCGCCCGTAAAATGCCGCTGATGAAATTCGTCCGTTGCGGATTGCGCAATGCCAGCGCCAAACCCATCACGCCATTGGGCAACAGACCATCCGAGACCGGTTGCGTTTGATCTCGCGTATGAGCGCGAATCCACCAATCGTTCTCGCCATACGAATACCGATCCGGTTTTGAGGCCGCGGCAACAGCTAGTCCATCCGCATCGGTAAGAATCATATTTACGGTCTCGGCTCCATTTCCGCAGAGCCTTTGAAACATTTCTCCGACGGAATTATCCAGGACCTCCCGCACTTCAAAATCGTCACGCGACAGCGAACTCCACCGTTCCTTTACCGCTTCGACCTGGTCGCGCCGCTGCGGCATGGCATTTCGTCGAACCCGCTCGGTGGAAGTCAGTAGCGCATCGACGTTAGGAAGAATTCCAATATTTTGCAGTCGAACGGTTTCTGTAGCCAGCAACGTATCGATATTGCGCTTAACCACGTCGCAAACACCCGAAAGAGAAGCTCGATGGTTTTTAATCCACAAAAACCAGGTCGTGCAATTGAAGGCCAAGAGGAAAACCGAGAAGGGAATTAGAACAAAAAGATAGATCCATTGCCTGAACTTTTTGTCCATGGTTGAGCACCTCTTGAAAGGCTATATTTATCTCAGAATAGTATAACAGACGCCAGCATGAAATCTACTTGGAATCCGAGCAGGGTGCATCTCGACACTGCCGAAGGTCGGATGGGGAAGGCGTATAAGAGACAGCCAGGCAGCCCCGGCTCCAAAGTGCGCAGTTTTCAGAAATCTGGGAGGGACGATCCTCACCGGTAGACTACGCTTTCACTAACGCCGTCTCATGATCTTGCCGATGACCGGTTCAATTTATCGATCCAAATCGCCAAAATGGAGATATCGGCCGGATTAACGCCTGAAATACGGGAAGCTTGGCCCAAGTCTTCCGGCAGGATCTTCTTTAACTTTTCGCGGGACTCATACCGAAGGGCTTTGATCTCGTCATAGTTAATGCTCGAAGGAATTTTCACGCGTGAGGTCTTCTCCGACCGCTCCACCTGTCGGAGTTCCCGTTCGATGTAGCCCTCGTATTTAATGCAAATTTCCACTTGATTGACCACTTCATCGCTCAGATCGCGCCGCGCGCCAGGAACTTGAAGGTAACCGGTCCCCGGACGCCTTAAATGCTGCGCCAAAGAAGCGCCAGCGGCATAAATTGATTTCAAACGAGCGATTTCAGCCTCAATTTCGCTTTCGATATGTCGAATTTCCAGAATTTCTTTGTTTTTGACGAGCCCCAGCCGCTCCGCATGCTCCCGCATACGAAAGACCGCGTTATCTTGCCGCAACAAAAGGCGATGCTCGGCCCGAGAGGTAAACATGCGGTAAGGCTCATTGGTCCCTTTTGTTACCAAATCGTCGATCAAAACGCCCAAATAGGCTTCATTTCGGCTCAAAACAAAGTTTTTCTCTCCTTGGGCCTTCAGCGCGGCATTCACACCCGCCACGAAACCCTGACCTGCCGCTTCCTCATAACCCGTGGTTCCGTTGATTTGGCCGGCAAAGTACAAATTTTCGACTCTTTTGGTCTCTAACGTATGAAAAAGCTGCGTAGGATCGGCGAAATCATACTCGATCGCATACCCTGGCTTCAGAAACACCGCCCGCTCCAAGCCTGGAATGGAATGGATCATTTCCAATTGAATGGATTCCGGAAGGCTATTGGAAGTGCCATTCGGGTAGATCTCCAAGGCATTCCGGCCTTCCGGCTCAATAAAGACATGATGAGCGTGATGAGAGGTGAATTTAACGATTTTATCCTCAATGGAGGGGCAATAACGAACGCCCGTTCCATCGATTAAACCGCCATAGAGCGCGCTGTTCTTAAGATTCCGCTGAATAATATCGCAGGTTTGCTCCGTTGTGTGCGTCAAATAGCAGGGTGTTTGCGCCTCGCCCGGCATCCACGGGCACAACCCAGAACTACTTTGTTCCACGTGGAACAACGGCGTGGTTATCGCTTCTCTGTCCGGCGAATGTTCCACGTGGAACACTCTCTGTTGCTCGCGGCAGCGTCGCGAGAAGAACGGCGCCGGTTCGAGACCCGGTTGCCGCTCCATCCTATGATAATCGATGCTATCCCGATGCAATCGCGGCGGCGTCCCGGTCTTGAGGCGAGCCATGCGAAAGCCTAAAGCCAGCAACTGCGGGCTTAATCCATTGGCGGAAGGCTCGTCGATTCGTCCGCCCTCAAAACTGGTTTTTCCAATGAAAATGCGGCCCCTGAGAAAGGTTCCTGCGGCAATGACCACTGTTTTGCCCTCAATTTGGGCGCCCAGAGTCAACGAAATGCCCCGTAGATGGCCATTTTCTATCCATAATTGATCTACCAAGCCTTCTATGAGGTCCAGATGCTCTGTTTGCGCCATCACGGCTTGCATTCGGGCTGAATAGGCTGGTTTGTCGCATTGAGCGCGATTGGCTTGGACGGAGGGTCCCTTCCGAGTGTTCAGCACGCGAAACTGAATGCCGGTATGGTCGGTGTTGAGGGCCATCTCTCCGCCCAGGGCATCGATTTCGAAGACGATATGCGATTTGGCCATACCGCCGATGCTCGGATTGCATGACATACGAGCTATGGCGCTCTTATCCATGGTGACCAAGGCGGTTGTCACGCCCATACGCGCCGCCGCCAAAGCCGCCTCACAGCCGGCATGTCCGGCGCCTACTACAATGACCTCGTATGGCTTCATGAATAGATTAAACCACGAATTATACTGCCTGCCGATCGTACATCAAAAAACGACAACCACAGATTAACACAGATGCACACAGATTAAAGGAGAAGTTTAAGGACTGGATTTGCTTCGGGCGCCTTCCGGCACGGGTGCATCCCGACACTGCCGCAGAATATATGGAGAAAAGAAGGCGCACAGCGTTGCAGGCGGGCGTCGCCGTCCGCTGTTACGGCAGTGTCAGGATGCACCATCCGGCACGGCCGCATAGAAAAACATACCTGTTCATTCCATCATCCGATAGCTTGCCGCGACCTACGCGGCTCACGCGGCAAGGGTTGCTAGATTTTTGGGTCGTCGTTTGGGGATGGCCTTGACGCATCGCCGAACGTTGGTTTTTCAAAACTTTCTGCTTTTTCGCGGCTTAATTTCACGTTTCCTAAATTTATTACTTACCCACGCAGAATTTCGAAAAGACGGCATCGAGCAATTCCGCATGGTATTCCTTCCCCGTCACGTTTCCTAATCTTTCTATCGCTGCCCGTATGCAACTGATGGCAGGAACGAGTTGCTCTTCAGCGGTGGTTCCGATCATTTCCAGGGCCTCAGCGAGGTCTTGGTCCGCCTGGACCAACAACTGTCGATGTCGTTCGGAAATGACGGCGTGGGGTGGGGCGTCCAGGGGCAAGTTACGTTCCAACAGCTTCAGAAATTCACGCTTTATATCTTCAATACAAGTCATTTGTGCAAGACATGTTTCCAGCAGGCCCGCCGCCGGAATTTGGTTGGCCTTAATATGGCAGCCCAGATCGATTTTGTTCAACAGGACGAGGCAACGGTCGGTCTTCAACTCGGCCAATGTTTCCCGATCTTCCTCCGACAGCTCCTTTGACGCATCGATAACGTAAATATAATAATCGGCTCTATCGAGTTTTGAGCGCGTCCGTTTGATGCCCTCCTGCTCGATAGCGCATTCCGTGCTGCGCAGGCCGGCGGTATCGACCAGCTTCAGAGGGATTCCACTCAGGACTAACCCTTCTTCGATGGTGTCGCGCGTTGTGCCTGGAATAGGGGAAACGATAGACCTATCATGGCCCAGCAATGCATTCATCAAGGTAGATTTACCCACATTGGCCCTTCCAGCAATAACTACCAAGACGCCTTCACGAAGGACATGGCCTTCTTCCCAGGTGGAAAGGAGGCTGCCGATGCGTTGCTGCACAGCGACGAGGCGTTTTGCCAAGTCGGGTAGGGGAGATTCCGGCAATTCGTGTTCAGAGAAGTCCAGCATGGCTTCGATTTCTGCAGCTACTTGAATCAATGACTTATAAAGCTCATCGAATCGGCGGCTGAGATTTCCTTCCAATTGCTCGACGGCTGCGGTAGCGGCCCGATCGGTGCGGGCGCGAATTAAATCCAATACGGCTTCGGCCTGAACCAGATCCATGCGCCCATTCAAGAACGCTCGTTTAGTGAATTCTCCCGGTTCCGCCAGCCGCGCTCCGGCTTCTAACACGCGGCGCAGAATTCGCCGCGAAGACATTGAGCCGCCGTGGCATTGAATTTCCGCCGTATTTTCGCCTGTGTAACTGTGCGGCGCCCTCATTATGAGCAGGATCACTTCATCAAGGATCGTTCCGTCGGCTTCGACCATTTTCCCGAAACCGAAGGTTTGTCCTTTCCGCTGCGAAGGCGCGGGTCCTTTCGCAACGAAAACATGGTCGGCCACGGAAAAAGCGTTCGGACCCGATATGCGAACGGCTGCCACGCCGGCCTCTCCCGGAGCCGTGGCTATTGCTGCGATCGTATCTTCATTGTATGACGTATTCATTATGGAATTTGTTTCATTCTGCTGAAAAACCGCAGGATGGGGCAAGCTTTTCGTCTTTGCGTCCAGCCATTGGGGTGCATCTTGACAGCCTCCGCGCATATGAATAAGAATCCACGTCCTTACGGACGCGGCTACGTAGCTGCCGGCGTAAGCCGGTGGCTTCTTTCCCGTGCCAGACGTTGAGGAGGGGCAGTGAAGATGCACCCCAGCCAGTGTAATAGCGTATATCTTGAACTGACCTCCAGGCCTCAACAGCCGGCAGGAACAACGGGCGGCCAGGGATGATGTGCCGATCGAAAAAAGGCAGCCCCACAGATGGCAAAGCGGTCCCACGGATCGTCAAGTCTGAGCCTTAAGGATCATGCAACCCGGCCCGAAGCGGACCTGAAGGCGGCCCGGCTAACGCTTCGCGCAGCATTGCGGGCAGGGGCGCAGGTGGGCGAAGACGGGCTCTTCGGCTTTGCAAACTCAAACCAAGAGAGGCGGCAACGAATAGGATAAGCAACGAATGCAAGAGGCGGATGGAACGGCTCAAGCCGTTCCGACCCCTATCAACATCCAGGTCCGTGAGATTTATGTATGAAAGACAGGTCGAGTCGCCCCGGCTCCAGAAAACGGAAGTTGAACGCGCCTCAAGTACAGCCCCTTATTAGAAACAGCACGATCAACACCGGAATAGGCACCCCCAGAAGCCACATTAAAATCCAACCGATTTTTCCGGATTTGCGTAAATCGGGCGAGGAACTCCATCGATGTCGCGGTGATGCATTCATCGTCTCACCTCTTATGTTCATGCCTTCCCAAAAAGACAAGCGACGCTGAATTCGCTGTTTAACCCGCATTTCTCACCGCCCGGTGAGAAATCCGGGTTAATTCAGCGCCGCCGAAGACGCAACTTAAACGTGATGCCCATGCCGACCGCTCAGAGTTCCCACCAGCCCAATCACGCCCAGAAGAATTCCGCCAATCAACAACCAGATGGCCCGGTTGGTTGGAGTCCCACTGACGGCCGAGGACACATCGGAACTAAACGACTGCCAGGAGCTGATTCCAAACAGCAGTAATACGACGCCAATCACCAATAGTGCAATATATAAGGCTTTGTTATTCATTGTATGCCCTTTCGTTATTTGCCGCCAACGGCAGCTCGTGCTTTATTAACTTCAGAACATAGTCCGGTTTGAAAATTCCCCCTATAGGCAACATCCTTACCAACGGTCGAAAAATGTCTTATAAGGCTTTTCCAGAATTCTTATGAAGGATTGAGCCAGGCGCGGATTCTCGACACGTCGAGGGAGTCATTCCTCCGACAAAAGGAGCGGGCTTGCGAAATGGAGCCGGAGCGACCTCGCCCCGGTCTTTTATACATAAATCGTATGGACCGGGATTTTGGAGGGTTCCGCGCTGTCGGAACCTTCTTCTTCCGGTCGCGACGGAGCGCCCCTCCCAAACTCTTTGCGGTAATCCTTTCTATTTTACGCCTCCAACACGGTCCGGACTTTTTGTGCCAGGGCTTGGGTTGAGAAGGGTTTTTGGAGGAAATAGACGCCCTCGTCCAGGATACTGCGGTGGGCGATGGTGTTGGCGGTGTAGCCGGACATGTATAAGCATTTCATGTCGGGTTTGAGCTCCATGAGCCGGTGCGCCAATTCCCGTCCGTTCATCTCCGGCATGACGACATCGGTAATCAGAAGGTGAATTTTGCCTGGATGCTGTTGAACCAATCGAATCGCCTCGCTAGGCATACCTGCGCTCAAGACGTCATAACCCAGCAGCTCGAGTGTCTTGACGCCTAATTTCAGCACGGCCGGCTCGTCCTCGACCAGCAGTATCGTTTCGGCGCCTCCGCCGGTGGCCGCCTCGGCTTTTTCATCGGCGAGTTGGGCGGCTTCGCCTTCGAAGCGCGGCAGGTAAATCTTGAAGGTGGTTCCCTTGCCGGGTTCGCTGTACACGTTGATGAAGCCGTTGTTCTGCTTGACGATGCCGTATACGGTCGCCAGCCCGAGGCCGGTGCCCTGGCCGACGCCTTTCGTCGTGAAGAAGGGTTCGAAGAGATGCGCCTGGGTGGCTTTGTCCATGCCGCTGCCGTCGTCGCTGACGGCCAGCAAGACGTAGTCGCCGGGAACGCAACCGGTGTGTTCGGCGCAATAAGCCTCGTCGAAAATCGCGTTCGACGTTTCGATGGTGACCTGGCCGATTCCGGCAATGGCGTCGCGGGCGTTGACGGTCAGGTTGGCGAGGAGCTGGTCGATCTGAGAAGGATCGATTCGGATGTTCCAGACTTCGTGGCCAGGCATCCAGGCCAGATCGATGTCTTCGCCGATGAGCCGCCGCAGCATTTTGAGCATGCCGGGGATGGCGTCGTTGAGATCGACGGTTTGCGGATGCACGGTTTGTTTGCGGGCAAAGGCGAGCAACTGCCGGGTGAGATCCCGGGCGCGTTGTGCGGCCTGGCGGATTTCCTGAATATTTTCGCGCAGGGCGTGCTGCTCGCCGGCGTCCTGGAGCGCAATTTCGGAATAGCCGAGGATGGTTTGCAGGATGTTGTTAAAGTCGTGAGCCACGCCGCCGGCCAACCGGCCGACCGATTCCATTTTCTGCGCATGGAGGAGTTGCTGCTCCAGGTTCAGTTCGCGTGTGATGTCGTGTCCGACGGCGACGTAGTTGACGATGCGGCCCGTTTCGTCGCGGACCGGCGAGATGGTGGTCTCCTGGGTATAGCGCGAGCCGTCTTTTCTTTTGTTAATCAGACGCCCCTGCCATGTCTTTCCGGCGCTCAGGGCGGCCCAGAGGTCGCGATACAATCCCTCCGTCTGTTCGCCGCTCTTGAGAAAGCGCGGATTGTGTCCGACCGCTTCGTTGCGCGCGTAGCCCGTGACGGATTCGAACGATGGATTGATGTACTGAATGGTTCCCATGGCATCGGTGATGAGGATGATTTCCGCGGCTTGTTCGATGGCCGACTCCAGCCGCTGGCGTTCGGCCTCCGTCTTTTTGCGGCCGGTGATGTCGGTGCAGATGGCGCCGATGGAATAAATCCGGCCGCCGGGATCGCGCAACGGAAATTTCACTGAGAGGTAGGTATGCGTTCCGTCCTCGAGCAGGGCCGTTTCTTCGAACACGGACGCTTTACCGCCCTGGATAATCTGCCGGTCGTTGTCCTCGTAGGCATTGGCGGTTTCGCGCGGAAAGAGGTCGTATACCGTGTGTCCCACAATCTGCTCCTGTGAGCGCCCGAGCAGCTTCTCGGTGTAGCGATTGGCGAGGAGGAACCGGCCGTCGAGATCCTTGACCCAGATGATGCCTTCGGCATTGTTGATGATGCCGCGCAACCGTTCTTCGTTTTCCCGCAGGGCTTTTTGCGACTGTCGCTGGGCCAGGCCGATGGCAATCTGGTCGGCGGCGCTTTCCAGAAACGCAATGAGTTCGGAGGTGAATCGTCCTTTGGCGCGGTCATTCAATTGCAGGAGTCCCAACGTTTCGTCGCCGGTGCGCAGGCGGATCAGGGCCACGGATTCGTAACCCTGCGCATTGCAGCGGTTGTGGATGTGCGATGGGTGGTCTTTTTCGGCGTCGGCGGCCAGCAGCTCCGTTGTGCTGTTGGTCCAGAAACTGCCTTTGTCGGTATAATAGGGCAGAGCGGGATTGCATTGTCCGCAGAGGATGTTGCCGCACATGCACTCGAGAATGGGTTGGCCCTGGTTGTCCCGCAGGAGCTCGCCGTTCAGGTCTCGTGCGCACAATTCGTTCTCGGCTTTAACGAATTCCGGGGAAAACCCGCGCGTTTCGAAGTAGGGATAATTATCGCCGACGCGGAGCCTTATCCCCACGGCCTCGCAGCCGGTCGCGGTTTGAAGGAAGACGGTAAGGCTTCGGATCAGTTCCTCCATAGAGTTGGGTAGATTGAGCTGGCGCAGGAGGTTCAGCGTGATTTCGCGCTCGCGGCTGTGGCGGCGTTCGTCGCTGGCATCCCGGATGACCAGCACCACGCCGAGGAGGGCGCCGTTCTCGTCCCGGATGGGCGCGCCGCAGTCCGCGATCGGGCGTTCCGCGCCATCCCGGGCAATGAGCAGGGTGTGATTGGCAAGCCCCACGACCACGCCTTTGCGAACGACTTCCTGGATGGGATTTTCGACTACGGCGCGGGTTTCTTCAGTAACGATGTGGAAGATTTCTTCCAGGGATTTTCCGTGGGCCTCCTCCATCTTCCATCCCGTAAGCTTTTCGGCCGCAGGGTTAAGCACTTCCACCCGCCCCTTCGCGTCCGTGGCAATGACCCCGTCGCCCACGCTCATCAGGGTGGTGGTATAGCGTTCCTCGCTTGTGTGCCGCAACGTCTCCGATTGGAGGAGCGCCTGATAGTGCTGCTTTGCGTTGTGCTGCCAGACGAAAAGCAGCAGGGACACGACGGCGGCCAACAGGCCCAGAAGCGATATGAGGATAAGCGTGGAGCGTAATCGCCAGGTGGCGAAGGCTTCCTCCTTGTCCATCTTGGCCACGATGAACCACGGCGAGTCCGGAATGGGCTTTAAGTAGGAGACGACGTCCACTCCGCGGTAGTCCTTTCCGAACGCAAATCCTTCCCGGCCTGAAACGGCCATGACCGCCGGCACGGCTTTTTCCGTCAGGGGAATGCGCAGGCTGAGCACTGTGTCGCGTCGGTGGCGCAACTCGTTCAAAAACAGCACCGAATCTCCATCGGCGCGTACCAGCAGCGTTTCCGCGCTGCGGCTGGCGGTGGGCCAGGTCTGGATCAAGGGGTAGAGAAAGTCCTGGGCGTCGCTTTGGAGCACAATGGCTCCAGCGGCTTCGCCGTTTTGGTCAAAGAGCGGTGCGATCGCATCGATATGAGGAGACGATTCTCCCGGGTCCCGGTGCAAGTCGGCGAGGACGGGTTGCCGGGTTCGAAGGGCGTCGGCCGCCGCCTGAAGGGCGCCGAAATGAAGCGGCCGGGGCTGTCCAGTTAAACTAAGGCGCACCCGGGCTTCCAGGCCGCCTGAAGGGGAGGTTGCCGGCGGCTCGATCAACAGGACGTCGAAATAATGCCGATGAGTTTGCAGGGAAGTAAATAGGGCCAGTAATTCTTCGGCGCGTTCGGGCTGCGGATCTTTCAACCATTGGACGGCGGCCTGCCTGACAAAACGATTGTCCATGATCGTGGCGGCGGAGCCCAGTCGCGATTGTCGCCAGGCAACGATGGAATCCACTTTCAAGTCCGCGATGGCATCGAGATTTTTTTCGACTTCCTGGCGGACGTATTTCTCCTGGCTTCGGTAGAACCAAACGCCTTCGATCAGGATCGTCAAGAGAGCCGCGGCAAGCGTCACGGCCAGCCAGCGAGGAAACGTCTTCATGTTCATACGTTTTTTATTCCTGTTGTTTGGGTAAAAGGAACGCTTCATTATAAATTACATCAGATCCAGCAGCAGAAAAGGCGGGCGGGCCGTTTTTGTTCCAGAGAATGTGCTTGTTGAAGCCGCACGGTCTTTTTATGTGAAACGACATTTTGGCCCGCATTTCTCACCACCCGGTGAGAAATGCGCCCCTCCGGGGCCGCCGCGTGAGGCCACGTTGCCGTGTCCAACGCGGCTCACGTTGGAGGTCGCGCTCCGTCGCGACCGGAAGAAGACGGTTCCGACAGAGCGGAACCCTCCAGGAATCATGTACTTGGATTGCTCAAAGGTGTGCCGGACCCGTTTTGCTATCCAACAAATTACAATGCACATAAAAGACCGTGGCTGAAGCTGGTGAAAAGTTAACGGTGCGTTGATTCTGTTTTACTTTTGTGTTAGCGTAAATATGTTTTTGAGGAGATATATTATGACAGCAAAAGGACAAGCTGTATTAAACGAAGCGCTGATGTTGCCTCCCGTCGAAAGAGCCAGCTTAATTGAGGAGCTTTTGTCCAGCTTTGATGCGCCTGCTAGAAAAATCATCGATGCGACCTGGGCGCAGGAAGCCGAGGAACGTATCGATGCTTATGAGCAAGGGAAACTTCAAGCCTTGTCATTGGAGCAAGTTATCGGACGGATCAATGCTAAATGAAGATTCGAATTCTCGATGTTGCTCAATCGGAGCTTGAGGTTGCTGTAAGCTACTATAATCAAGAATGTCCGGGACTTGGGTATGAATTTGCTGACGAAATTTTCCGAACCATCCGCCGCGCAACCGAGAATCCGACCGCATGGCCGTCATTATCCAGGCGAACGCGTAGATGTCTTGCACACAGGTTTCCATATGGCATCGTTTATCAGATCCGTGGCGAGGAACTTTTAGTCGTTTCCGTCATGCATTTGCATCGGCATCCGGATTCATGGAGGTGAGCTGTAATAAATAGAAGTCGTCTCTACGGCTTTTCTCGAATAAAGATTATCCGCATGAATATTGGGGAAATTCGACGGTGGTTGCAGATTACCGGGACGCCGGTGCAACCCTTATGGCTGATGTGGACGCATCCGCGGATGATCGTTTTCTTTCTGGGCGTAGCGGCGTTGGGGTTGCTGGCGCGCCTTCCTTTTGCGTTCGTACACATTCTACCCAGCTACATTTCGTTTCAGCCGGAGGTGGTCCTGGTTCCGGTGGCTGCGGTTTTGTGGGGGCCGGCCGGGATTTGGGGTTGCGTGGCGGCAGGCTTGCTGGGGGATCGTTGGTTCGGTTTGGACCTCGCTTTGTCGATGTATCGCGGCCTGGGAATTCTGTTCTTTGGTCTCAACATGCAGGTGTTGGGGCACGGGGTGCTGGGTGGGGATTCAACGGATTTTGCCGCGGGACTCGGACGATCTCTTCAGTTTTTGCTGGCGGCCCTGCCGGGCGGGGTTTTGGCGGCCGCCTGGATGGCCATCGGCTCGGAAATCCTCAGAATCTATCCGTTTTCTTATGTGGTCAGTTTGCTGATCTTGAATCACACGCTGTTCATTATCCTCTTTGGCCTGCCATTGCTGAATCTGGCGCGCTGGCAAATCGTTCGCCGCTTTGGGACCTGGCAGGAGGTTATGAGCGTCGAGCCGGGCGCCTATTCCCGCGGCGTTTTGTCCCGGACGCTGATGTTGGCAGGCGGTCTGGGAGCTTGCGCGATCGGGCTGTACATCAGCCATGCGGTTTATCGTATCAGCCTGATTCAGCCGTTCATGTTGGGCTCCACCTCCGGCCGTTGGGTGTCCTGGACGGTCTGGCCGTTTCTTCTGCTGAACATTTATGGTTTGTTTCGGAGGGAAAAGTAGCGCACCGTTTCCGACACAAAAAAGGAGAATTATGACGGAATTAAAAGATGAAGCCGCGGTCGTTTGGCAAACCGTACAGGAACTCAATCGGGCGTGGACGCAAGGCGATCCGGCCGATTTGGCGAAATTTTTTCATCGCGACATGGTGGCGATCACCCCGGTGGACCGCCGGCGCCGCGAAGGCCAGACGGCCTGCATCGAAGGCTGGGCAGGCTTTGCGAAGATGGCCCGCATCTCCAGTTGGAAGGAAACCGAGCCTTTGGTTCAAGTTTATGGAAATGCGGCGGTGGCGACGTATTATTACGACATGAATTGCGAAATGGGAGGCCAAGCCTTGCGGCTGCAAGGTCGGGACATGTTGTTCCTGGTGAAGGAAAATGGCCGCTGGATGACCGTGGCGGATCAGTTTTCGGCCTATCCCGGATGACGAAAAGCCGAATTCGGAAGGCGGCGGAGTGTTCCTCTTTTAGGCCATCTTCTCCTCCTCCTCCTCCTAATCCTAATCGTAATCGTAATCTTAATCTTTCTTAAGCCCATCTTCGACAAAACAAAGAGAGATTATGATTACGATTAAGATTAAGATTAGGAGGGGCGACCTAAGGCTGAAACGAGTTGGATTCTTTGGAGTGCATGAATGAACGAAGAGAAGTTGGAGTCGTTGACGAAGTGGTTTCATGAATATGCAAATACGTTCCGGGATCGTCAGCCCGTCCTGCCTTTTGCCATGCAATTGAAGTTGAATCACAGCCTGCGCGTCGTTCAGGACATGGAACGGATTGCGGCCGCCCTGGGCTGGCCGGCGGAAGAAATCCGCACGGCCAAGGCGCTGGGTTTGCTGCACGACGTGGCCCGGTTTTCGCAATATGCAGAGTTCGGCACGTTCCACGATCCGCGCTCGGTCAATCACGGAGAACGAGGCTGGCAGATTTGCGTCGACATGAAGCTGCTTTCCGACTGCTCGCCGGAAGATCGGCAACGAATCCTGGACGGCGTCCGGTATCACAACCGGCGCACCATCCCGCCCGAAACGAGCGCCGAGGCCTTGCGGTTTGTGAAGTTGATCCGGGATGCCGACAAGCTGGATATTTTCCGAATTGTCGACACGGCCATCGAGAAGAACCAATTCCTGGACAATCCGGAAATTCTTCTGCACGTCGAAATCGACGGACCGCCCACTCCGGCGCTGCTGGACGAATTGGAGCAAACCCGGAGCGCGTCCTATAAATACCTCAAGACGCTGGCCGATTTTTTGTTGGTTCAATTGTACTGGGTTTACGACATGAACTATGCGCCTACGATCCGGTGCTTTTCCGAGCGGCGGACCCTCGATCGGATCGCGGGGCGCCTGCCGGACACCGACCGCATCCGGCGGATCGTTCAGGAGGCCAGGGCCTACGTCGAGGCACAGGCAAAATAGCGGCGAATTCATAATTAAAGCTTGAAAGAACAACAAAGAATTCTGGAGGGTTCCGCTCTGTTGGAACCGTCTTCTTTCGGTCGCGACGGAGCGCGCCTGGATTCAAACAAGACGCTAAGCATCGCCGGAAATAGGCTTTCACTTTGCCCCGAAAACGGGTAATATAATTCATGCCATGTTTTTCCTATCGAACAAGATGCGTCTATCATGGCTGGTTGCTGCCTGGTGGATTGGCGGGCTGACTGGCGAAGCGGCCTTATCCATTCCCATTGGCGTCAAGGAAGCGGCCGGTTCAGGAGTAACCCATTGGCCGACGACCATCGTCGCTCCGCTTTCGTATGGGACCTTTACCAACCTAAACAAACTGGTCCTGCGCGATGGCGCCAATACGGTTGTTCCGGCGCAGTTTTTTGTCGTCGACCGGTGGCTGGGGCGCGACGGCAGCATCCGGCATGTCGGCGTTCAATTTCAAGCGACGGCCGGCGCCTATACCTCGCCGGGTACGGGCACGAATGTCTATTTCATCAAGGACGACGGCCCTGTTTCCTTTTCCACTCCGTTGACGGTCAGTAATCTTGCCGATGCCGTTACCGTCCAAACCGGGCCGCTCAAGTTCGCCGTTAACAAGCGCTCCTTCAACATCCTCGACGACGTCTGGCTCGACGCAAATTCCAACGGCGTTTTCGAGGCAGCCGAACGTCTTTTGCATTCCTCCACCAATCAGGGCGCGGTGCTTACGGACTGGCAGGGGCAAATCCGTCGTGATGCCTGGCGCACGAATCTGACCGTGACCGTGGAGGAGTCCGGGCCGGTGCGGGCGGTCATCCGGGTATCGTCGCCGACTCTTTTCAATGCCACCAACGACCACACGCACGGCTTTGCGGTGCGGATTTACGCCTATACGGGGCAGCCCTTTATCAAGGTGGACTACCAGCTTCAAAATGCGGCGTTGAACGCAGCGCTGTCGTGGCCGTTTTATTTCGATTCGCTCCGGCTCGATTTTGGCGTGGCGGTGAGCAATACGCCCGCGATCGCGATCGGCCTGGGCACGAACGGCGTCTGGACGGCGGCGACCAACGCCGCGCGGCTGGCGCAATCTTTTCACAACACCTGCGCTGTTTACGCCGCAAGTTCGGCGTCGCCGATTCGGTCCTTCGGCCAATCCGACGGCTGGCTGGACGTGTACGAAGGGGGCCGGGGCGTCGGCGTTTTTGCCCGCAACTTCTGGACGATGTGGCCCAACGGCCTGCGCTACACCAACAACGGCGTGCTGAGCGTGGAGCTGTTCCCGGAATGGAGCCGCCAGTATTTCGCCACGAATAATACCGGCCCGAAAGCCTTCACCGGCACGGGCTGGTACTGGCTCGACGACATGCAATGCATCTACAAGGAAATCCTGTTGCTGTTTCATGCCTCGCCGCTTTCGACCAACGAGCTGCGGCAGTATGCCGCGCAGTTCGAACATCCTCCCGTGCCGGTCGTGCCGCTGAGTTGGTATCGCGCCACGCTCGCCACGCTCGATCTCGACGGCTATGTGCCTCCCGGCGCGCCGGTCGATGCCGACACGAGCCGCCTGCCGTCGTTCGATTGGAATTACGACTTCACCAACCAGTTTCAATACCGCTTTGGCTGGGATTCTTATTATATCGACGAACCCATCCGCAAATTCGGCGCGAATACCACCGGCGGCTGGCCGGACAGTTCAGGCAGTCGCTTTTTGGCCGTCGGGAATCCCTCGTGGTACTTCGACGCCGAGCGCAAGGGGATTGCGGAACTGAACATTCGCACCCACTGGGCGCCGGGTTACACGCACAGCAACGACTATGACCGCATGCGCCTGACGCAAAATCCGTACGGCGCAGATTCCTGGCGGCGTTTCGACGGTCATGGCGCCCCCTGGCTGGCTGCGCCTTACATGGCCGGCACGGCGCTGGACGTGCATCCGCGCGACAACCAGCACGGCTGGTTTTATCATGTAGCCGACTGGTATCGCGTCAGCGCCAACCCGTGGGCGCGGGACTGGTACGAATTTATCGTACAGTTTCGCCGGACGGATCTCCTGCGCATCGATCCGTATCCCGACACCAGCGGTCGCGCGGAAGCGCATAGTCTGGCCCATGCCCTGGCCGCCTATCGCGCCACGGGCGACAGCGAAATCCTGGATCTGATGCGGACGCATCTCGGATGGCTTCGGGGCGATCAGCAGCGGCACGGGGGACGCATCGATACCGACCCGGTCGACGGTCGCGCCTCGCCGTTCCAGGCCGGCTATGTTTGCCGCGTTGTGCTGGACTACATGAGCGAGGTCGCGGGCCATAACGATCGGGCCTGGGCCGAAGGCTTCAATTTCGTGGCCGGCATCGTTGCCTGGAACGTCAACTATGCGGACTTTTGCTACTATCTGAATGCGTATGTCACCAATCATCCGCCCAGCGATATTACCGGCATCACCATGGTGGATGCAGAAGCCTGGTATGCCTTGAACACGGGCGATCCCGATGCCCTCCGGCATCTGCAACTCTACATGACCAACGGCATCAACGGCGGCACGGGCCCGGTGGGTATGTTTTCTTCCTGGAGCGGACAGTACGAATCGCGCGGCTGGATTGCCCTTACCAACTCTATCGCCTCCGGGCGGCCCTTCACCCGTCCGCCAGCCATCGCCACCTTCAGCGCCACGGCGGAAACCGGGCGCGTGACCTTCAACTGGCGCGGCATGCCCGGCGGCGTCCGGTATCATGTCTGCTGGTCCACCAACGACATCAGCCTCGAACAAACCCTTTCCACCAATCACCTTAACTGGTGGGCTGCCGAGACCACGCTTACGAATGTCGTCACCGCCGGCGGCGAGAACCTGAGCCTCTCCGTCACCTCGTCGCTTACCGCCGGCACGCCGCTTTCGGCCTGCATCTTCTACTTCGACACCAACAAAAACATGAGCGTGAAAACCGAAATCGTACGGCCTCCCTCCGCCGGCTTCTCGGGAACGCCTTTGCGCGGCGCCGCGCCGCTGGGGGTTCAATTTACGAATCTCACGGTGGGTTCCTACACGGGCTCGCGCTGGACGTTTGGCGATGGCGGGGCGTCCAACGCAGCGCATCCGCTGCACACGTACGCTGGAGCCGGCGATTATAACGTCACCCTGATCGTATCCAACAGCGCCGGCAGCAACACCCTCAGCCGCACCGCTTATATTCATGTGGTTCCTCCCGGCATGCCCATTGCCGATTTCAGCTATTCCACGAACCGGGGCGCGATTCCTCTCGCCATTCAATTCACCAACCTTTCCATCGGCACGATCACGGCCTATGCCTGGAACTTCGGCAATGGAGCGACCTCCTCGCTCGCTCATCCCGCGCACACGTTTTCCACGGCTGGGACTTACACCGTGACGCTGACGGCGCGCACCGCCTCCGGCGCCGACACGTGCCGCGTGGTCAACTGCATCGAGGCCTTGCCGCCGCCTCCGACGGCCGGCTTCTCCGCGCATCCGACCTCCGGCGGCTATCCGCTCTCCGTGCAATTTACCGACGCCACCGAGGGCGTCGTCACCAACTGGGCTTGGAGCTTCGGGGATGGAAGCTTTTCCACGGCGCAAAATCCCTCCCATATCTATGCGGCGACCGGCCTCTACACCGTTGCCCTCACCGCCAAGGGTCCCGGCGGAAGCCACGCGCTCACGTGCACGAATTACATCACGGTCACGCCTGAAGCCGGCGACGATTTCTACGTGATAACCGGAAGCGACGATGCCTATCAGGAAAGCGAGACCGTAACCCTGGGCCAGCAGTATCTTTATCTGGGATATGAACCCAGCCTGAAGGCGGGTGTGCGCTTCCACCGCGTCCTCTTGCCCTCCTCCTCGTTGGTCACCCGAGCCTACATTCAATTTCATGCGATATCCCCGCGAGCCGATTATGTCGTCGCGCGCATCCACGGGGAGAAATCCACGGCGCCGGCCACGTTTAGCGCCGCCGCCAACAACCTTTCGTCCCGGCCGCTGACCGGGCAATGCGTGGAGTGGGAAATTCCGGCGTGGGAGGGCGACGGGTGGGCCCAGGCGGAGCGCACGCCCGATCTTTCCGCGATCCTGCATGAGATCATCGCAGGAACCGCGTGGACCAACGGCGGTCCGATGGCGTTTATCTTTTCCGACGGAGACGGCCCCGGCAACGGCGTGCGCAATCCCACCGCTTATGAAGGCGCAACGGCGCAAGGCAATCTGGCGCATGCCGCCCGGCTGCACATCGAGACGAAGACCGGCGTCCGCTTTACCACCTTCAAATTCAGCGCCGTGGCTTTGACCAACAGCGTCATGCTGCGCTGGACGCCGCCTGGCCAATGCGGGATGACCAACTGGTTTGCCCACATCCGCGCTGCGACCAATGCCTACCCGGCCGCGCTCACCTCCGGCGCCGCCGTGGCCACCACCACCAACGCCTATTATTACGAAACCGGCTTGTCCAATCGCGTGACGCGCTACTACACCCTCTGGCTCTCCTCCGATGCCACCAACTGGCTCGAACCGGACAATGCCTTCATTGTGCGGCCGTAAGCCGGATCGGCGCGTAGATCCACATTTTGGCCCGCATTTCACACCACCAGGTGAGAAATGCGCCCCTCCGGGGCCGTGATGCGACCCGATGAAATCGGGTCGCAAACGGGGTAGCCACGTTCGCGGTGTCGCACGACACCGCGTCACGTTGGAGGGTCGCGCTCCGTCGCGACCGGAAGAAGACGGTTCCGACAGAGCGGAACCCTCCAGGAATCATGTACTTGGATTGCACCGGACGGCGAGGCCGCCGTCCCTCCCGAGAACAACCCGGCGAATTGTGGCGCAGCGGGAGGGTCCGCTGAAGATTGAATCCAAATGCACTTGCATGTGAAATGTTTCCGTCAAAGATCTGGGAAAAGGTTCGACAAGGCGTTAATGTGAAACCGTCGCGAGGGGAGGCGCGTAATCATGCAAAACATAACGTTCATCCAGGATTTGGCCATCGTCATGATCGTGGCGGCGTTGGTGTCGATTCTTTTTCATCGATTCAACCAGCCGCAAGTCATCGGCTATATCCTGGCCGGCATCATCATCGGCCCGCACACGCCGCCGTTTTCCTTCATCCAGGACGAGGCCTCCATTCAGACGCTGGCGGATCTGGGCTTGATCTTCCTGATGTTTTCGCTGGGGCTGGAATTCAATTTCCGCAAGCTCCGGCAGGTCGGGGCGACGGCCATGATCACGGCGGTATTGGATGTCGTGCTGATGGTCTGGCTCGGCTACATGGTGGGCCGTTGGTTGGGTTGGGGCCGCATCGAAAGCATTTTCCTGGGGGCGATTATCTGCGATTCGTCGACTACCTTGCTGGCCAAGACGCTGAGCGATCTGGGCTGGGTTCGGCAAAAATTTGCGGGGCTGGTTTTCGGCATCACGATTGTGGAGGATTTGCTGGCCATCGCGATCATCGCCCTGCTCAACGGCTTGGGCACCAGCGGTTCCGTCCAGGCCGGAGCGATCCTGGGTCGCATGGGGGAGTTGAGCGCTTTTCTGGTGGCGGTGGTGGTGCTGGGGTTGTTGGCGGCGCCGCGCCTGCTCGGGGCCTTGGCCCGGTACAAGAGCGACGAGCTGCTCCTGATCACCGTGCTGGGGCTCTGCTTCGGCGTATCGCTGGTGGCCGTCAAATTGCAGTTCAGTCTGGCGTTGGGCGCTTTTCTGATGGGCGCGGTCACGGCGGAGGCGCGGGCGATCGAGCGCATCGAGCAACTGGTCGCGCCGCTTCGGCATACGTTCAGCGCCGTCTTTTTTGTCACGGTGGGGTTGTTGATCCAACCCGCTCTGTTAATTCAACACTTCGGCCCGATCGCCTTGATTACGCTGTTGGTGATCGGCGCCAAAGCGATCAACTGCACGGCCGGCGCCCTGTTGACGGGCAATGACCCCGGAACGTCGCTTCGCGTCGGCTTGGGCATGGCTCAGATCGGGGAATTCGCGTACATCATCGCCGCGATGGGCGTGGCGTTGAACATGACGGACGAATTTCTTTATCAGATTGCCGTGTCCGTTTCCCTGCTGACCACGGTGGTGAATCCCTATTTGCTTCGGGGGTCCGGTTCCCTGGCGGGTTTCCTGAAGAAATGGAGCAGCCCGCGAATCGTCGAAACCGTTCAATTGTATAACAACTGGCTGGAACGCATCGGCGAGGGCCGTCGAAACAGCGCCGTGCTGCGTGTGACGCGCCGTTCGATCTGGATCGTCATCATTAACGCCGCCTTGATCGCCGCCATCTTTCTGGGCGGCGCTTTTCTGGCCGGGCAAAAATCGCTCTGGCTGTCCCCGTTCGAATTCTGGGAGGGGGCCGGCAATGTCTTGATCTGGCTGATCTGCGCGCTGGCGGCTCTGCCTCTTTACGTCTCCAGCCTGCGCAAGATCCAGGCGTTGGGCATGATCGTCTCGGAAATGTGCGTGCCGCCCGAGATTATGTCGGGTTGGGCGAGAAATCTCCGGATGCTGATCACGCACGCGGTGCTGCTGCTGGGACTCCTGGGGTTGGGCGTGCTGACGTTTGTGCTTAGCGCCGCCCTGCTCCCGTCCTGGAAGGAGTTGGTCGTTCTGCTGACCTTGCTGGCGCTGGTGATGTGGATGCGCTGGCGCGGGATGATCCGCGTCTATGCGCGGGCGCAAGCCGCGCTTTTCGATTTGTTCGCCCGCGAAACGCCGCGCGCATCCGCTCCGGCCATTCAAAGTTTGCTTTCGGTTCACATGGAGACCATCGTCGTAACGCCGAAATCGCAATCGGTTGGCAAACGGATTGTGGATTTGCAGTTGCGAACCCTCACCGGCGCCAACGCCGTGAGCATCGAACGCGACTCGGAGACGATTGTGAATCCGGGGCCGGCGGAAACGATCCACCCCGGCGACCGGATTCTCCTGCTGGGAAATCAGGAACAAATCGAAAAAGCCATTCAACTGTTCAGATAACCGGGTTTACCAAAGATCGCCCAAGGAAAAAAATTCCCCCAACCCGATCGTGAAGATAAAGCAGCCGTAAAGGCTATGCTCGAGAGTCGACAGCCAGAGCGAATGCGTCAGGCGATACGTGCGCGCAAACAGCAAGCCTCCAACGAACGTGAAGAGCAGGGCCAGGCCGTTTTGGTAAACGATATGCGCAAAGGCAAAGGCGCAGGCGCTGGCCAGCATCATCGGCCAGCCGTCCGAAAACAGGGAGCGGTAGCGATAGAAAAAGAAAGCGCGATAGACGAGGCTTTGCGGCAGCACAGATTCGACCGGATAAGCGACCATCAGCAGCGCCCAAAAACGAGGTTGCTCCTTCATGAACGAAAACAGGCGGGAGGGCGACGATACGAACAGGCTCGCCGTGATGAGCAGCGCAAAGATCGCAAAGCAGCCCAGCATGGGGACGAGATAGCGGCGGAAGGGGACGGAAGGCCATTTCGTTCGCCGATCGAAAACATGGTCGCGCGCCATCAAGTACAGGCAGACCAATCCGGCAAGCCATAACAGGGGAAAGCACGCCTGGGTCCAGCCGCCGACCATCAAGAGCAGCGGCATAATCGCAAAGAGAACCAGCATTTCCAACTGCCTCGAAAATGTTCCTTTCATCTTCACGCCTCCCCAGTCGACAACAACCTGTTAAGGCGGCTTGTATAACGAGACATTGGTTCTTTTGACGGGTTGGAGCCATAGGGAGGAACCTCATGAGGCTCTTCATAAATCCTGACGGGCGTTTTCTGCGCAAATCGGGAACGTGCAAAAGGAATTAAAAAAACGAATTAGGGAAGATTAAACAGCAGCGAGCCCTTGCCGTAGAAGGTTCCTGCGATGGCGGCGGTCATCAGGCAGGCGAGGGTGGCGGCGGCGAGGGCGCGCAGCGCGACGGCCGCCAGCGTTTGCGTTTGCCGCGGGGCGAGCGCCGAGATGCCGCCGATGAAGATCGCGATGCTGGGAATGTGCGCAAAACCGCACAAGGCGTAACTGGCCAGGACGGCGCTCCGGGCATGATGAAACGCGCCGGACGCAATGAGCTGGTTCAATTGCAGATAGGCGGGAATTTCCGTCATGATGGCGCGGATGCCCAGCAGGCGGGCCACGGCAAACGCATCGGACGGCGGCACTCCGATGACGAGCGCAAACGGATAGAACACATACGCCAGCAGGTTTTCCAGGCGCAGCCCGATGTGGACGCCGGACCAGCGGGCCACGAGCGAGGAGAGGCCGTCCAATCCCATGTTCAACGTCGCCACCAATCCAATGAATGCCAGCAGCATGACAATGACGCCCAGCATCAGCTTGCCGCCGGCGGTCGCGCCGCGAATCGCCGCCTCGATCAGGTTGCTTTCGCGTTCATAGTGCGGTTCGACCACCTGCCCCAGCGTTTCCGGCTGGCCGGTTTCGGGCATCAGCAGCTTGGACATGACCAGCGCCGCGGGCGCGGACAGCAGCGAAGCGGAGATCAAATGCCCGGCGATGTGGGGAAACTCCCGATTCAAAAGAAGGACATACAACCCCATCACGCTGGAGGCGATCGTCGCCAGGCCGGCGGTCAGCACCGTGCACATCTCCGAGCGGGTCATGTTGTTCAAGTAGGGAAGCACGGTCGTCGCCGATTCGATGCCCACGAAAATGTTGCTGGCGGTGCAAAGCGCTTCCGCCCCGCTCACGCCCATCAGCCGGGTAAAGACCCGGGAAAAACCCTTGATGAGCAGCGGCATGATGCGCAGGAAATAGAGAATTTCCATCAGCGCCGCGAAAAAGACAATCGTCGGCAAGCCCTGAGTGACGAGGATGAATCCGAGCGAGCCGGTCTCGCCGGAGGGAATCGCCAGCGGGCCGAAGCAGAAACGCGCGCCCTCCAGCGCGGCATTCATCAGCTTGACCACCCCGTCGCTCAGGAAAAGAAAGATCGTTGTGCCGAAGGGCACGAGAAAAACGAATACGCCAAACACCAATTGGAGAATCACGCCCCACACCGCCACGCGGACATTCAATTTGTTACGGTGGCTGGAAAACATCCAGGCGATGAGCATCAACACGAATAGACCGGCGAAGCTGACCAGGTTATAGGCATCCATAAGCGTTTTTTCCTCTAAAGACGTGGTTTGCGCCATTATCGCGATTTTTCCAGAAAAGTCACGATCCGGTCGAACGGAGGGCGGACTTTCGGGTGCATCTTGATAGGCCGCAGAAAACATGTACCTGAGGAGAAAACTGCTGGAGGCGGGCCACATGGCCCCGCTGGCCAGGGCGAGGTCGCCTGCCGCTGCAAAAAGACTTGTATTTTGGAGGGTCGCGCTCCGTCGCGACCGAAAGAAGCCCGTTCCGACCGAGCGGAGCCCTCCACAAGCTTTGAGATCTTTTCGGATTTGGCAACGAATAAAGAGCCGTTCCATCCGCGTCTTTCATGGGTTGCTTATCCTATAGAAAGCCGAAGAGCCCGTCTTCGCCCGCCTGCGCTACGCGAAGCGTTGCGGGCAGGGAGAAGCCGGGCCGCCTTCGAGCGGCTGCATGACCCTTAAGGCTCAGACTTGACGATCCGTGGGACGCTTTGCCATCCGTGGGGCTCCTTCTTCTCCTGAAAGAGTTGCCCCACGGATGGTACGGGCGTCCCACGGATAAGGAATGACGACTCTCTTGGAGAATTTTGTGTATAAGAGACAGGCGACCTCGCCCCGGCCAGCGGGGCCATGCGGCCCCGCCTCCAGCCGTCACGGGCCAGGTTATCCCCAGGTACGTGTTTTTCTGCGGCAGTATCAAGATGCACCCCGGACTTTCTCTAGTCCGCCATTTTATCAAGAAAGGAGGGACGGAAACCCTGCCTCCTAATCGTAATCATAATCTCTTCATCGACATAACAATGAGAGATTAAGATTACGATTAAGATTATGATTATGAGTAGGAATCCGATTCTGCCCCTGCCGCTTCCCTCTTGCATCCGGCCGTCTATCTTGCTATCACGATGCGGTTTTCCAGAGAAGTACTATTCAAGAGGAGAGGTAAAAACCAATGGCTAAGAAGACAAAATTAGTAGGAAACATGCTCATCGCGCAGAGCGGCGGGCCGACGATGGTCATCAATCAGAGCCTGATCGGCGCGGTGCTCGAAGCGAAGAAGCACAAAGAAATCACCAAGATCTACGGGTCCCTGCACGGCATCAAGGGCGTGCTCGAAGAAAACATGATCGACCTCGGCCGCGAAACGGCCCAGACGCTCGAAGCGGTTGCGCAGACGCCTTCCTCCGGCCTCGGTTCCGTCCGCAAGAAACCCACGCCCGAGGATTGCGCGAAGATCTTCGCGATTCTCCAGAAGTACAACATCCGTTATTTCTTCTACATCGGCGGCAACGACTCCGCCGAGACGACGCACATCATCAACGAGGAAGCCAAGAAGGCCAATTACGAGCTGCGCTGCTTCCACATTCCGAAAACCATCGACAACGACCTGCGCGAAAACGACCACACGCCCGGCTTTGCCAGCGGCGCCCGGTTCGTTGCCATGTCGTTCATGGGCGACAATCTCGACAACCGCGCCTTGCCCGGCGTGAAAATCAACGTGATCATGGGCCGCCATGCGGGCTTCCTGACCGCCGCCGCCGCGCTCGCCCGCGTTTATCCCGATGACGGCCCGCACTTGATCTACGTGCCCGAGCGGCCGTTCCACATCGAGCAATTCGCCGCCGACGTCAAGGAAGTCTACGCGAAATACAAACGCTGCGTCGTCGCCGTTTCCGAAGGCATTTCCGATGCCGACGGCACGCCGATCGCCGCCGCCTACACCAAGGAAGTCGACTCCCACGGCAACGTCCAACTCAGCGGCACCGGCGCCCTGGGCGACCTGCTGGCCAACATCGTCAAGCAGAAGACCGAGATATCCCGCGTTCGCGCGGATACCTTCGGCTATCTGCAGCGGTCGTTCCCGGCCATCGCCTCGACGGCCGATTCCAAGGAAGCCCGCGAAGTCGGCCGCCTGGCCGTGAAGTTTTCCACGTCCAGCGACGTGGACGGCAGCGTGGCGATCAAGCGCAAGCCCGGCAAGAAGTACAAGGTCTATTTCGAACGCACCGAACTGAAGAACGTGGCCAAGGAAACCCGGCACATGCCGGACGAATTCATCAACAAGGCCGGCAACGACGTGACGAAGGCGTTTATCGCCTACGCCAAACCCATCGTCGGCGATCTGCCCAAGATAGGCCGCTTCAAAGGCTATCCGGTCAAGAAGAAGTAGTCGCCGGATTATAGTTCCGTTCGTCAAAGCCGCCCCGATCCGATCGGGGCGGCTTTTTTTTGCATCTATTCAAATCCCTGGGAATAAAACGCACAGGTCATTCGACATGAGTACTGGAAGCAAAAGCACTGAGGGTAAGAGGGCCAGGGAGAGGCGCCGTGGTGAAACATCCGGCGCCTCTAGGGTTTTTCCAAGCATTGGAAAAACAGCGGGAAAAAGTTCCAATCATTGGAAAACTCAGCCATAATCCCCCGCATGTTCATCAAGGAATTCCGACACATTATCTGGGATTGGAACGGGACGCTTTTTGACGACGCCTGGTTGTGTTGCGACATTATGAGCCGCCTGTTGGTGAAACGGGGCCTGCCCGCATTGACTTCCGAACGTTACCAGCAAGTCTTCGATTTTCCGGTGATCGAGTATTACCGCCGGTTGGGATTCGATTTCGAAAAGGAATCGTTTGTGGAGGTGGGCTCGGAGTTCATGAAGGACTACGAGGCGCGGCGGCGCGAATGTTCGTTGCAACGCGGCGCGCAAGCGGCGCTGGAACGGGTTCGCGGCGGCGGGTGTACGCAGTCGGTTTTGTCGGCCTACCAACACGATTCGCTGCAGGCGGCGTTGAAGCATTATTCTGTCGACCGTTTTTTCTCGGATTGCGTGGGGATCGCCGATCACTACGCCGGCGGAAAAATCGAACAAGGCCTGCAATGGATCGCGCGGTGCGGGTTGGACAAAAACCGCGTGCTCATGATCGGAGACACCACGCACGACTATGACGTGGCCGCGGCCATGGGCGTGGCGTGCTGCCTGATTCCCTCCGGCAACCACACGGCGGAAAAGCTGAAGCGTTGCGGCGTGCCGGTTTTGGCGAATCTCGATCGGATAGAATAGCCGGAGGCGGGGGGGCGAGACAGAGTGAGACGGGGGTTGATTAGCGCTCCAAGGCAAGTCCCGCTTGGCCCTTCGACAAGCGCAGGCCAGGCGCATGGGGCAAAACGGGGGCGCGCCATCTTGGTTCATTGGCGGCGTTGGCGCAGGCCGGGCGGACAAAAGTCCTGCCCGGCCTGCGCCGCCTTGCCACTGAACCAAGCTGACGCGCCCCCGTTTTGCCC
>Ga0209417_1002027_pt1 | contig 33672 bp, 34 predicted proteins | sample RifGroF2_FD_184002 | JGI IMG/M metagenome (GOLD analysis project Ga0209417, IMG submission 184002) | Groundwater microbial communities from Rifle, Colorado, USA - Groundwater F2 (SPAdes) (version 2) | ecosystem: Environmental > Aquatic > Deep subsurface > Groundwater | place: Rifle, Colorado... | reverse complement strand
CCGTGTCCCGAAATAGGCCTGATTCAGATACAGGCCGAGTATTTCATCTTTTGTGTAGCGCTTTTCTATCTGTATGGAAATTACTGCCTCCCTGACCTTTCTTTTTATGCTCCTGTCCGGCTTAAGGAAAAGCATTTTTGCGAGCTGCTGGGTTATCGTGCTTCCTCCCTGAACAATGCTGTCTGCCTTAACATCATGGTAAAGCGCCCTTATAATCCCTGTAACATCAACTCCATGATGCTTGTAAAATCTTATGTCCTCAATAGATACAAAGGCCTTCTTCACATGCTCCGGTATCCTGTAATGGGGAATAAAGGTCCTTCTTTCAAGATATAACTCTGCAAGCAATTCTCCTTCGGAAGAATAAACACGCGAAGATTCTATCGGCTTATACGCTTCAAGCGCCTTTATCTGCGGAAGTTCGGACAACATCCAATAGATGGAACCTATAATTATGCCGGCAGCCACAGAAAAAACAGACAGGAGCACGAGGAAAATCCGCATCTTTGAAGTTTTATTTTTTTCCGCATGTTTGAGTTCCTGTTCAAGCTTAACCATCTATAGTTAATTATAATTGAAAAATGAACCATTTTTTGTTAAAATTTAAAATGTTGGAAGAACCCAAAAGAGCAAGCCTGCTTCTCAGAAGTGTTGCAAAGACGATTGATATTATAATTGTCGCTGCAGCAACAGAGATAATACCAAAGGCAGGATTTTTTGCCGGACTTGCTTATCTGTTAATCAGCGATGGGCTTTTTAACGGCAAGAGTATAGGGAAACAGCTTACAGGATTAAAGGTTGTTTCCATTGCAGCCGGCAAGGCGTGTTCTGTCAGAGAGTCAATATTGAGAAATCTTGTGCTGTGCATCGGCGCCGCGCTATGGAGAATTCCATTAATCGGATGGGTTATTACGCTGCTAATAATTGCGTTCGAGTTCGTAATGCTTCTCGGGAGCAAAGAAGGAATGAGGCTTGGCGATGAGATTGCCAGGACAACTGTCATAGAAGAAATTAAGAGTTACAATACAGAAGGAGAGAAGAAATGTTCTTAAATAATATTCTTGGTTTATTCTCAAATGATCTTGCCATAGACCTTGGCACTGCAAATACTCTCGTATTTGTTAAAGGCAAAGGGATCGTATGCGATGAACCCTCTGTCGTTGTTATAAGGAAAGACACTAAGAAAACTATTGCGGTCGGCACCGAAGCAAAAAAAATGCTTGGCAAAACCCCTGTAAATATCATGGCTATAAGACCAATGAAGGATGGCGTTATAGCAGACTTTGACGCCACAGGAGAGATGCTCAAGTATTTCATTGCAAAGGTGCATAACAGGCGGAGCTTTGTATCGCCGAGGATAATCATAGGAGTCCCGTCAGGCATTACACAAGTTGAACAGCGCGCCGTAAAAGATGCGGCGCAGGCATCGGGCGCGCGGGAAGTTTACCTGATTGAAGAGCCGATGGCTGCGGCAGTCGGTGTGGGATTGCCTGTGGGTGAGCCGTCAGGGAATATGATCGTTGACATCGGCGGCGGCACCACTGATATAGCGGTCATCTCGCTTGACGGTATCGTATACAGCAAGGCTGTAAGGGTAGGCGGAGATAAGATGGATGAAGAACTCATCGCTTATATGAAACGCCGTTACAACCTCATGATAGGCGAGAGGACAGCAGAACATATAAAGATAGAGATAGGGTCCGCATACCCTTCAGACGGAGACGGCCACTGTGAAATGGAGATAAAAGGAAGAGACCTTATATCAGGTATTCCGAAAACCATAACCATAAACGAGGATGAAATACGGGAGGCCATTAGCGAATCTGTAAATACAATTCTTGACACGATAAAAGTCACCCTTGAGAACACACCGCCTGAACTTGCGGCAGACATCGTGGACCGCGGGATCGTGCTTGCAGGCGGCGGAGCGCTCTTAAAGGGGCTGGATACATATATAAGAGAAGAGACAGGACTTCCCGTAATAGTGGCTGATGACCCTCTTACCGCAGTTGTGAGAGGGGTCGGAAAGATGCTTGACGATTTTGAACTTCTAAGGAAGATATCTATTAATTAATGCCCAAGAAGAGGTTTTTGCTTTTTTTTTCTCTTATCATTGCGTCATTCATTCTGATGACATACCAGAGCAATAGGGGACTGCCTAATCCTCTGCGCCTTATAAACTACCCTGTCAACATTGCGAATAACGCCATCAATTCTGTCTGTTCAAAAATAAAAGGCGCCTTCAAAAAGATACAACTGCGAGATGAAGAAAACAGGAGATTGAAGCTGGAGCTTGATAAGCTGCTTATGGAGCGGCATAAATACAAGGAGGCAGTTCTTGAGAATGCAAGGCTCGGAGAACTGCTGGCCTTGAAAGAAAAAGAAAAAAAATACGTCACTGCTGCGCGGGTTATCTCCAGAGGCAATGACCAGTGGACCAACACGCTTATAATAAACAAAGGCAGGCATGACGGCGTGGAAAAGGATATGACGGTGATAACCGGCAAAGGGCTTGTAGGCAAGGTTTTTTCCGCATTGAACTCTTACTCATATGTCCTTCTGCTCAACGATGTGAATTTCTCGGCGGCAATAAGGCTTCAGGAAAGCAGAACTGAAGGAATAATCTCCGGAACGGGTTCAAAAACCTGTATGCTGAAATATGTCTCTCACGAATATGAAGTAAAAGAAACCGAAATGGCGCTTACATCAGGGCTTGACTCTCTTTTCCCTCCGGGCATACCTGTCGGCGCTGTAACCGGAACCGCAAAAAAAGGCATGGGCCTTTTCCGGAACATAGAGGTTACTCCGTTTCAGGACAGCACAACACTTGAAGAAGTCGTGATAATAGGACGATGAGGAAAATCCTTCTGCTACTCATCATATTCTCAGCGTTTCTTCTTGAGAGCAGAATATCAATTTTTGGCGCACAGCCCGATTTGGCAGCAGCTATTGCCTATTATTTCGGATTAAAGAACGGAGAAACCAAGGGCCTGCTGTTCGGTTCGTTTGTAGGGCTTATAGGCGACAGTCTTTCCGGAGGTATTCTCGGCCCCAATATCTTAGGGAAAGGCATGGTAGGCTTTCTTTCAGCTTTTATGTCATCCGCCTCTGGCGGAAGCTTTTTCAGGTGGACGCCGGTTCTCGGAGTAATAGGCATTTCCCTGTTGACTGCCATCAACGGCATAATTGTATTCCTTTCTAAAACAATATTTGAGCATATGCCTACTTCTATTCCAAGCGCAATGTCCATAATATTTACCGCTGCACTCATAAATTCTTTACTCGGCATATTTATGAGGCCTCAAAATGAGCAATAACAGCAGAAACAGGATATTGCTGGCAAGTTATGTTATCGCCGGGTTATTCGCGCTGTTTGCAATCAGGCTGTGGCAGCTTCAGGTTCTTCAGGGAAAAGAATACGGTAAAATATCCATGGGGAACATGCTCCGTATAATTAAAATCCCCGCTCCCAGAGGAATAATATATGACAGAAACGGCGTGCCCCTTGTAAAAAATTCTCCGTATTTTTACGCCTCGCTCATGCCCGAGAATTTAAAACAGGTAAACATACAGTATTTAGCTAATATTCTTGGAATTAACGCCGGTGATATTTATGCCAGAATAAACAAAAAAGGACTGAGTCCGTTTGAGCCTATAAAACTTAAGGAAGGGCTCACGTTCAAAGAGATAGCGGCAATGGAAGCAAGACGCTCAGATTTTCCGGGATTGATAATTGACATTGATATGAGCCGCGAATATCTGTACGGAGATATCGGAGCCCATCTCATCGGGTATCTCGGTAAACTAAACCCTTCCCAGTCAAAAAATCCTGAGTTTAAAGATGTGCCGCCGGAGGCATTTATCGGGCAATGGGGAGCAGAACTTCTTTTTGACAGGACTCTGCGCGGAATACCCGGAGAAAGGATTATAGAAATTGACGCCCTTGGAAGGGAGATAAAACTTCTGAAGGAGAATCCCCCTGTTAAGGGTGCTGACTTAAAATTGAGCATTGACATTAACCTGCAGAAAGCTGCGGAAGAGGCCTTTGCAGGAAGAGCAGGAGCAGTGGTTGCTTTGAAGCCTGACACAGGAGAAATACTCGGGCTTGTGAGCAGGCCGTCTTTTGACCCTAATCTGTTTGCACGCGGCGTAAATTACAGCCAATGGACGGCATTGCTTCAGGATAAAAAAATGCCTATGCTTAACAGGGCGCTCCAGAGCCAGTATCCGCCGGGGTCAACATTCAAGATTGTCACGGCAATTGCGGCGCTCAACGAGGGAGTAATCACGCCCGACACAAAAGTTACCTGCACCGGAGGAATAACCTACGGGAAGTGGCAGTTCGGCTGCTGGAAAAAGGGCGGGCACGGAACAGTCTCTCTGCACCGGGCCATAGTTGAATCATGCGATGTTTATTTTTATGAAGTAGGGAAACGGCTTGGAATAGATAAAATTGCAGAGTATGCAAGAAGACTCGGCCTCGGAAGCGAGACAGGGTTACAACTGGTAAAAGAGCGCTCAGGACTGATACCTGATACTAAATGGAAGCATGAGAAGAAAAACCAGCAGTGGTATCTCGGCGAGACATTCAATGCAGCCATCGGTCAGGGTTATGTAGCCGCTACCCCGATGCAGATGGCTCAACTTATGAGCGTGGTTGCCAATGGAGGTATAATATACAGGCCTATGATGGTTAAGGCAGAGGCTCCGTTGCAGCCCGTTGCGAGTGCGGATATAAAACCTCAGGTTCTTGACCTTGTAAGAAACGCCCTTTACGGTGTTGTAAATGAAGGCGGCGGGACAGGCGGCGCGGCAAAATCAAGCATTGCAACCGTTGGAGGGAAAACAGGCACAGCACAGGTAGTAAGCATAAGAAAAAGTTCACATAACCTGCCCGAAAAACATCGTGACCACGCATGGTTTGTGGCATTTGCGCCTGTAGAAAAATCCGCTATTGCATTATGTGTTTTTATTGAGCATGGCGGCCACGGCGGCGGAGCCGCAGCTCCTATTGCAAAGCTGGCAATCGAAGCGTATCTGAAAAGTGAAAAATTAAAAGCTAAAAATTAGAGAGGCGGCATTCTCCATGCATATGCAGATAAACAGGCGGTTGATTAAAAATTTTGACTGGGGCACTTTCTTCATAGTGATCCTTCTGTCTATTATAGGCATAATGACAATATATAGCGCCACACGTCCTTTGCTTCCTCATGAACAGCCAAATTATCACATGAAGCAAATCTACTGGCTGCTGCTTGGAATCACAGCGCTATTTTCTATTGTGAGCTTTGATTATATCTGGCTAAGCAGGTTTGCTTATCCGGTATATGCTATAGGCATAGGCCTGCTCTTGATCGTCCTCTTCGCAGGGAAAACAGGCATGGGAGCGCAAAGATGGCTGTCTATCGGGCCGCTTTCTTTTCAGCCGTCCGAAATATTCAGGCTGATGTTTATAATAGTCATAGCGCGGCATTTCATGGAACTCAGCGGCACAATGGGATTGGCCTCTATTATAAAAATTTTTCTGGCGTTCATGTTTATTCCGTTGATAATCCTGCTCAAGCAGCCGGACCTCGGCACCACAGTTGTTCTATTAATAATGTTTTTATCGCTCAGCATTATAAAGGGACTGCAAAAAAAAGTTGTCATACTTCTTATTATAATCGGAGCGCTGTCAATCCCATTCATCGGCAACATAATGTGGGAAGGGCTGAAAGATTATCAGAAAAACAGGATTGTTGCGTTCATGGAGCCTGAGGCAGATCCGGCAGGTATCGGCTATCACATAAACCAGTCAAAGATTGCCATAGGCTCAGGCGGTATTCTTGGAAAAGGCTACCTGAAGGGAACGCAGGGGCCGTTCAGGTTTCTCCCGGAGAAGCAGACTGATTTTATCTTTGCGGTATTCGCAGAGGAATGGGGGCTTGTTGGAAGCATTTTCCTTCTGCTTATTTACCTCGCCTTAATTCTCAGGGGGCTTGATACTGCATTAAAGGCAAAGGATGAATTCGGCAGGCTCCTTGCTGCCGGAATAACCGCCATGTTTTCAACTTACTTCTTTATAAATGTAGGCATGACTCTCGGCATTATGCCTGTAGTCGGCATTCCCCTGCCTTTTATGAGCTACGGCGGCACAGCGCTTCTCTCAAACTTTATCGCAGCCGGCATTCTCATAAACATCAGGACAAGAAGATTTGAACTCTTTTATTAAGACTATCTGTTTTGTTATAATTAATACTTGCTTTGCGATACAAGATGCATGATTCACGATTTTTTATCTTGTATCCTGCATCTTGCATCCCTGTATCCTATTTGTAGGCGGTGTAGCTCAGTCGGTTAGAGCATGCGGCTCATATCCGCAGTGTCCGGGGTTCGATTCCCTGCACCGCCACCAGAATTGTTGTGGCTGGAAGTAAAAGATGGCGCAAACTGTTGAAAAACTTTTCAAAACACTCAAACAGGACCAATAGGTTAATTGTATGGACGCCGAAGAGAAACAAGATAACAGGAAACAACAGAGAGTTCTCCTCACAGAGAAGCTTTTAGTTGATATCAAGAAGAATTTTCAATGTATCGATATCAGTGAAGGCGGCCTCTACTTATCTACAGGAAACATATTTGCGGAAAATTGTTTTTTTGACGTTACGATTCCTTATAAAAATAAGAAGGTAACGGTTAAGGCACAAATCAGACATTTTCAGCCGGGAGTTGGAGTGGGAATTGAGTTTGTTGATGTAAGTGACAGTCAAAGGGCAGTCATCAAAGAAATAATTGAGAGCATAATGTCTCATTATAAGGCAGACAGGGAAGATAAAATTCTGTTAATTGAAGATCATGATATGTCCCGAAAAATAAATAGGATTAATCTGGTTGAAGGTGGTTTTTTGGTTATTGAAGCACGGGATGGGATGGAAGGGATTAAAATGCTCAATGAACACACACCGAATTTGATAATCCTTGATTTATATATGGAAGACATGGACGGATTTAAAGTGCTATCGATGTTAAAGGCGTCACCCAAATGGAAGAATATACCGGTATTAGTGTTTTCTTCTACTATCACACAGGATACAATAGATAAACTCATTAGTGGTGGTGCAGATGAGTTTTTACTAAAAACAGCAACCTCACCGGTAAAATTAATTGAAACGGTTAAGGCACTGTTACACCGTAAAAGTAAAGGTTAGTTTTTTCACCAGCAAAGTTTCAGTTATCCACAGTTAAAACAGTCGAGAAGTACGTGTAGTAATTGCATCAAACATTGAACTTATTCATCGCCTTTGCAGCGCCGCCTGAGACAATAGCAGTGACGGCATCAGCTGCGCGTTCAATGGCATCTTTGATCATGGGGAGTTCGTCTTTCCGGAATTTTTTGAGAACATAGGTTTCAGGAGATATTCCGTGCTCCCTCCCTATCCCTATCTTGACCCTGATAAATTCTTTTGTGCCGATGCTCTGAATTATTGACTCAACGCCCCTGTGCCCGCCTGCAGAGCCGTTCCGTTTTATCTTGAGCTTTCCTGTGTCCATGTCAAGGTCGTCATGGATTACTATCAGGTCTTCAGAAGTGACATTGAATTTTCTGAAGATATCTTTAACGGCATTGCCACTCAGGTTCATAAAAGTCAAAGGCTCTATGAGCAGGACATCATGTCCGCCGATAGGGCCTTTGCCAATCAGATAATCTTTTTTCTCGTGAAAGTCTATATCAAAATTCCCTGCCATAACCTCAATAACCATGAACCCGAGGTTGTGCCGGGTCTTTGAATACTTACTGCCATAATTGCCGAGTCCGATTATAGCCCACAATTATTTTTTCTCTGCCTTCCCCTCTGCCGCTTCCTTTTCTTCTTTCTTGCCTTTCTTTATTACTTCAGGCTCAACCGTCTCAGGCGCAGCAGCAGCAACAATGCCCTCAGCCGGCGCTTCAGGCTCTTTCTCAACAGCAGGAGCAACAACATTCACAAGAATTTCATCAGCTGTGGTAATAACCTCTATCCCCTCTCCCACCTGTATGTCTTTAACATGAATGGACTGGCCTATCTCAAGCTTCGATATGTCAGCCTCAAGATGCCCCGGTATTTTATCAGGCAGGCACTTTATCTCTATTTCCCTGAGCACATGCTGAAGGATGCCGCCGTCCCGCTTCACGCCTATCGGCTCGCCATGAGTCACAATACGGACATGCACAGTCACCTTTTCCTTAAGAGATATCTCAAAAAAATCAGTATGCAGGATATCTCCCTTTAAGGGGTCTGTCTGATATTCCTTAAGAATAGCCAGTTTTCTGTCGCCGTCTGAAAACTTAAGATTAACAACTGTATGCTCGCCTGCCGTAGAGTCAATAAATTCAGCCATAGCCTTTTTTGATATTGCTATCGGCAGTGAACCGCCTCCCCTGTAGATAATCGCAGGTATCATACCCTGTCTTCTCAGCGTCCTTGCGATACCTTTCCCCGCTTTATCCCTTTTTTCCACATTTAGTGTAGCCCTTTCCATCTTATCCTATTCCTCCTTTATCCCCCGATAATATCGGGGGTTACACAAAAAGCGAACTTATTGAAGATTCTTCATGAATCCTTTTTATAGCCTCGCCAAGCAGAGGCGCTATGCTCAGGACTGTGAGCTTTTTGCACTTCTCCTGCTTGCTGTCAAGCCGTATTGTGTTGGTTACAATCAGTTCTTCTATGACTGAGTTATTAATCCTGTCTATGGCCGGGCCTGAAAGGACCGCGTGCGTGCATGCTACCAGCACCCTGTCTGCTCCTTTTTCCTTCAGGGCAATTGCAGCCTGAGCGATTGTGCCTGCCGTATCTATCATATCGTCAAGTATTATTGTGTTCTTCCCCTTTACATCACCTATTACATTCATCACCTCAGACTCGTTTGCCCTCTCTCTTCTCTTGTCTATAATTGCCAGTGATGCGTTAAGCCTTTTTGCAAAGGCCCTTGCCCTCTCCACGCCTCCAGCATCAGGTGAAACTATAACAATGTCCTTAATATTGCATTTTTTGATGTACTCAAGGATAACCGGCGAAGCATAAAGATGGTCCACAGGTATATTGAAAAATCCCTGTATCTGTCCTGCATGGAGGTCCACCGTCAGCACCCTATCAGTGCCGGCTACAGTCACAAGGTCAGCCAAAAGCTTTGAGGATATAGGGACTCTCGGCTGAACCTTTCTGTCCTGCCTTGCATATCCATAGTAAGGGATAACCGCGGTTATCCTCCCTGCCGAAGCCCTTTTCAATGCGTCAATGAGAAGCAGGAGCTCTACAATATTATCATTTACAGGGGTGCAAGTTGACTGAAGCACAAATATATCGTAGCCTCTTACATTCTCGTTTATCTGAACCATGATCTCGCCGTCGCTGAATGTGGTTATCAGCGTATCGCAGACAGGAATGCCGAGATATTCCGCAACCTCTCCCGCGAGCTTTCTGTTAGAATTCCCTGTTAAAAGCTTTATGCCGTTTGGCATTGTTCCTCCATACAAAAATTAAAGTTGGCTGGGGCGGGAGGATTCGAACCTCCATATGGGAGATCCAAAATCTCCTGACTTGCCGTTTGTCGACGCCCCAATTCTAACTGGTGAATCGCTATCCGGTAAATCGGTGAATCGTAAGAACCCATTTCCCCATTCACCATTTTTAAATTAGCGTCTCAACAACCCTGCTCCAGAACGGCCTCATCGCCTCTGCGGCATCCTCAGCTTTTTCTCTGCTGTTGAATACGCCGAAGACAGTCGGCCCGCTTCCGCTCATAAGTGAAGCCTCTGCGCCCATGGCAAGCAGCCTGTCCTTAATTTCCCCTATTACCTGAAATTCCCTTATCACAGGAAGCTCAAGGTCATTTTTCATCATTAAGGCTATTGATTTAAAATCCTGCCTCTCAAGGGCATGACAGAAAAGTTTAATATTATTATCTCTCTTTGTCAACTCCGGAAGCAGCTTGCTCATCTCTGAATAGGCCCATTTTGATGATATGCCGAGAGCAGGTTTCACAATAACAATAATATGTCTGCTGACGACTTCAAGTCCCGCAACTATCTCGCCTCTGCCCCTGACCACGGCGATGGGGGCTTTAAAAAAGAAGGGGACATCAGAGCCCAGCATTCCGCCGAATTTTATCAACTCTTCATCTTTCAAGCCGAGCTCCCACAGCCTGTTCAGCCCTGAAAGGGCGTATGCCGCATCGCTGCTTCCTCCTCCCAGACCGGCGGATACAGGTATATCTTTCCTTAATGTTATGACTGCCCCTTTGCTGACCGATAATTTTTCCTTAAGAAGAACTGCCGCCTTATAAACAAGGTTTTCCTCAAGGGGTATATCAGCATCTGTTTTAATCTCAATTCTGTCAGAATGTTCAAAAGTGAGATGGTCATAGAGCGAGATGCTCTGCATGAGGCTTAATATCTCATGATAGCCGTCTTCTCTTTTTCCCAGAACCGACAGGAACCAGTTTATCTTTGCGGGCGTTTTAAGTGTGAACATAACTTAAAAATTCAAAATTTAAAATTTAAAATTACGGAGTTCATTTGTTTTGAATTTTTAATTTTAAATCTTGAATTTTCTTTTCTACTCTTCCCTTAAGCCCCTCTTCTTTTTCGTGGAATTTAAGCGCGTTCTCCCATGCATCCAGCGCATCCTTATTCAGGCCCTGAGAGAGGTAGATATCTCCAAGGTGTTCATAGATTACAGGGTCATTGTTTACTATGCTCAGGGCTTTCTGCAATGCCTTTACAGCCTCCTCATGCCTGCCCATCTTGAAATACACCCAGCCAAGGCTGTCAATCATATATCCGTTGTCAGGTTTTAACTCAAGCGCCTTCTGTATAAGAGAAAGGGCTTCCTCAAGGTTTATGCCTTTATCAGCGTAACTGTATCCAAGGTAGTTCAGGGCCTCGGCATGTTCCGGATTTATCTCAATAGTGCGTTTGAGATATTTCACCATCTCTTCAAATCTGCCTGCCTTTTCATGCATCACTGCCATATTGAAATTGAGTTCGGTATCGTTCGGAAAAAGCCCCAGCCCCTCCGAGAATATTCCCTCTGCTTTTTTGTAGTCTTTTAACTGTATATAACTGGCACCGAGATATACGTACACTTCAGGCTTGCCTTTCTCAAAGCTCAGTATCTCTTCATACATCTTTACCGCATCAGTGTGCTGCCCTTCTTTTGAATAGATAAAGCCGAGATGCAGGAATGCCCCTATGTTTTTCGGGTCCACGGCAATAATCTTTCTCAGTTCTTCTGCCGCCTCTTTATATCTGGCTGCTTCTTCAAGGGTAACAGCTAAGTAGTATCTAACCTGCACGTCCGCCGGTTTGGCTGCAAGGACAATCCTGAATTCTTCTATGGCCCTGTCATACTGTTTGCTTTCTATATAGAGAAATCCTAGTCTTCTGTGTATATCAAGATTTGCCGGCTCCTGAATGCTCATATTCCTGAGCTGTTCTATGGCCTTGTCAACCGTTTTATCTTTCAGATAAATCTGAGTAAGCCGTTCCTGCGCAAGCTTGTTCTGCGGATTAAGCTCCATGCTTTTTTTATAATGTTTTTCAGCCTGTTTCAAATCTCCCTTTAGTTCGCTTATCACCCCGAGGTTAAGGTATGCGGCGTCAAAATTCGGCCGTATCTCTGTGACCTTGCCGAAATATTCTGCCGCTTTATCATAATCCTCCAAATCCATATTTATAAGGCCGAGGTAATACATGCCCATAGCATTGCCGGGGTCTGTTTTGAGAAAAGACTCAAGGATTTCCTTTGCATCTGAATACCGCTTTTCCGCAGCATACAAAACCCCAAGAAAAAGGTATACCTCTGCCTGTGTGTTATCAAGTTCGAGCACCCTCTCAAAAATTTTTATTGCCTTGTCTGTATTTTTCTGGCTGTTATAAAGCTCGCCGAGCAGCATGAGCGCAGGAACATAATCAGGATTTGCTTTTACCGTCTCCTCTGTCATTGCGATAGCATCAGGAATCTTGCCCGTTCTCAGAAGCACATAACTTATCTGGGTTCTGATGTAAGGAGATGAAGGGCCTATCTTAAGCACTTCTGAGTAGTGATTCAGCGCAGTTTCCCATTTCCCTGAAAGTTCTGCCTCATAGCCGATGATATAATGATAATAAGCCTCTTTTGGAATATCAGGAGATTTGGGAGGCTCTGTACGAAATATCTGAGCACATGAAAAGACAAAGAGCACCGGCAGTATTAACAGGATTTTTCTATACATGACGGTATTATGCCATATACGCCATGGGGGGTCAACGCATTGATCTTCAATTTCATTCTTGTTGAAAGCTGCTGATTCATGATATATTCATTTGCATGCGAAAAAATATGCCATATCACTTTTTTATAGCATTCCGCTATCTTAAATCAAAAAAAAGACATAAGGGAATTTCTCTTAACACGGTAATTTCTGTCGGCGGCGTGGCAGTCGGCGTCATGGCGCTCCTTGTCGTCCTCTCGGTAATGAGCGGCTTTCATGAAGACCTCCAGAGGAAAATACTTGGTGTAAACGCCCATATTATAGTGCTCAGCTACAGAGGGGCCATGAGTGACTACAAAGAGGTTTTAGAGAAGGTCAGCGGAGAAAAAGATGTTGTCTCTGCCTCGCCCTTTGTTCTCGGACAGGTCATGTCCTCATCAGGCAAAAGGGCGCATGGCGTATTTATGAGGGGGATAGACCCTTCTCTTGAGGCAAATACCACAGAGATAGCCAAATACATAAAAGACGGGAAACTTGACGACCTGAAATCCAAAGACGGCATCCCGTGCATTGTAATAGGGAAAGAGCTTTCAAGCAGTCTCGGTGTTCTCAGGAATGACATAATAAACATCATATCTCCTGTCGGAGAAATCGGGCCTATGGGAATGCTGCCGAAAGTTAAGCAATTCAGAGTGGCTGCGATATTTGAGGTTGGAATGTTTGAATATGATTCAAACCTTGTCCTTACAGAGCTTTCTCAAGCGCAGGATTTTTTCGGGCTGGGTGACAGCATAACCGGCATAGAACTCAAGGTTAAGGATGTATACCTCGCAAAGGAGGTAAGGGAACGGGTTCAGAAAACACTATCATTCCCGTATTACGGGAGGGACTGGATGCAGATGCACAAGAACCTTTTTTCAGCGCTGAAACTTGAAAAACTTGCGATGTTTGTCATACTTGTTCTGATAATCCTTGTTGCCTCATTCAATATAGTCGGCACGCTTATAATGAACGTGATAGAAAAAAGCCGTGAGATAGCAATCCTCAAGGCAATGGGAGCTACCCAGAAAGGCATTATGGCCATTTTTATGCTGCAGGGGCTTGTCATAGGGCTTGCAGGCACATTAATCGGGATTGTCGGCGGATACATACTCGGTTATATGTTTAACAATGTAATCAGGCTGCCGGCGGATGTATATTATCTCAGCCACCTGCCTATAAAAATGAAACTCATTGATTTCATAGCCGTATCTCTATCTGCATTGACAATAAGCTTTCTTGCAACAATCTATCCTGCATGGCAGGCCGCGAAACTGGATCCTGTGGAACCATTGAGGTATGAATGAAGAAAGCAGGTATAAAAGTTCAAATATGATTGAAGTAAAGGATTTAAAGAAATCTTTTTTCCTGCCTGCGGGAGAAGTAAAGGTTCTGAACGGCATAGACCTTTCTATAAATCAGGGAGAGCTGGTTGCAATAGTCGGCGCATCAGGCGCCGGGAAAAGCACTCTTCTGCACATTATGGGCACGCTGGATAAACCAACATCAGGCAATGTCTTATACGAAAGCAAGGATATACTTTCTCTGGATGATTATTCCCTTGCCGGTTTCAGGAATAAATCAATAGGCTTCGTTTTCCAGTTTCATCATCTTCTGCCTGAGTTTACGGCGATTGAGAACGTATTGATGCCGGGGCTGATAAACATGTCCGCTTACGAAGAAATTAGAGACAGAGCGGAAAGGCTTTTAGGCGAACTGGGGTTATCTGAACGGAAGAACCATCATCCCGGAGAACTCTCAGGCGGAGAGCAGCAGCGCGTTGCCGTTGCACGGGCCTTGATAAATGAGCCGAAGGTCGTATTCGCAGACGAACCTACGGGGAATCTTGACACACATACAGGCGAAGAACTTTTCAGGCTTCTGCTGCATCTCAACGAAAAGAAAAGAATCACTTTTGTGATAGTCACGCATAACGAATCGCTGTCAAGACAATGCCACAGGGTTCTTGAGATGGCTGACGGAAAATTCAGGTAAATCCCGTTAGAAGGCCTTGCCCTTTTAACGGGGTAACTTTTATTGATAAAACTTATTGACAATATGTGTTGCGTCTGGTAGGATTTTGATAGTTAAGGATTGGTATCAATCCCGATATTATCGGGAAGAATTATAGAAGGAGGTAACGTATGGCTAAGAAAAAGGCAGCAAAGAAGAAAGCAGTAAAGAAGGTCGCAAAGAAAAAGGTTGTAAAAAAGGCTAAGACAAAGAGGAAACCTAATGCTGCGTTCATGAAACCCATGAAGATCAGCAGCGCCCTCGCCTTAGTTGTAGGAGACAAACCTATTCCAAGGACAGAGGTTACCAAGAAACTCTGGCAGTACATCAAGAAGAACGGCCTACAGGACAAAGTCAACAGAAGGATGATAAATGCCGATGCAAACCTGAAAGCGGTATTCGGAGGCAAGGGCAAAGTTTCAATGTTTGAAATGACCAAGCTGGTCAGCAAACACATGAGCTAAGAAAGATTTGTTTTTTAAGTTTTAATGCATTAAACATGGGATAGGGAGTCTGAAAATAGACTCCCTATCCCATGTTTCATTTTCGATAAAAATTCCCTTCTCGCAGTCGCGGGTATGCGGCATTGCCTTAGCTAAGCAAGAAATGCTAAAATGATAAGAAATTTTTCAGTCGTAGACTCGTAGAGAGGCGAGAGATGCCAGAGATAATAGAACAGAAAATACCTGTAGGTTTAACATTTGATGATGTGCTTCTTATTCCTGCGAAATCAGATATCCTTCCAATGGACGCTGACATATCTACCAGCCTTACAAAGAAGATAAAAATAAATATCCCCCTGCTCAGCGCTGCCATGGATACAGTCACAGAATCAGATCTTGCAATATCAATAGCGCGCGAAGGCGGAATCGGAATAATCCACAGGGCCATGTCTGCGCAGAGACAGGCGTCAGAAGTGGACAGGGTAAAGAAATCAGAGAGCGGCATGATAATAGACCCTGTGACAATCTCGCCTGATGAGCCAATCTCAGAGGCAATGGCCCTGATGGAAAAATACAAGATATCAGGCGTACCTGTCACGGTAAAAGGAAAACTCGTTGGGATACTCACAAACAGGGATTTGAAGTTTGAGACAGGGTTGAGCAAAAAGGTCTCAGACGTTATGACAAGGAAAAAATTGATAACAGCATCCGTTGGAACAGACCTTGAGAGAGCAAAAGCGATTCTTCACAAATATAAAATAGAGAAACTGCCGATTGTGGATAAAGACTTCAACCTGAAAGGCCTTATAACAATCAAGGACATAGAGAAGAGAAGAAAGTATCCTCATGCGTGCAAGGATATGGTAGGAAGATTAAGGGTCGGCGGCGCAATCGGCGTGGGAGATGACGCCATTTTCAGGGCCAGCCTTCTTGTAAAGGCAGGCGTGGACGTGATTGCAATAGATACAGCCCACGGACATACAAAATCAGTCATAGCGGTCTTAAAGAAGGTTAAGAAAAAATTCGGAATAGAAGTCATTGCCGGAAATGTTGGAACTCAGGAAGGGACGCTGGATTTAATAAAAGCAGGCGCCGATGCAGTCAAGGTTGGAATAGGCCCCGGCTCTATCTGCACAACGAGAATTGTCGCTGGCGCAGGAGTTCCTCAGATTACAGCGATAATTAACTGCTATTCAGTAGCAAAAAAATACGGAGTCCCCATCATTGCAGACGGAGGCGTAAAATATTCAGGAGATATAACAAAGGCTCTTGCTGCAGGAGCGCACTCCATTATGATAGGAGGGCTTTTTGCAGGAACAGATGAATCGCCGGGCGAGACAATCCTCTATCAGGGAAGAAGCTATAAAGTTTACAGGGGAATGGGCTCTCTGGGCGCAATGGAGCAGGGATCAAAGGACAGATACCAGCAGGCAGGCGTTGAAAGTAAAAAACTCGTCCCTGAAGGAGTTGAAGGAAGAGTTCCCAATAAAGGGCCTCTCTCACAGAGCGTGCACCAGTTAATGGGCGGGCTCCGTTCGGGAATGGGCTATTGCGGATGCAAAAGTCTCAATGAATTAAGGCAGAAGGCAAAGTTCCTCAGGATTACAAATGCAGGCCTCAGAGAAAGCCATGTCCACGACGTTATCATCACGCGTGAAGCGCCGAATTACAGAACAGAGTGGTAGTCACACATTAAATCTGAAATTGATTATGTCCCCGTCTTTTACTTCGTAAGTTTTGCCTTCAAGCCTCAGCAGTCCTTTGTCGCGCGCGGCAGACATACTGCCGTTTGATATGAAATCATCAAATGATACAACCTCTCCTCTTATGAATCCGCGCTCAATGTCGGAATGAATTTTTCCTGCCGCCTTCTGCGCGTCCGTGCCTTTCTTTACTGTCCATGCCCTGACCTCATCCTCTCCTACTGTAAGAAATGATATAAGGCCGAGGAGGCCGTACGACACATGGATTAATTTGTTCAGGGCAGGCTCCTGAATGCCAAGGTCATTAAGAAATGCGTCTGCCTCTTCCGGAGACAACTGCGCAATCTCCATCTCAATCTTGCCGCAGAGGCTTAATACCTTCACCTGTTTGCCTTTGAAGAATTTCTGAAGTCCGGAGACCGCTTCAACAGTCTTTTCAGAATTTAGATCTTTTTCCGGTATATTCAAAACAATAACCACAGGCTTTATTGACATGAACTGGAGATTCCTCATTGTCTTTTGTTCTTCCTCTGAGAATTCAATATCTCTGAGAGGCGTCTCCTTTTCAAGAACCTCTTTACACTTTAAAAGAATCTTCTTTTCTGTTTCATCAGGCTTCTTGCCTCTTTTTTGTCCCTGCTCCATCCTCTCAAGCCGTTTTTCAACAAGTTCCAAATCTCCGAAAATCATCTCAAGCTCTACAGTCTCCGCATCGCGGGCAGGATTTACATTTCCCAGCGGATGCACTATGGATTCGTCCTCAAAACCCCTTACAACATGGACTACGGCGTCAACGTCTTTTATGAGGTCGGAAACTTTTTTGTTCTGCTCAATATCGCCTTTTGTAATGCCTATATAATCAACATATTCTACTGTTGCATATGTCGTCTTCTTCGGCTTATAAATATCCGCCAGTTTTTCAATCCTTGAATCAGGGACTTTTACAACGCCGAGATGAGGCTCTGCCGTGAGAGTCGGGTATATTGTCGTTTCAAGGTTTAAGCCTGTCAGGGCATTAAATATTGTTGTCTTTCCTGAATTCGCAAGTCCGGTAACAGCTATCTTCATCCGATTTCCTTTCTCATTAGGGAGTTGCTTCTTAAAAAAGCCCCTTAGGTATGTTTATCCCGAGATGCTGGTATGCGTGCTTTGTGGCAAATCTGCCTCGCGGCGTCCTTTCAAGAAAACCTTCTTGAAGGAGATACGGCTCATAGACGTCTTCTATCGTCTCTTTGTCCTCTCTCAAGGCTGCAGAAAGAGTATCCACGCCAACAGGCCCGCCGCTGAATTTCTCTATTATTGTGGAGAGGAGTTTCCTGTCTATGTCATCAAGTCCCTTTTCATCAACATCAAGGGCAAGAAGAGATTCCTTTGTTATCTTCAGGTCAATTGCGCCGTCTCCTTTCACCTGCGCAAAATCCCTTATCCTCCTTAAAAGCCTGTTTGCAATCCTCGGCGTCCCACGCGAACGCAGCGCAATCTCAAGTGCGGCATCATCCTTAATCTCTATGCCGATAATCTCTGAAGACCTCAGCACGATTTTTTTAAGTTCAGAGTGCCCATAAAATCCAAGCCTGTTTATCACGCCGAATCTGTCTCTTAAGGGAGATGTAAGAAGCCCGGTCCTTGTTGTTGCGCCTATCAAGGTAAACTTTGGCAGGCTTAATTTCAGTGTCCTTGCATTAGGCCCCTGCCCTATGATTATGTCAAGCTGGTAATCCTCCATCGCCGGATAAAGAACCTCTTCCACTATCCTCGGCAGGCGGTGTATCTCGTCTATGAAGAGAATGTCAAAGTCCGCGAGGTTTGTAAGTATCGCGGCAAGGTCTCCCTGCCTTTCAAGCACAGGGCCTGATGTTGACCTTATATTGACCTTAAGTTCGTTTGCGATTATTGTCGCAAGCGTTGTCTTGCCAAGTCCCGGAGGCCCGCAGAAAAGAACATGGTCTAACGGCTCATTCCTCTGCCTTGCGGCAGTGATGAATACTCCAAGATTTTCTTTTATCTTTTCCTGCCCGACAAAATCATTGAATGTCTTGGGCCGCAGATTCAGCTCATCAGTTAAGTCTTCCTCTTTTATAACGGGATTCAATGTCCTTTCTGGATTGTCCCGGCTTGTCGGGGCTTGCTGAGGTGAGTCGTCTTTACGAATCATTTGCATTACCCGTAAGATATTTTAAAGATTCTTTTACTAAAGTTTCTATATCCTTATGCCCTTTTTTGTAAGCCATCTCAAGCGACTCTATCGCCTCTGCTTTTTTATATCCGAGATTAACAAGAGCTGAAAGCGTGTCTTCAAAAACCCTGTCTCTGGCTTTTCCCAAACGGGGGAGTTTTTCCCTTAGTTCAAGTATTAACCTGTGGGCTGTCTTTTTGCCAAGCCCGGGTATCCGGCACAGAAGGGCAACATCTTCTTCTTCAATTGCGCGCATAAAATCATCATGCGATATTCCCGAGAGTATGTTTAACGCCATCTTCGGGCCAATGCCTGTTACGCCGAGAAGGGTTGTGAATATCCTTTTTTCATCCTCGGTTGCAAATCCGTATAGCTGCAGCGCGTCTTCACGCACATGAGTATAGATATTCAGAAAAACTGTGCTGCCTTCTTCAGGAAGATTTGAGAGTATGCTTAAGGGAACATTCACCTGATAACCCACGCCGCCGGCTTCCACGATAATATTATCGGGCCTTCTTGAAATAAGCTTTCCTCTTAATGAACCAATCATTATGCCTCTGCAAGCTGCATTGAGATGACCTTTGACACCCCAGGCTCTTCCGTTGTTATCCCGTAGATGTAGTCAGCTGCCTCCATGGTCACCCTGTTATGAGTTATCACTATGAACTGGATGTTTGTTGAAAGTTCTCTCAGCATCCTGCTGAATCTTCCGGTATTGGAGTCATCCAACGGAGCATCCGCCTCATCAAGGATGCAGAGCGGAGTCGGTTTTATAAGGAAGCTTGCAAACAGAAGAGACAGCGCAGTCAGGGCTTTTTCTCCGCCTGAAAGAAGGGTTATGTTCTGCAATTTTTTGCCGGGAGGCTGTGCTATTATATCTATGCCTGTCTCAAGGATATTGCTTTCATCCGTAAGGATGAGTTCCGCCCTTCCGCCTCCGAAGAGCGAGAGAAAGACCTCCGAGAATTTTACCTTCAGCGCCTCAAACGCCTCTCTGAGTTTTTTCCTTGTTGTGCTGTTTATCTTTGTTATCGCCTCTTCAAGTTCTGCAATGGATCTGTTGAGGTCTTCCTGCTGTTTTGAGAGAAACCCATACCTTGTGGTTAATTCTTCATACTCTTCAAGCGTGCCGAGGTTTACCGGCCCGAGCTCCTGTATCTTTGCCCTGAGTTCAGCCAGCCGCTCTTCGTCTTCCGGCAAGACAGGCTCTGTCTCAAGCGAATCTATTTCTGTCCCGTAATTCTGCCTTATATTTTCAGCGAGGTTTTCAATCTTCAGCCTGTGCTCTGCCCGCTCCACATCAAGGCTTGAGACTTTGGATGTGAGGGCATCTATCTCGTGCCTGAGCGCCTTGACTGCCTGCTCATATAAGAGCATCTGCTGGTTCTCCTGTTCAAGCGCCTCTTTCCTTGCAGATATGTCATCCCTAAGCCTGTCAGCATTTAAAACCATGCCTTTTATTTTCTCTTCGTTTTCTCCGGATTCTGCCTCTCTCTGTGAGATGCGGCCTTCAACAGACTTCATCTCTTCAGTCAGTAAATTGTCCTTCTGCGACAGTTCTTCCAGAGCATTGCCTGTTGTTTCTATCTCTTTCTGCGCCGCCTCTATCTTTTCTTTATGAGCGGTTATTGACAGCCTGAGGTCTGTTATATGCGAGCGGTCTTCTTCATATCTCATCTTCTGCTGGATTATCTCTTCCAGAAGGCCTGTCATATCTTTTTCTATGGCGCTCTTTTCTGATTCTCCAGCGCTTATTGCTCTTTCCTTTTCGCCTATCATGCTTTTTAGTGATTCCTTTTCCCTGACAATCTCTTCAACTTCTACTGCAAGATAGGCAAGTTTTCTGTCTGTTCTGTCTTTTTCTTCCTGATAGTTTGCAGAGGTAAGCTTTGAAAGTGACATCTCTTTTTCTGCATTAACAATAGCAGCCTCAATGTCCTTTATGCCTGATTCCTTCTCTGAAAGTTCCTGCTGGAGCCTGTTGAGGTCTTCCTGCAGCACAGATATTGAACCTGTTTTATGGCCTATTAACTCTTCAATCTCCCTTAATTCCCGTTTCCTTTTTAAAACGCCTCTGCCTTCTCCGCCTATGACTGCGCCCGAGGGCTCAACAATCTCGCCGTCAAGAGTTACAAATAAAAAATTGTTTCCTGACTCTCTCATGGCAAGGGCTGTCTTCAGGTCTTTTACAATGAAAATATTTTTAAGAAGATTTTTTGCTATACCTGCAAACTCTGCGTCCACCCTTACAAAATCCAATGCCCTTCCGATTATGCCTGCAGGAACGTCAGACGGCTCATCCGTTATTCTGGAATCAAGAGGGATAAAAGACATCCTGCCCATGCCCTTTGACTTCAATGTGGAAATTGCGGTTTCAATATCAGCAAGGGATTTAAGTATGAACGAATTTATTTTTTCCGAAAGGGCGTTTTCAATTGCCTTTTCATATTCAGGTTCAACATTGAGCATATCGGACAGCGAAGAAACAATATGGAGATTAGATCCTTCCTGAAGTATTTCACGGGTAGGAGCGTCAAGGACAAGCTCTTTCAGAGAGTCCATTCGCGATGTGTTTGATGCAAGGTCTTCTTTTGTTTTTGACAACTCATCCCTGAGATGTTCAATATTCTCCCTTAGAGAAGAAACCTCCGAGGTATAGACGCTCTTCTTTTCACTGAGCAGAAGGGCCTCAGAGTTTTTGTCTCTGAGCGAACCCTCCACATCCCTTATTGATAAATCAATCTCGCCTAAAACCTTCTTTGAATCCTCGGCGTCTTTTATCAGCGAAACTTCTTTGCGCTCCAGCGCCTCAAGAGACGCCTGCATCCTGCCTGTCTCGTTTCTAAGTGCGCTCAGTTCCTCTGACGCGGTGAATACATTTCTGCGCTTTGAATCTACAGAGCTTTCTTTTTCCAAGAGTTCGTTTTCCACCGACTCAATAAGCTCATTTTTCAGCTTTAGTTCTTCTTTAAGCTCTTCTATATCACCTGAAAGCTTTACATCTGTTCCGTTTAGTTCGCCAAGTTTTTCAGATAACTCTTTTTTCTTGGTTTCGAACTCTTCTCTCTGAGTAAAGAGTTTTGCCAGATATTCTTTCAGGTTGTCCCTGTCCGTATTCAGCACGGCGATTACTCTTTCGGTTTCCGCTATCGCCCTCTCCACATCCCTGAATTCCTGCTGTATTATTTCAAGGGCTTTTTCTTTTTCAAAGATGCCAAGGCGGTTTGTTTCTGAAATGTTTTCAATCTTTGTGAGTTCAGCCTTCTTCAGTTCTTCATTCTCTTTAAGGACAGTGAATTCTGCAAGTATCTTTTCCAGAGACTCTCTCAGCGCATGATAATCTCTCTTTGCAAGCTTGAGCTCTATTGTCCTCGTCTCCGCCGAAAGTTTTTTATACCTCTCAGCTTTTTTTGCCTGCCTGTCCAGCGCATTTATCTGTCTCTTTACCTCTGAGACAATGTCGTTTATCCTCTGCAGGTTTAATCTTGATGCCTCAAGTTTATTCTGAGCCTCTGTCTTCCTGACTTTGTATTTCATCACGCCGGCTACTTCCTCTATGATGAACCTTCTGTCCTGCGGCTTGGAATTGAGTATGGCTGCTATCCTGTCCTGTTCAAGTATGGAATAGCTCTTCACTTCAAGCCCTGTGTCAAGGAACAGGTCTTTTATGTCTTTAAGCCTGCATACGGATTTGTTTGCTATATACTCGCTCTCGCCGGATCTGTAGAGCCTTCTTGTCACGGATGTGAAGTTCTGGGGGTCATCGCCATTGTCCTGAGTGGGGTCTCCCATGCCTGATACAACAAGCGTTACTTCTGCCATCCCTTTGGGTTTTTTTGTTGAAGAGCCGTTGAATATCACTTCCTCCATCTTTTCGCCTCTCAGGCTCTTTGCGCTCTGCTCGCCTAATGCCCAGCGGAACGCATCCACTACATTGCTCTTCCCGCAGCCGTTGGGACCGACGATGCACGTAATCCCGGGATGGAGATTAAACGCGGTTCTTTCGGAGAAAGACTTAAAACCTATGAGTTCGATTTTTTCTATACGCATAAGAAAATTTAGCAGCGAATTTTATGTAGTATAACCTAAGAAGATGTTCCTGACAAGTCTATTATTTTAGCCGCAAATGTAAAATCAGGCAGTTATTTTTGAATATGCTTACCGCCTATTTTTGACCAACAGGCAGCATGAACGACGCTTATAATCTCTAACTAACTATTGCTGCTCAGGCTTCTACTCTTCCTGCGGCATCTCTGAGGACCTGCCGGTATTTTCCGCTCCCTTTGAAAATGCGAGTATGCCGTAAAGCACAAGGTCAGCAGTCGGTATAAGTAATAAGAGCCCTAACCATTTGCTCTTGTCTCGGTTCTCCGAGATGCACATCCAGAGGTATATGTATATAAAAATATTTGCAAGAGGTATAAACATAAGGAGAATCCACCACCATGGTTTTCCTGCACAGGTAACTATGGTCCAGAGGTTGACAATTGGAATCCATGCAGTCCACGGCGCAGGAATAGCAAGTTTTTTGGCTATAAGGAACAGGCAGAGCAGGTAATAAACTACCCAGATTGCAACAACTGCAAGGACGATAATTCCGAAGCTGGCAAGCACAGCAGTCAACATCTGCGGAGAAATTCCTGGCATTTCCTTCCCGGGTTTTGGGAATGTTGGGAATCCCGCAGGCGGCTGCATTGGTTTTAATGGCTCGGCTTTTTGCGGCTCAACTTTCTTTGGCTCTTGTGCAGCCGGTTTCTTTTCCGCAGTAACAGTTGCAGATTTTCCCTTTGCATCTTTTGCAGCTTCAGGTTTTTGAGGCTGGGGTTCCTTTGAAGGAACAGGTTCTTTCTTTGCCTCAGGCTGTTTTTCCTTTGTTTCGGAGACAGGCGGCTTTTCTGCATCAGGAACCTTTTCCATAGATGGTTTTTCCGCTTCTTCGGTTTTAGCCTCAGAAGTTTTCTTTATCAGCCCGGCTTTCTCAAGCGAAAAATCAGGGTCAAGCAGGTATGCCTCTTTAAAGTATTCATTAGCCTCTTCAAATTTTCCGAGCTTATAAAGAGCATAGCCCATCAGGTAATAATCCACTGCGCTTGGAGCCTTTTGCACATGCTCCTTTAAAACCTCAACCGCCTCTTTGTATTTTTTGCTGTTGTAATATTTAAGAGCCTTTGAATATTCTGAGTTTTCCGCTGCAAAAGGAGTGTCATATACTGCAGATAATGCAAAAAACATAAGGACGGCAAAAATAATCTTTTTCATAAGCATCTCCTCATCCAACAAGATATTTTAGATAAAGCCCCGAACTGCTCGGAGTTTTACCGTATCTCAGCAATAGAATAATTCCCGCTGCATTTTTTTTCAAGCTATATTTCAGCCCGTATAGAGAAAAGCCTGATTCGTCTATATTTTTTTCACCCCGAACCCTTTTGCCTTAAGTTCGGAGAGTATCTCTTCAAGATGCGCCCTGCCCTTTACCTCCACTGTGAATACAACTTTTGTCTTGCCTACTGATAAATCTCCGGCAAGCCTGTCATGCACAACGCTCAGCACATTTCCCCTGTGAGACGCTATGACTCCGGTGACATAATGCAGGCTTCCGGGTATGTCATCAACAACAACCTCAAAGACGCCTATCCGTCCGCTCGTTACGAGCCCTTTGTGGATTATCCTGTCAATGAGCGTAAAATCTATATTGCCGCCGCTAATCACAAGAACGATTTTTTTGCCTTTAAACTTATCCTTATTTTCTATTAATGCCGCCAACGGCACCGCGCCTGCTCCTTCAACAACAAGCTTTTTGCGCTCAAGAAAGAGCAGTATTGCCATTGCAATCGAGTCTTCTTTTACGAGAAGCATCTCATCCACATGCTTACTCATTATTTCAAATGTCTTTTCCCCGATTCTTCCTACAGCGATTCCATCCGCAAGCGTTGGCAAAGGCAGTTTGTCGGATATTTCTTTATTCTTTAACGAGTCATATGCTGAAGTTGCGGACTCGGTCTGGACTCCTATAACCTTTGTCTTGGGAGATAACGCCTTAACAGCAGAAGCTATGCCTGAGATGAGCCCGCCTCCTCCGACAGGAACGATGACATAATCTACGTCTTTTAAATCCTCCGAAATCTCAATACCGATAGTGCCCTGCCCTGCAATGACTTTCTCATCATCAAAGGCATGTATAAAGGCATAATACTTCTGTGAAAGCGCATGGCTTAAGGCATCGCTAAAAGTTTCTCCGTAAAGCTCGACCTCCGCTCCGTAGCCTTTTGTAGCCTCCTGCTTTACTATAGGCGCTGTAACAGGCATCACTATTTTTGCGTGAATTCCAAGGGTATTTGCAGCAAATGCGACTCCCTGCGCGTGATTGCCCATTGATGCGGCTATCACCTTGCCATCCTTAATTCCTGTCAGTTTGTTGAATGCGCCCCTTACCTTGAATGAGCCTGTCTTCTGAAGATTTTCGGCCTTAAGATATACCTCCGCGCCGATAAGTTTGCTGAATGAGTTGGAAAAGATTAGAGGGGTCTTGTGAATAAAAGGCTGAATATTCTTAAGGGCATCCTGAATGTCCTTTAGGTTAACCATGGCTAAATTATATCATTGGATGAGGCGCTTGTCTCAAAAAAATCTTGTATCATCATTAAACATGCAACGGCTTGGGGTTCACACATCAATAGCAGGCGGACTGCTGATGTAAGTTAAAAAATTAGGCACTGCCAAACTCTTCTTATCCGCAAACCGCATACTGCTTTATTTTCTCAGCCCTTCTGCCTTTTATCCCTAAATCCTCTACGCGGGAGATTTTTTTCTCGCGCCTTGTCTGTAAAATCCGCGACACTGAATCAAGCCCGAGTCCGGGAACTCTGAGAAGAGCTTCTTTATCAGCGCTGTTGATTTTTACAGGATAAAATTCGGGATGCGTATCTGCCCAGATTTGTTTCGGGTCTTTATCAAGGTTCAGGTTGCCGCTTTTGTCAAAGACAATATCCTCATTTTCAAAACCGTATCTGCGGATAAGAAAATCAGTCTGATACAAACGGTGCTCGCGCATGAAAAATTGTGCAGGATTGGATAGTAGTCTTTTCTCGCCGGGAATATCAGGATGCCCCAGGCCTTTCTGATAAGCTGAAAAATAGACGCGCTGAAATTTAAGCCGCGTGTAGATGCCGAACATTGACTTTATAATCTCCGAGTCTGTCTCGTCAGATGCTCCCACGATAAACTGGGTGGTGCATTTAACCCTTGAAAGCCTCTGGTCCTTCATTGTGAGCTTTGACATGAGCTTCAAGGGGCGCACAATATCATTCATATAATCCTTTTTATCTGAAAGCAGGTCAAAGCGCTTTTTGCCCGGAGTTTCAATATTGAGCGATACCGCGCTTGCGAGTTTCATACAATCTTCTATAGCGGCGTCCGATGCTCCGGGAATGACTTTCAGATGGATGTAGCCCTTGAAATTATGCTTGTATCTCAGAATGCACGCAACTGCATTAATCCTGTCCATTGTGTAATCCGGACTGCCGAGAACGCCGGAACTAAGAAACAATCCGAAAACTTTTTTCTTTCTCAAATATTCCATAAATACATTTGCCACTTCCTCCGGCCGGAGCGTGCAGCGTCGCGCATTGCTTTCAGAACGCAGGGGGCAGTATTTGCAGTCATTAGAGCAGGCATTTGAGAGAAGGGTTTTTAAAAGAATGGAATAACCGCCGCTTGGAAGTGTTACAGGATAGAGCCATTTACCGTCCAATCCTCTCCTTCTGCGGTCATCCTTATTGCTGCCGCATGCGCAGGCAAGATCATATTGCGAATCATTAGAGAGGATTTTAAGTTTTTCGATTGTGTCCATGCAGAAATACCTAAAGAATTATAACACAGGTATTTTGAGTTTTCCCCTTGACACAAAAATAAACGAGGAGTATATTTAAAGCATGTTTTACAATCTGATGAAAATTAATAAAGCCGTCCTTAAGAATGCCTGGCACATAGATGCCGTGGCTGAAGGGGGATTCTATTAACTGTTAGTCGGATAATATAAGAAAACTTCAAAGGCCACGGAATAAACCCCGTGGCCTTTTTTATTTTAGGAGGTGTGACATGAGATGGGATGCTGAGAAGTATGACTCGACACATGGCCCGCAGGTTGATGCGGGGCTGAAGCTTATTGAGATGGCCGATATAAAAGCCAACGACTCGATACTCGACATCGGCTGTGGCACAGGAAAGCTTACATGCGAGCTTGCGCGCCTCGCGCATGGGGGCACTGTCGTGGGCATAGACCCGTCTCTTGAGATGTTCAATAAGGCAAGGGAAGTATCATCTTCTTTCAAGAATATTTTATTGATGAACATCCGCGCAGAGGAGATGAATTTTAAAAATGACTTCGATATTGTGTATTCTAATTCTGCATTGCAGTGGATTAAGGAGCAGGCTGATGTGATTGCGCGCTCATATAAAGCATTAAAGCCAGGCGGGAGTATTGCCGTTCAGCTTCCCGCAAAGGATTTCTGCTGGGCAATGATGGATAATATATATAGCGCAATTGGTGCTCTTGGGCTTGAGGCAAAATTTAAAAATATGAATTCGCCGTGGAGATTCCCCTTGAAAGAGGAGATATCAGGGTTTATGAAGGCTGCGGGATTTGTGAGGGTAAACGCCTTTTACAAAGACTATACACTCATGTTTGAAAGCATCAATGAAGTGCTTGAATGGGGAGTTTCTGCTGCTTTGAGGCCGTATATTTTCCCCCTTTCAGAGAAGATGAGGGAGCAGTTCAAGTATGCATTTGCGATGGGATTTGAAAATTACAGAACTGAAAAGGGCATAGAGTTCGGCTTCAAAAGGCTCTTTGCGTTAGGAGAGAAACAATGAAGATTTATCATGTTGATGCGTTTACGGATAAGATATTTTCCGGCAATCCGGCCGGTGTCTGCGTGTTATCCGAACTAAAGGATGATATCTGTATGCAGAATGTCGCGGGAGAACTAAATTTATCAGAAACAGCTTTTCTGCTCAAGAAGGACGATGGTTTTAACCTGAGATGGTTTTCTCCTAAAAGAGAGGTAGACCTCTGCGGGCATGCAACGCTTGCGAGCGCCCATGTTTTATGGGAGGCGGGGATATTGCCGCCGGATAAAGAGGCAAGATTTTTTACAAAGAGCGGGCTGCTGGCTGCATCGCGGAAGGGAGATTTCATAGAGCTTAATTTCCCGATAGAGGAAGACAAAGAGACAGTTGCACCCAAAGAACTCCTTGACGGATTAAAGGCAACACCTATATATGTCGGCAAAAACCGCATGGATTATATAGTTGAGGTTGAATCTGAAGAAATTGTTAGAACTCTGAATCCGGATTATGAGATGCTTAAGCGGCTTGACGCAAGGGGTGTGATAGTAACGAGCATATCAAATGCAGCAGAAATTGATTTTGTTTCGAGGTTTTTTGCTCCCGCTTACGGGATTCCCGAAGATCCAGTAACAGGCTCTGCTCACTGTTGTTTAGGGCCTTATTGGAAAAGGAAATTGAATAGAAATGAGTTCAATGCTTTTCAGGCATCGGAAAGAGGCGGATTCTTGAAAGTAAGAGTTGAGAGAAACAGGGTCTTTATAAGCGGAAAGGCAGTTACAGTCTTTTGCGCGGAATTAATGGAGAGTTAAAGAACAGCGATTAGAAATAACTAAAGGGAGGTCGGAGTTATGAGCCATTTTACGATTGATAAGGATAAGTGTAAACGTGACGGTATCTGTGCTGCCGAATGTCCGCGACGCATTATTGAATTCAAAAAGGGTCAGGTGCCTGCGCCTGTGAAGGGCGCGGCACAAATGTGCATACGTTGCGGCCATTGCGTTGCCGTATGCCCGCACGGGGCGTTTTCTCTTTCTGATATGAAACCCGAGAACTGTCAGCCCATAAGAACGGATATGGCCTTAAATGTCGAACAAGCCGAGCATTTTCTTAGGTCCCGCAGGTCTATCCGTTCATATCAGGACAAGGAGATAGAGAAGGAGAAAATCGCCAAGCTTATTGATATTGCCCGCTATGCGCCTACCGGCAGGAACAGCCAGATGGTTAAATGGCATGTTATTAGTTCAAGAAAGATGGTCTACAGTCTGGCGGAAATGACCATCGACTGGATGCGATATATGGTTAAAGAGAATAATGCCATCGCAGCCTCATACAGATTGGAGGATGTCGTAAAGATATGGGACACGGGGCATGACATTATATGCAGGGGAGCGCCGGGACTGGTTATTGCCTATGCGCCAAAAGAATATGCCGCAGCCCATGTGGACTGCACTATCGCCCTCACCTTTTTGGATCTGGCTGCACCGTCTTTTGGTCTTGGCACTTGCTGGGCAGGTTTTTTCATGATGGCAGCCTCGTATTGGCCGCCTCTTCAGCAGTCGCTGTCGCTGCCTGAGGGATATGCGTGTTTTGGAGCAATGATGATCGGATATCCGAAATATAAATATCAAAGACTGCCCTTAAGAAAAGAACCGGATATTACATGGTACGAAAGTAAGAAGAAATGAACAACAACCAGCTCAATATGACAGCAGAAGAACTAAAGGCTGAGCTAAAGAAGCTCAAAGACAACCTCTGCGATCTTGAGGATATGCATGCATTCACTTTCGGGAAGACCTCGGTTCACATGGGCTCTGAAAAAGCGCAGAATATGCAAATTGAATTTGAAGAAGAGTGCAGGAGATTTAACGAACAGATTGCAGAGCTAGAAAAAGAGCTGAAAGCAAAAGGCGCGCTTTGATATAGGAGAGGGCATGAGGAGTAATAATAATGAATAATGATGAACATAAGCAGAAGGTAATGGCTTCTTTCGATATGGCAAGCGAAGGATATGATTGTCCAAGCTTGCGGTTTTTTGTAGAGAGCGCTTCATGGCTGATCAAAAATATGCAATTAAAGGGCAATGAGAACTTGCTCGATATTGCTACCGGGACAGGGCACGTAGCAATTGCTGCTGCTCAAAAACTGAGGAGAAGCAAAGTGACTGGTATTGATTTATCTGAGAAAATGCTGCTGAGGGCTGGAAAGAAGGCGAATGAAATGAATTTGCGGAATCTAACTTTTAAGCTTTGCGATATTGAAGATATGGGTTTTGATAATGACTCCTTCGACATGGCCTGCTGCGCCTTCGGCCTGTTCTTTTTGCCGAATATGGAGTATGGATTAAAGTGTATTTCAAAAGTTCTGAAGCCGGGAGGAAAACTTGCCATAACCAGTTTTAGCCCCTCTTTAATGATGCCGTTAAGGAAGCTGTTAATAGACAAGGTCAAAGAGTATGGAGTTGAAGAACCGAAACTTTCGTGGATGCTGCTGGATAGTCCGGATAAAATCAGCGCGCTTATGAGAGGCGCAGGTTATTCGGATATTCAGATCCAATCAAAGCAGATGGGCTACTACTTGAAAAACAGTCAGGAATGGCGGGACGTCTTATGGAACAGCGGTTATCGTGGTTTGTTTAGCCAGCTTTCCGAAGAAGATTTGAAACAGTTTATGCATGAACATTTGAAAGAGGTGGACAGCGTTGCTGATAAAAACGGCATCTGGCTTGAAGTCGAGGTGCTTCTGGCAACGTCAGTTGTGAGAAAAGAATAGTAAATATGCGGGGATGTAAAAAAAAGACCCGCATAGAAATTTGACTTGTTCTAAAGGGGCAAAGATCAAGAGAGTTGACTTTTTAACGGAGAGAAACCAATGAAAATAGAATCACTGAAGCTCTTATATTTTTCGCCTACAGGCACAACCAGAAAGATCATTGAAAGAATTGCACAAGGGATCAATTGCAGCACTATGGAAATAGTAGATATTACTCAACCGAAGGGAAGAGAAAAACGGTTACTAATATCGGAAAATGAACTGCTTATCATCGGAGTGCCTGTTTATTTCGGAAGAGTACAGACCGATGCAATTGAATGGTTGCAGACGATTGAAGCTCACAATACCCCTACCGTATGTGTTGTTGTTTATGGTAATCGCGAATATGATGATGCCCTGCTCGAACTTAAAGACACTACGGTAAAAATTGGGGGCATACCGATTGCCTGTGCCGCGTATATTGGGGAACATTCTTTTTCCGATTCTGAAACACCTATTGCCGCAGGTCGACCCGATACAGATGACTTGAACGGCGCGCAGTCATTCGGGGAGAAAATATGGGGTAAAATATTGTCTATTCCATCAGTCAATCACATTACAGATATAACTGTACATGGTAATTACCCGTATATAGATATGATAGACAGCAAAAAAAGACTCTCTTCTGTCGAGTTTATTGCTGTGGATAATAGTTGCCGGCAATGCGGAGTCTGCGCAGAGCATTGTCCTGTTGGAGCAATAGATTCGAAAAACAGTGCCTCAATTGACAAGGACAAATGTGTCCTATGCCATGCTTGCATTAAAGCGTGTCCTGAGAATGCGCGAAAGATAGATAATGATATGATTAAAAATATTGCGCTGCGATTGAGTCAAGGATGTCAAACTCGAAAGGAGCCTATATTCTTTCTGTAGAGTCCATGCGAAGACAGGGAACTACTGGATGCCTGCTCAAGTCCGGCATAGCGGAATCTTATAACCAAAAACAGGAGGCTTAACACATGGAAACAAAAGATAACATCACATTAGTCTCTCCATGCGGGGCGTACTGCGGAGACTGCCCGGCATACAAAATCAAGGACGACCCTTCGTGGGGAGAGGTGCTGACTAAAAAATTCAACTGGAACGGCGTTCCCTGCCAGGGATGCAGACCACTCAAGGGGAAATGCCAGTTCATCGAAGGTACATGCGAAACTTACGCCTGTATTGACAAACACGGACACGACTTCTGCTTTGAGTGTGCGGAATTTCCCTGCGCCAAGTTAAATCCGGCTGCGGACAAGGCCGGCGACCTGCCGCACAATATCAAACTATTTGCCCTGTGCTACATCAAACAGCACGGCGTGGACAAATGGAAGGAAAAGGCACCGGAAGTCAAACAAAGATATTTCCGGGGCAAAATGAAGATCGGCAAAGGGCCGCAGATGGAATAGCCTGAAAAGAGAGAAAATGAAAAATAAGGAGGATGTTATGAAGAGGTTGATAGTTTTCAGGATTTTAGTATTCGTATTTATCAGCTTTTTGCTATTTAGCCAAATTGCATTTGCCGCTGAAAAACTGACAAAGATAGCCGACAGCGTTTACTCATACGTTGACATAAAAAACAGCACTCCACAAAAAAGCTACGGCGCGAATGCAGGTATTATTATCGGCAAAGACGGCATAGTGGTAATCGATACGCTTATATCGGCGAAAGAAGCAAGGCGATTTATCAGGGATATAAGGGCAATCTCAAAGAAACCCATCAAATATGTCATCAATACCCATTATCACCTTGACCATACATTCGGCAATTCGGAATTCGCAAAACTCGGAGCTGTGATTATCTCACACATAAATGACAGTAACAATCTGAAAGCTCAAGGTGAAACAGCCCTGAAAAACGCAAAGAACTATGGACTCAGCAAAGAGGATATGAAAGGTACAAAGATTGCGTATCCTGCTTTGTCATTTAATGACAGGATGGAGATAGCCCTCGGAGATCAGAGGATAGATCTGATTTACACCGGGCATTCCCATACCGATGGCAGCATTACGGTTTATCTGCCGGATAAAAAAATATTGTTTTCAGGGGATATCCTGTTTACAGGCTATCATCCATTTATCGGAGATGGAAGCATAGGAGAATGGGTCAAGGCGCTTGACCATATTATGACAATGAATGTCGAGAAGATTATTCCGGGGCATGGCCCGCTGTCGAATAAAAAGGACATACAGGATATGAAGGACTATCTTATTGCCTTTGACAAGAAGGCAAAAGAACTTGCCGCTAAATCAAATGATGCGGAATATATCGCCTCCGAGATCAAAAAGTCTCTGCCTTCGAGGCCCGAAGGCGCGGGGCTTATACTCTGGAATATCCAGATGAAATATCTGAAGAAATAAAACATAGGAGGCGGAATAATGGTTACATGTTATCTGCGTTATGTTATTGACCCATATAAAAGTGAAGACTTTGAGAAGTATGCAAAGATGTGGATTCCGCTTGTAAATAAATTCGGCGGCAAGCATCATGGCTATTTTCTGCCGCATGAGGGCGCGAATAATATTGCAGTGGCTTTATTCAGTTTTCCGAATCTGACAGAATATGAGAAATATCGGGAAAGGATTAAAACGGATACTGATTGTCAGGCTGCATTTGCCTATGCAGAAAAGACACGGTGCATTATAAGCTATGAGCGTAGTTTTATGCGGCCTGTGTTTGAATGAAAGGACAAGGGGGATCTTATGAATAAAATAACCCTATATCGAAAAATTGATCTACAATTAAAACCCAGCGTTCCTGGCGCAAAGATGTGGGCGGTTGGGCTTGAAAAGGCAATGCTTACATTTTTCGAGCTTGAGCCGAATACTGTATTCCCTGAGCACTTGCATGAAGCCGAGCAGATAACGCTTGTGCTTGAAGGTGAACTGACTTTTACTTACGGAGCAGAAACGGTTACTCTGAAGGCAGGTGATGTGATCGCAATACCCTCAAATGCAGTCCATTCCGCCTTTACAGGCAATACACCTTGCAAGGCCGTAGATGCATGGTCGCCTGTGAGGAAGGAATTTTTGAAATAAAGGCTCGGATGAAAAAAGAACTCATATGGCACGCATCAGGAGCATGTTGCACCGAAGGAATACCGCGAGAGGGTCAGAAAACTTTTCTGTCAGCCCAGGGAAATAATGGCTGATCTGATTATGAATAAGGAAAGGAATTAATGAAAAGGCTCCCTCAGGTTGAGGGAGCCTTTTTCGTTTAATTACAGTTTAACTACGTTGATTGCCTTGGGGCCTTTCGGGCCTTTTTCAGTATCAAAGCTGACCTTGTCACCTTCAGCAAGGGATTTAAATCCATTGCCTTGGATTGAAGTGTGGTGTACAAAAACATCACTGCCGTCTTCGCTTGTGATAAAGCCAAAACCCTTTGAGTCATTGAACCACTTTACTGTTCCATTAGCCATTTCTTTTACCTCCTTTTTTTAAACTC
>Ga0209417_1002024_pt1 | contig 33704 bp, 25 predicted proteins | sample RifGroF2_FD_184002 | JGI IMG/M metagenome (GOLD analysis project Ga0209417, IMG submission 184002) | Groundwater microbial communities from Rifle, Colorado, USA - Groundwater F2 (SPAdes) (version 2) | ecosystem: Environmental > Aquatic > Deep subsurface > Groundwater | place: Rifle, Colorado... | reverse complement strand
GTCCTTGATCCCAAATATTCGTGCGTGCGAAACTCATTATACCATGAGAAAAATAACGCAAGTTCATAACGCATAGCTTTGAAGTTCAATGGTATGCTTATCAACCTCGTACACTCAAATTTTAGGATTTTGACCAGTCTTTCAGTCACGGCAATGCTCCCGTGGCGACCTACAGCTCCGAAACGGGTCTTCATGTTGCGCTGCAGACACCAGCCTTTATAATTGTCGCAGTAAAACTGAGCGCCTTTGTCGGATATGATGTGCTTGGGCTTTCTGCCGGTTCTGGCGATTGACCTCTCAAGAGCTGCGGTAACTTCTTCGGTAAATATCTTTTAAAAATAATCAGTTTTTTACATTAAATGACAGCTCCCTGAAACGTAGAAGGATAAGACTGTCGGGCAAATACAGGGATGAAGTAACTGAACTTCGATAGTCTTGACAACTATTGTTTCTTGTCTTATAGTCAAGGTTAATCAAATATTACCATGGTGGAGGTGGAAATGTTTATAGATATTCATGCACATGCCTATCGAAGGCCTGTTCCTTTTGTGGTCCAGTTCTGTACTCCTGAACAGGTAATCGAACGTTACGACAAGGCAGGAATTGAAAAAGGCGCGTTGCTGCCCATTGTAAGTCCGGAAATCTATCTACCACAGGCCAATGAGGACATTCTGGATATGTGCGAAAAATACCCGGATCGCTTTTTCCCTTTTTGCAACATTGATCCTCGCGCTCTTACCAATTCAGCAGATGCCCCGCTTGACCGTCTTTTGCGATATTACAAAGACAAGGGATGCAGAGGGCTTGGCGAGGTAATGCTGAACGTACCCGTCATGCATCCGATGGTGCAAAATTTATTCAAGCATGCGCAGGATGTCGGGCTGCCGGTAACGTATGATGGGTCAGATGTCGTTGGCGGTGATTTTGGATTATACGATGATCCGGGACTTCCTCAAATGGAGCACACCCTTCAAAAATTTCCGAAGCTCATAATACTTGGACACGGCCCGGTGTTCTGGGCTGAGATGGGGCGGCTGGAAACTCCGGCCCAGAGAAAAACGGTGTTTTGCCCCGACGGGACACAAGTTGGCTGGCGTCCTCCGAGCGGTCCGGTAAAAGAAGAAGGCGTTGTTCCGAAACTCTTTCGTCGATATCCCAACTTGTATGGTGATTTATCTGATGCTTCTCCATGGAACGCATTGGCCCGCGATTCGGAGTATGGTCCCAAATTCCTGAATGAGTTCCAGGATAGGCTCTTATTCGGCACTGACATCTGTGCATTCGATACGCCGTTTCCAATGGTCGATCTTCTTCTTGAATGGCACGATAAAAAGAAAATCAGCAAAGAGGTCTTCTGCAAGATAGCCAGAGAAAATGCACGCAAGTTGTTTAAATTATAATAAAATCTCTGAGGCAATTGAGAAGAGTCTATTGAGTAACAAAAATAATTCGCATCATGTATTCTCTTCAAGCCAGTCTGTTATCTCATTAACATCTTCCCGTGTCTTCGCATCGACGCAATAGACGATTCCCTCGGGGCTGAGTTCCCTGCTTATTCTCTTGATTATGTCAAGATTGACTCCATAAATCTGCAAGCCTTTTCCCGCTTTCTGCGCTTTTTTAAGGACATCCAGCCATTCATAGACGGGCGGCTGTCCGTCCCCCGGCACCCATTGCAGGACGTCGATATCCTTTATCGCAAGAATATCGTCGAGGTGTCTCAATGCGCCGGGGCCGTCGAGATGAAATACGCAATGATCGAGAAACGCGGCTTCCTCTTCCAGCGCCGGAATGATGTACTCGCGGCAGATTTCGGGACTTACCATGCACATGAAGTCGCATTGGACGCTGGCAAATTTTCCTTCGCACCAAAACGGTATCCAGCCTATGGAGCCTGTCGCACGGGACATTCCGCTTGCCTTATAAACAGCGTCATATACCGGCTGATAAATTTTGCGGACATCGCGCATCGCCCGCGCCACGAGTTCCGGACAGTCATAGAAGTCCATGCAGAGTTTTTCGGGGCTTCGAAGAGCGCTCAACGTATCCCCATTCGAGTGAAAATCACATACCCCGACGAGATACCTGCCTTCAGCGTGCTCCGCCATTTTCACGGCTACCTCAAGCAGATGTTTAAAGTTATGGTTATTCTCGTCAAATCTTAGAGGAAGAACGTCCTCCCAGTTTTCCACGATTGGATCAACCCAGTTCGTCTCCATCGACGACTCCGAAAATTTGAACTCGGCTCCGAGAAAGGACGCGAACTGGTCAGGCCCCAGGTCAGTCCCGAAAAACGGTATCGACTCCGCCATGTATTCAGTAGTTTCGAGTATATTGTCAATGCACGCGAAGCGCGTTTTGTAGTCTTTCTGAAGCGCCGTGTAATATCTGTAATATGGCTTGCCGCCTCTTGCGTTCACTCCTTCGCGGGGAACCGACGCTACGACAAGCGGCCTTTTCAGGACGTCACCCGCCCAGTAATGGTTCCACATTTCCCGTACTCTCGCGAAATCCGGCTTATACTTTAACTCGATTGTACTCATGGCTATTCCTTTGCATTTGTTATTATGTTGTGTTATAATAGATATTATAGCGGTTGTTTTGTGTATTTATCAATGCTAATTTTGTTGCATCACTAGAGAAAATGTTGCAGAAATATGACAAGAACTTACACGCAGAATATTTATACGGCCCCCATCGATGCCGATGCTGAGAATCCCGGACTTTTCATAAAATGCGTCGGAGACTTCAAGAGCCTTGGAAACTTTTACTTTGAACAAGTTGCATCACACGTTTCATTCCACCTCATCACCGCAGGCTCTGGCATATTTGATGCCGATGGCAAAAAGTATGCGGCGGAGGCAGGAGACCTTTTCATATTCAGTCCCGGCATGTATGTGAAATATTACGATAATCCCTCCGCTCCCTGGTGCTATATGTGGTTTGTCCTGAGTGGAAGCGATATTGGGTGGGCCTTTGAGAAAACAGGAATAAAAAAAAGACTGCCTTTCATCCCTGTGCTCTCCGTGGAATTTCAGAATTTCACAAGGACTCTCTTGTCCGAATTTGAAAAGGGGGATTTCAGCTGTATGTACCCGGTAAATTCTGCGTGGGAATGCATCAGGCTCCTCCAGAAAAGCATCAGTACGGAAAAAGAGGGTAATAAAAAACCAGACGTCGCGCTGCTCTGCAAATCGATTATCGATTCGCAGAAAGAAAACTTTATCAGCGTGGACGAACTCGCAGAAAAACTAAAAGTTGACAGGGCGACCATATTCAGGAGCTTCAAGAAAGACTACGGTGTGTCCCCTAAAGATTACATCGACTCCGTCCGCATCGAAAAAGCCTGCCGCTTGCTGAAGCAGTCCTCAAGCCCGATAAAGGAGATTGCATGGCTCGCGGGCTTCAGCGGACACGACTACTTTTCGGCGGTCTTCCGCAAGAAGTTCGGCATCTCCCCTTCCGAATGGCGAAAACTCAACTGACCACTCCACGTATGAGATTCAAAACTGAACCAATAGAAGAAGAAGAGGATGTCGCCGGAGCATGCCACTTAAAAAGAGAATCACTATCTGTTGGGTAAGTAATTGATAATAATACATATAGCCAGTTGAGGCTGTGAAGTTTTTTAATGCCGCTTCCCGCCCTGTAACGAGTTTTTTTAAAAGGAAAAAAGACTGCATGTCATTACAAACTCTCATAATTGGGGGCATTGAGCCAGTTTGCCATACGTTATGCGGGGAGGTTCCCGTTATGAAGGACTTATTCAGACGTCGTCTGCTTCTGCCCATTTTTAATGGTCAGACTTCCGTTTGCGCGCCTCTCCTTCGGAGATTTTTATGGCGCTGTTCAATTTTAGGAGACCGCCATACTCTTATTTTATCAGTTCGAACAGCGGAGTATCCGGCGTTTCAAAGTGAAAAATAAAATTATCACTATTCTCAGCCACTATTTTTCCGGAATAAAGCTCCTTTACCTGCGCATATTTACTAGGCAGGGTTACTTTTATGTCACCGCCAGTAGCGGTATGAATTGCTAAAAGATGATTATTGGCATAAACCGGAATTTCCTGTTCACAATAAATATTAACGCCTGCTTTTTTCGCCAATTGTTTCAGGGCAGCAGGTGTAACATCCACGTAATCCGATGTATAAGCCGATTTCCAGTTTTCCATATCGACGATTGAAATGCCCTTAGAGTCAAATTCTGTTCCACATAGTTTTTTTACCCGCGCCGTGTCCAGGTTTTTGCCGTCGCAAATGCCGGGAGCATAGACAAAGAATGCGGTCCGATTAGAATTGAATACACATCTGTTGAGCAGGTCCAGCTTTTCGGGCGTAACGACAAAGAGCCCCGGAAAAACAAACAGCTTGTATTGAGTCAAATCCGTCTGCGGCAGATCATTGAATGAGAATACTTCGAATGGTGCGCCCAGCCGATTCAACTTGTTTCGGATACCTTGATATATCTGCTGAGTGACGGGGTTATGGTCATTGAGATAGCGTGCGCTTTGCGGGTCAACTACCAGCGCAATCTCGGCACAGCTTTTTACGGATAGCGAAGTATACTGTCCCCATATTTTTTTGCTTTGTTTGACCAGCTCCATCGTTTCCGGTGTTTTGAATACCCCTCCCCACATGTCAAAGCACCAAAGCGAGGCTTGATTGATTGTAGCCAGAGCGAACTCGCGTTTCAACCCGGCGTTGGTCTCGGCCTGATCCTTCCATGGCACCATCCATCCGATTGATACGTATTCGTCAAGCTCGCAGTTATATGTCGGTGTGCGATGATCGATTTCATGGAGGAATCCCTTGCCGTGCCGTATGCGTGTGCCGTTCGGCACCATGAATCCACTTCCGCCGCCCATCGGCCGGTCGCCGTAAGTACCGGGACTGATGAAAAAGTCGATGTCTGGCGAGGCATAGAGACGTTCGTATTCCAAATGTCCGCACCAAACCATGCGTGAGGTTGCCAACTCAAGGATATATCCAAAAAACATTCCAATCTGCCGTTGCCTCGGAATGAGTGCCCGCGTTTTTGCGGCAAGTCCGAGTACCGTGTCCGCAATGATATCTCCCGTAAATTGTGCATAGTCTACAACATCTTGCTCCGTCTCGGGATTCCTGATTAAGTTTGCAAAGGAAGCCTGATCAATACGCTCTAATGCGGGAACAGGCACTTCCTCTTTGCCGTGTAACTTGAGCCATTCTTTCCATGCCTGCGACTTGGTGCGACCAGCAACTCCCCGACTGCAATCCATCCACTCATCGGTCTTGCCGCACGCAAGTAAATATGACTTTACGCGATCGCCATAACGTGCCTCCATGTGCTTAATCACCGCTTCTAAATACTCGCTTGTCGCGCTGACCCAATCCGGATTGGAGCAGGCGCAGCTCAACATCGTAAAGCTCTCGCATTCTGCGCTTTGCCCTCTGCCTGACAACTGCCGTTGCAGCCATATTGGGGTATTGAGGTCCATCACGCAGATAAACTCTGCATTGCCGTTTACCTCCAGCACATCGTCATACTGTTTGTCAAGTGACTCAAAATCATATTTCCCGAACCAACGCCAAACAGGCGGATACTTCGAATAAGGTTTGCCTAACGAATTGTCGGTGTTTGCGGCAAAGATGCAGACAGTGTCCACGCCGACATCTTTGAATTGCCTCATAGCCTCAAATTCGGGCCAGAATGAACGATACGCGAAGTAAATGCTTTTCTTATCATCTGGTGTCATAATGCTACTTCCCTTATATTTTCAAATAGGCTTTTTGCTAAAGTTTAGCGTACTATAATATATTTAGTTATTATCCCTATCTTGTCTTCAACTTCATGCGCTCCTGCTCCTTATTTCAGTACAAATCTTTTATACAAAGCCGGATTTTTCCCTCCCGCAATGCCGCCGCCTATTGCGATATAATAACTTTGCCCGTCGCCGGTGTCATCGTCGAAAATCACAAAACTCATTCCCAATATCATTCCTTTGTACGGCTTTACGCCCAATTTCTTCCAGGGCAAACGTAATTCGTAAGTTGTTGTCTTTTCTTTCTGGTCACGGGTAATGGTATAATTATCCGGCAGGCAAATATTCTTGCCGAAGGTAGTAATAGCGTGGCTTTTGCCATTATCTCCCATGGCCAGACCGAATTCTAAGTCGTCAGGGCCTAATGGTTTAGCTGGACTTGGAAGATAAAGCGCCCCGTCATTTTTTGAATCAATTGCAAACTGAAGTGAATCTCCACGCCACGGCGCTTCCGGGGTCTTGTTAAAATGTAAATCATCTTGGACTACGGCTTTGATATAAAGATTATTCTCATCCCACGATGAGTATAGTTTGGTACTCAAATCAGCAGTGCCTGACCATGGTACCCAAGGATCAGGCGGCATAATGTCGTCGCGCGAATCTGGGGAAGCAATCAGATTAGCAACCTTGGAGCCATAAGCGATTGGTATGAGAATATCCAAATCAAAACTTTTCCTTATCACCGTTTTGTTTCCGGTTGCTTGGACTTTAACCTTGACGCTATCGTGAGACAATGGGATATCAAAAATGTTAACGGATTCTTTGGGCAAATTAATTAATTTCTGAATTTTTTTCTTGTCCGTGATTATTTCTGCGTTAATCTCAAAATCTTTGGAATTGGAAAGATTAATGAATTGGAGTTTCCCTGTATTTTCCGAAACCATCTGGAACCTGATGTCGCAAAATTCGGTCATCTCCACTTCCGCATTGGCGAGGATCTCGCTTAGCTGTTTAAAATCCTTGTGCCATATATATATTGGGGCCTGGCTCAAAGAAAATTGACCGTTGACCGGTTGAATCTGATTCCCCATTAAGTCCGTCACTATAAAATCAGATCCGAAAATAAGTTCGAATATTGACTTTCCTGGTAACGTTAATTTATATCCATTATTTGCCCACGCTGCGGCGACTCCTTTCCCATCATGCTTACGCATAACGGCGATGCGGGTAACACTGTCCGGAGTCAGCCACTTGCTTTCGGTAACATTTTCCACCACTTGCGTTACCGCGCTGTAAGAAGCCGCGATTGATTGAATTTTGAGGTTTTGGTTCATCGCGGCGTAGCTATATTTTTGAAAGTTACCATTTGCTCCGGAAAATCCTATAAACCAGTCGAAAGCGTAGAATCCCGCTACCCTCGCAACAATAAAATCTTTAGGCATCGTTTCAGCCTGTTCTCTGCGGTATATAGAATCATCAGGAAAGCGCGCGTCAGGGAACCAACCAAATTCCGACATATATATCGGCTGATCACATCCTAGATCTCTGGTTATTTTTTTAGCATCATTATAAACGGCAATCAGTCCATCTGATTTCGCACGCCGCCGCTGTATCAGAGGCCCGAAGTCAAATGGATAGAAATAAAAATCAAGGGGGAAAATATTAAAATCCTTGCCGATTTTTTTTAACATCTCCTTGGCAAATAACAAATCATCAACATCACTGCTTCTAGAGGGACGGATTGCTCCTATTTTCATCCCCGGATGGGTTTTGCGAATTTCATCAGCTCCGATTCTTACCATTGAACAGAGATCATCGAAAGGTTTGCCGCCGACTAAAAAAGGGTTGCCTGCAGAATTTTTCTTTATCTCTGCCGGATAGAGCGACTTATAATAGTCGTTATGGCCAAGTCGTCCGTTATCTTCCGCTCCTAATTCAAACTCATCTATCATATAGCCATAGCGACGAGTCAATTCCCCTATGAAATTGCGCCAATGTTCATGTTTATCCGCGTCAAGTACCAGGCTGCAATTCCTTTTTCTGGCTTTTGCCAGTTCCTCTTTGTTAAAATACCAGTCCGGCACGTCAAATGGACTGACGAGGAGTTTGTTGATCATTCCTGATTCTTTGCCGCGCTTCAACCGCCATTCAAGCGCAGACCAATCAAAGTTCCCGGGCGACGTTTCAATGTCGTCATGATAACGAGCTCCCCATTCCGCGCGAGCCTGTACCCGCTTTGCCCCTATTTTTTTTGATATCTCGAAATAATCGAAACCGCCAGTATTAATGATTCCGGCAAAAGGCTGAATCCCGGAAGCAATGTCTGCGGGCTTTGCAATTTTAATATAATTGGCGGAATGAGAGCTCGTCATTCTGCCGTTGGAGGAAAGTTCGACAGTTATTTTGAACCATCCAAGACGTTGCCCGTCCAAAGGAAGCTCTATTTCATTTGTGCCCTTTACTGTTTGCTTGAAATCTTTAATGATTGTCCCCTGATAGTCAACAACCCGACATTGCAGTTCTGCTTCATTATCTTGAGTGTTGAAATGCACGGTCGCAACTACAGGGTCATCCGGGGAATATATATTGCTCCATTGCGGGGAATTCAGGGACACGCCTACATTCATCAGGCTTGAGTTTTGATATGGGGTCGCTGTTCCGCCCCGCTCTATTTGAATCGCGTCATACCAGACTTTCCCGACCGGAGAATTTGTGAGATTAAAAATAGCAGAATAGCCTTTGCGAGGGGCATTTTCCTTTATTTTGACAACAAAAGTATACGAATAGCGTCTCCATTCCCTGTCTAGTTTGATATTTTTATCATAAGTTTCACCAGCGACATAAAAAAACTGGCCGGCGCTCGGCAACATGCGTAATATGATTGGATAGTTATCAGAAGAAGCTTTTGCATAAAAGGAGAAGGTATAAGTTTCATTATCTTTTAAATCGGGAGTATCGGCGACCGATATCCATTTATCATACCACAGAACTGGCGGTTCTGTAATTATAAAGCGCTTTTTTCGATCCCAGTCAACCCGTATGCTTTTTTTCCCGTCAGGCGCAGTCGTGTCGTCCCAGAAATAAGGAACGAGTTCGGAAGAAAATTTCCCTCTTGTCAAGGTATCAGTCTGGGTTTCGGCACTGGTATCCCCGATGTATAAATTCTCTCCTGAAGACCTAAGCTCCAGCGCTGTTAATAGACAGAGAGCCAGAGTAAAAGATTTGATGTTCACTGTAAACCCTTCTTTTGAATATTTTATCTTTATATTCGTTCCTTGACCTTTTTATTTTATATTTACAATCGTGCGCATACAAACTTTCTTTATATCATTATACTAAAATATAAAGTTAAGTAAATATGATATAGTCTGTAATATTTATAATTTTGTCCAATAAGCAATGACTTCCGCAATAAAAAACAAGCGAGATAATGAGGACTTTTTGTCCGGTTATCGGTTCCCTTATGTTCGGTAAGCGGGATGCCATCTACTATAAAATGCATAATTATCTGAGATTTTACTGTCAGTAATGAGTTTTGCTTGTGACGGATTTGTTAATGCAGGCAAAGGTCGCCATAAATTCATTCCCTCGCTTTTGGTAAGAGTCTCGCTTAAATAGACATTTATTGAATAGTGAGTGTAACTGTACATATCTTCAGTACCCGAACCAAAAGATACTGGTTCAGATGGACATGCAAAACTACCGCGGGCCTGTCTAAGGATAACAGAATACAGGCAAATTATGCTACTATCGGGACAAATGGTAAGCTCAACTGTCAATTGTCCGTCAATGTCCTGAATTGTATTTTTGTACAGGGCGGGAGCTTCGGAATTATGCGAAAGAAGCCCTGAATTCTGTAAAGGTCTCATTTTCTATGTGAGTTCTTATCTTCGCCATGAGCGAGAGATAGCAGTGAAGATTGTGCAGTGTAACGAGGCGCAGCCCCAGAATTTCTCCCACGCTCAGGAGATGGCGGATGTATGCCCTCGTAAAATTCTTGCACGCGTAGCAGTTGCAGCCTTCCTCAATCGGTGAAAAATCTTCCTTGTAGCGGCCTGCTTTGACGGGCAGCGTGTCGCCGTTGCTCAGGTAAGCTGTGCCGTGCCGTGCGAGTCTTGTCGGAAGAACGCAGTCGAACATATCGATTCCGCGCGCCACTGCCTCTACTATCTGCTTCGGCAGGCCGACGCCCATGAGGTAGTGAGGTTTATCTTCGGGAAGGAATGGGACTGTCCAGTCAAGGCATTGGTACATCGCATCCTCCGGTTCGCCGACGCTTAGCCCGCCGATTGCGTAGCCGTCGAAATCAAGTTTGACAAGTTCTGACGCCGACTCTTCCCGCAGGTCTTTGTAAGTCGAGCCCTGAACTATCCCGAATATCTGTTGTCCGGGGTTCAGCGGCTGCTCTCTGGAAATACTTTCCCAGCGCGTGGTCATCCTGAGCGATTTTGCCGCGTCTTCATGGCTGCACGGGTAGGGGGTACATTCATCGAAGGCCATGACAATGTCCGAATTAAGCGTCTTCTGGATGGCTATTGATTCTTCGGGTCCGATGAAGAATCTTGTCCCGTCTATGTGGGAGGCGAACTCGACACCGTTTTCCTTTATTTTTCTCAGCGATGAAAGGCTGAATATCTGGAAGCCGCCGCTGTCGGTGAGAAGCGGTTTATTCCACGACTCGAATTTGTGCAAGTCCCCGGCCTTTCGGATTATGTCCATCCCCGGTCTCAGAAAGAGGTGGTATGTGTTGCCGAGTATTATCTCCGCGCCTAGCTCGTTGAGTTCAGCCGGCGATACGGCCTTTACTGAGCCGCGTGTCCCGACCGGCATAAATACAGGGGTATTTATTTCGCCGTGCGCTGTTTTTATCACTCCCCTGCGTGCAGCCGTTCCCTGACATTTTTTCAGTATTTCAAATGACATAATTACCTTACTTGACGAACATTGATTCGAAGGTCTTTTTCAGAGCCTCTTCTTTGCCGAGCGCTGACGCGACTGCCGCAGCGAATTCGAATGAAACCCCCGGCCCTTTTCCGGTGATAACGCGTCCGTCGATCTGTATTCGTGATCCGGTATACTCCGCCCCTTCGAGCATGTCCTCGAATCCGGGATAACACGTGGCCTTTTTTCCCTTGAGGAGTCCGGCCCTTCCGAGCGCTATCGGCGCGGCGCAGATGGCCGCCGTCATTCCGCCGTCCGCATAAGTCTTATTTAGTACGTCCATCAATAAATCGCTGTCCCGCAGATTTTTAGAGCCGGGCATTCCGCCGGGGAGAAAGATTAGTTTTACTTGGGAAAGGTCAATATCTTTGAGAAGCGAATCAGCTTCGACAATAATCCCATGCGAGCCGGTGACTTTTTTGGAGTTAAGACCTGCCGTAACGACCTCCATCTGAAGCCGCCTCCATATATCGACTGGTGTGGCAAATTCTATTTCCTCAAAACCGTCAGCGAGTACCACAAATATTTTGTTCTTCATTCTTGATTTCTCCTTTTTCCCATGGCTGCTACTATACACCGTTTTTGTGCGGAACGAAAGCTTGTTATCCGGCTGACCAAGTCGGTTTTCTGCCATTTTGCAATCCGCCTGTTCTCCTCCAGCCTCGCTTTCACATACGAAGCTTAGAATCAGCATGGACACGAGTAAAAACTTTTTCATTCCTCCCCCGTTTGCTTTTAGAGAACTATTATTCCTGATTTAGGAACAATAGCCAGGCTGTCAATAATAGCAATGGCAGTAATATTCCCGCAAATTTACACTTTCCTTGTGACGGATTAAAAAAGTAAACCCAAGCGGCAAAATGCGCTTAGCCCCTAAGTTGGAGTACTTTTAAATCAAAGATTGGTGTAAAAGCTCCGAATAATCATATAACGTTTTTGCGCGGATTACAAGCGCCGAAATAGGTTCCGTCTGGGGTGACATAGTCCCGCGACTCCGGACCTCGGGGTACGGTATGCTCTTCGCCTTTTCCGTTATGCTGACTTTTCCCGCGAAACGGCTTGTAATTCGGGAGGCCTTTGTTTATAGTTTAGGCTTGTGTGCTTATTGTGTTTGCGACAAATGGATCAATATAAAACTATAATATATGAGGATTAAAGATGAACTTGATGAAAGCTATCTTGTTGCCAATCTTGACTGCCGGTATGGTGCTGTCTGTTTATGGTCAGTCAACCGAAGATAAGAATATCAAGATTGAAAACATCGACAAAAATTTTCAGTTGGCAAACATCGGGAATAAGGAAATCTGCTATTATGATGCGTTGCTACAACCCTTTGCCCTGAGCGGCTTTCCGTGGCGTGACCCGCAGAAAGTATTTAACCGTCTGCCCGCGTCTTTTACTGAAAAAGATGTCAATCCCGGCGCGTTGTCTTTATCACGGCACTCGACTGGCGGCGCCATTCGCTTTCGCACCGATTCGCCATACATTGCCTTGCGTGCTAAGTTGGCTTATTCGTCCGACATGAGCCATATGCCCAGAGCCGCCAGCTCCGGCTTTGACCTCTACAGTGGGAGCGGAGCCGATATCCGTTATTGTAAAACGGTTCAACCGGGACACAAACAGGAACAGGTCGAAATAATTCTGGTCGACCGTGTCCCGAAGCAAATGACCGACTATACCCTTTATCTGCCGCTTTACGGAAGTGCCTCCAAGATCGAGATAGGTCTGGCTCCCGGTGCAAAAATTGAAGCTCCAACCCCGCAGGCGATAACCAAACCGGTTCTTTTCTACGGTTCATCGATTACCCAAGGCGGATGCGCATCGCGTCCCGGGAACGCCTATACCACTATGTTATGCAGGGCGATAGACGCGCCGCAGATCAATCTGGGTTTTTCCGGTTCCGGCAAAGGGGAAATTGCTGTTGCCAGAGCGATTTCCGATCTTGATCTTGCGGCATTTATCATGGATTATGACCACAATGCCCCGTCAATAGAACATTTGAAGCAAACGCATGAGCCATTCTTCAAAGCCATCCGTGAAAAGCATCCGGATCTGCCAATTATTATTATGTCCAGATGCAATTTCAAAGGCTACCAGTATGATATTGCCCGTCGCGACGTGATTCGCAATACATATGAAAATGCAGTAAAGGCAGGGGACAAGCATGTATGGTTTATTGACGGCGAGACATTATTTGGCAAAGAAGACCGGGATGCTTGCACCGTGGACAACACCCATCCCAATGATTTGGGATTTTATCGTATGTACAAAACGGTACTGCCAGTATTGAAAGAAGCCATTAGTCCGAGCAAAAAGGCCCAGCTATAACTGAATAAGGCGTGGGCCAATCAGATTAGATAACCTCACCGTAAGTAATTAAAGAAAAAGCATTAATTACTTTTAAAAAATCGCCCCGGGTGGCGCGCAGGATATAAGAAGCCCGGAGCGGGGCGAAAGCCCTGCTCAGCCGTAAATCCGCTCGAACTCGTTCATGAAGTCAATGAGCTGCTCAACGCCTTTCATCGGCATGGCGTTGTAGATACTCGCACGGATACCGCCTACCGAGCGGTGCCCTTTGAGGCCGAGCATTCCATTGGCCTTGGCTTCTTTGACGAATTTTTCTTCCAACTCCTCGGTCGGAAGACGGAAGTTGACGTTCATCTTCGAGCGGTTGGAAGGCTCGGCGGGACATCTGTAAAACGCACTCTTATCAATAAGCTCGTAAAGGACTTCCGACTTCATGTCATTAATCTCCTCAACCACAGTGAGACCACCCTGTTCCTTCAGCCAATCTGTAACAAGTGCTATCATGTAGATTGCAAAAGTCGGCGGGGTATTATACATGGAATCGTTATCAATATACGTGCTATATTTGAGCATAGTCGGTATTTTTTCATGAGTTCTCTCCGCGAGTTCCTTTTTCATGATAACGAGGCATATTCCGCTTGGGCCGATGTTCTTCTGAGCGCCCGCGTAGATGAGGCCGAACTTATTTACATCTATTCTTCTGGACATAATATCGCTGGACATATCGGCGATGAGAGGAACACCTGTTCCATCCATATCGGGAAACGCGTGATACTGTGTGCCGAATACGGTGTTATTGCTTGTGAGGTGCAGGTAAGACGAGCCGGCTTCCGGCTTCCAATGGCGGATATCTGGAATCTTGTTATAATTCGTATCCTTGCTGCTGGCAATGATTTTGACGTTTCCGAAGAGTTTTGCCTCTTTCGCGGCCTTGTTCGCCCATGTGCCGGTGTCCGCGTATTCCGCGAAGCCGCCGGGAAGCATGAGATTCATTGGGATCATCGAGAACTGAAGGCTTGCACCGCCCTGAACAAAGATTATTTCGTACTCATCGCTGATATTCATAAGCTCTTTGATATTGGACTTCGCGCGGCCGAGGACTTCCTCAAACTGTGCGCCGCGGTGGGTAAGTTCTATAATCCCGTTGCCGACGCCATGATAATTGCAGAATTCTTCCTGCGCCTTTTCCATTACAGGTGTTGGAAGCATTGCCGGGCCCGCGCTAAAATTGTATACTCTCATGCTCATTATTTTCTCCATTTTTATAGTTAAAAAACTTATCGCATGTCGAAAATATAACACTTCTCCAGATATTTCAAATAGCCTGTCAAGAAATATTTCCTGTCACTTCAAAATGTCATTAACAAATCCGGGCGTTATTCCGCTGACAAAAAGGACTTTCTTCCGAGAAGAGTGACCGGACTTTATCTCAACTGACGATTTGGAAACGGAAAGAATTGACGCGATAAATTCTACAAGTTCGGCGTTGGCCTTGCCATCCGTCGGTGGCGAATGAAGTTTTATCTTAATGCTGTCGCCGTGCAGACCGCTCGCGCCGCTTCTGGATGCGCCCGGCTGGATATGACAGCTTATATAAACGCCGCCATTTCCGCCTTTAATAAAAATGCTTTGAGTGTCTGTCATATAATCGTTAATCCCTGTGCCGTCAGCTAACAAAGTAAGCTAAAACGGCACAGTTTCGTCCGACCGGACGGCTGGTTATGCTTTTATATTGATAATGGGAGAATTGCTTTTTTTCTGCTGGTCTTCGGGCTTATTGTCCGGCTCTTTTTTGTCCGGCTCTTTGGCTGCCGCGGCTACGGCATTGCTTTTTCTTTTTCCCTCTTCGAGGCGTTCCTCTTTTTCGTTTTCGCTGAGAGGAATGTCGAGGAGTTCTTTTATTTCCTTACCGTCAAGGGTTTCCTTTTCGAGGAGTTCGATGGCGAGCTTTTCAAGCTTGTCCTTGTTTTCGGTAAGTATTCTGAAAGTGTCGCTTTTGCAGGCATCTATAATGCTCTTGATGGCGATATCTATTTCACGCGCCGTGACCTCGCTGTAACTTTCTTCGCGGGTAATATCTCTTCCAAGATATATATGGTCGGCGCGTTCGCCGTACTGGACCACGCCCATTTTATCATCCATGCCAAGGGCACAGACCATTGTTCTGGCAATACGTGTGGCCTCTTTTATGTCCTGAGACGCACCGCTGGTGACATCGCCGAATATTATTTCCTCTGCAACGCGTCCGCCCATGAGTCCTCTTATCTGGTCGAGCAGTTCCTTGCGGCTGTGCGTATAACGGTCTTCATCCGGAAGGTGCATGGTGGCGCCCAGATATGCTTGACCGCGCGGGATTATTGTAACTTTATGGACGGGCATGGCATCGGGACAAAGGATTTCCACGAGGGCGTGTCCGGCCTCGTGATATGCGGTGAGCTTGCGTTCGCGTTCGCTAATCTTGCGGCTTCTGCGCTCGCGGCCCCATCTTACCTTGTCCCTGGCTTCTTCAAAGTCGGGCATTCCGGCTCTTTCGCGATTGTCGCGTGCGGCAAGAAGAGCGGCCTCATTAACGAGGTTGGCAAGATCTGCCCCGCTAAAGCCCGGGGTTGCCTTGGCAACTCGGTTAAGGTCGATATCGGTTTCGGCTCTTATTGTTTTCACGTGTACGTCAAGTATCTGACGGCGGCCGCGAATATCGGGCAGATCAAGAACGATCTGCCTGTCGAAGCGTCCCGGCCTGAGGAGTGCCGGATCGAGTACGTCCGGCCTGTTTGTAGCGGCGAGGATTATGACGCCCTCCTGGGTTTCGAGTCCGTCCATTTCGACAAGCAAGGCGTTAAGGGTCTGTTCGCGCTCGTCGTGACCGCCGCCGATTCCGGAAAACCTTGAGCGGCCCACCGCGTCTATTTCGTCTATGAATATAAGACATGGGCTGTGCTTGCGCGCCTGTTCGAACATATCTCTCACGCGGCTTGCGCCGACGCCGACGAACATTTCCACGAAGTCCGAACCGCTTATTGCAAAGAACGGTACTTCAGCTTCTCCCGCTACGGCCTTAGCCATGAGGGTTTTACCTGTTCCCGGCGGGCCCATCAGGAGCGCGCCTTTCGGTATTTTGCCGCCGACCATTTTATATTTTAGGGGGTCTTTCAGGTAATCGACAATTTCCTTTGTTTCCTCTTTTGCCTCATCGGCACCCGCGACGTCATCGAACCTTGTCTTGTGCTCCTCCGGGAATATCATTCTGGCGCGGCTTTTTCCGAACTGCATAGCGCCTTTGCCTGCCATCTTTAGCTGCCTTGAGAATAGAAAATAGAGAAGCCCCACGATGATAAGCACAGGGATAATCACTGTTACCAGAAGGCTCTTCCACCATGTTTGGCTGTTATTTATCTCCATTTTTATTTCGGGATGCTGCTTGAAGAGGTTGTCAAGATTTTCTGAAAAAAGGACTTTTGTACTGTAGTCCCCCTGACTTAGCTCCTCGGGTACAGCCGCTTTGCCTTTTTCGGAAGAGGAAACAGGTATCGGAAGTTTCTTCTTGAATTTGCCTTCTATATAAAGAATCCTCTCCGTTTCGGGAGTAATCTTCGCGCTGATAACGTTTCCGGAAACGATTTGTTTCTCAAAGCGGGACTGAGCCCATTCCTCGACTTCGCTGGACGGATTCACTCTCAATGCCACGAGCGATGCTATGAAAATAAATATGATAAGCCATATAAAAAGCGCTGCGGGCGGACGTTTAGACGGCATTGCCTCCTTCAAGGAGGGCTTTTGTGGTTTCTCCATAAAATATTCCCGGATTTATTTAAATTAAAATTGACAGCCTCTATCAGGCATTAAGCAGGCACAGCAATGAAGGGATCAGGGCCGGAGCTGCCGTTGTCTTCGATGAAATGATGAACATAAGGAAAACCACGAGAATAAGTATTATCGCGGCCAGCAGTATTACCAGGCCGAGAACAACCTTCTGGCTTTTTTTCCCGTCTCCACCTTCTTTATTTCCGAACGGATCGAAATTATCCATTTTCTTCACGGTGGAAAGGCCAAGATCTGTGCCTTCAAGATTTATATAAGTCTTTGTTCTCATGACGGTTGTAACAGACTTATCGTCACAGTCGTAGAGTATTTCGACCCCGCCGACCTGAAGGATGTCGCTATTCTGAAGTTCCTGCTCAGTTATCGGCACATTGTTAACCCTTGTACCGTTCGTACTTTTGTTGTCTCTTATTGTATATGTGCCGCCAGTCTTTACAAAATCGCAGTGATAAGTGCTGATTGTCGGATCTTTTATGCAGATATCTCTCTCTTCGGAACGGCCTACCGTATGTATGTCCTTGATAAGCTCGAAGCTTTTGCCGCGTAGCTGCTCCGACAATATAATCAGCTTTGGTGTTCCTGCCATTTGATTACCTGTTATTTATATTTCAAGTCAAAACAAGTCTGATAACACAACACGTTCAATATATAATCTTAATACCATAATTGCAACGACGCGAATTTCAATGGGGAATTGGTAATCATCTCGGATTAAATCACGAAAAATTGATGCCCATCTGAATATTATCGTTATGGACAATGTTTTTACAATCTGCGGGAACGGTGTATATTCCCTCTTCACATTTATAAAAAATCAGAGAGGATTGATAAATATGAGAATGACACGACTTGTCGGCAGAAGAATAAAGGAAGACCCGCGCGACGCACAGACCGTAAGCCATAAATTTCTTATACGCGGCGGCTACATAAGGCCCGTTTCGGCGGGAATATACTCGCTCCTGCCGGTCGGGAAAAGGATTATAGAAAAAATAGAGAAAATAGTCCGCGAGGAAATGGACGCGATAGAAGGACAGGAAGTCCTGATGCCCGTAGTCCTGCCGGCCGAGCTGTGGGAAGAATCGGGCCGCTATGGGTCAGTCGGGGCCGAACTCCTCAGATTCAAAGATAGAAACGACAAAAGTATGCTTCTCGGCATGACTCATGAAGAGGCAGTCGTACATCTGATCCGCTCAGAAGTCTCCAGTTATAAACAGCTGCCCGTCATGCTCTATCAACTCCAGACAAAGTACCGTGACGAAGCCAGGCCGCGCGCCGGGCTTATCCGCGTCCGCGAATTCACGATGAAAGATGCGTATTCCTTTCACACGTCGCAGGAATGTCTTGAGGCCTACTACGAACGTGCTCATGAGGCCTATGTCAGAATATTTAAACGCATCGGTCTCAAGAGCTGTGTTTCCATTGAGTCCAACTCGGGAATGATGGGCGGTAAAATCTCGCATGAATTCATGGCCGTAGCCGAGAGCGGCGAGGATACCATCTTTATGTCGCCGTGCGGACAGTATCGCGCGAACCGCGAAATAGCCTACGCCGCATGGAAATACGAAAAATCAGCCCCGCTCCCGCTTGAAAAAGTCCACACGCCCGACAAAAAGACCATTGAAGACGTCGCGGCATTCCTCGGTCTTAAGCCGGAAAATACGGGCAAAGCTGTTTTCTTCAGGGACGAAAAAGGTTCTCTCATTTTCGCAATGATAAGAGGCGATTTTGAGGTCAACGAGAGCAAGCTTAAAAACTATCTAAAGACCAATGAGTTGACTTATGCCGACGACAATCTCATCCGTTCCTGTGGCGCGGAACCGGGCTACGCGTCACCGCTAGCGCTTGATACGTCAAAGGTAAGAATAGTAATTGATAACTCGATTGCGCAGTCGTCAAATCTTGTCGTCGGCGCGAACGAAGCCGACCACCACTACAAAAACTTCAACGCCGGCCGCGATCTTCCCGGCGCGGAAGTGATTGACATTGCCACGGTAAGAGACGGCGATCCTTGCCCCGTTACCGGTCAGCCCCTTATGATGAGACGCGGAATCGAAGTCGGAAATATCTTCCAGCTCGGCACAAAATATTCTGCCGCGATGAAATGCGAATTCCTCGACAAGGACGGCAAATCCCATCCCATGATCATGGGATGCTACGGCATAGGCATCGGCAGATCAATGGCCTCAGTGATTGAACAGTCCTACGACAATTACGGCCCGATATGGCCGATAACAATCTCCCCGTACCATGTCCAGCTCTGCTCGCTAAATCCGAAAGACGGAGTAACCGAGACAGCCGACAAAATATACTCGGAACTTTCCGAGTCCGGCATTGAAGTCCTCTACGACGACAGGGGCGAGAAAGCCGGCTTCATGTTCAGCGACGCGGATCTTATCGGAATACCGTTCCGCATAATAATTTCGCCGAAAACTCTTCAGAACAATCAAATCGAGTTCAAGCGGCGCGGCGAAAAGGACGTGACAATGATAAACATTCCGGAACTTGGCGGCTTTATAAAGGAAACAGTCGCCGCCGAATTCGCCAAATACAAAGCATAAAATCTTGATAAAAAATAAAAATGGCGGATGCGCATTAGTTATGTGCGTCCGCCATTTTTCATGACACTGACAAATTAAATGGGCTGGGTATCACAGTTATGCCCGCGGGGGCTTCCTCGTTAGTTCAGAAATTCAGAGGGATCGACCGGAATCGAGCCGTTCGAAGCCGACTTTTCCGCCGCCCATATCACCGCTTCGATTCTTCTCACGGTAGGTGAAGAAAGCCCGAGGCGCGGGTCCTGCTGACCTTTGAGTGCGTATGACACGAATTCCTTCACGGTCTTCGTACATTTATGCTTCCACACATTGCCGCTGTCGAGATGGTCGTTGGCAAAAACAGGATCGGCACTGTAGGCCCTGTTTTTAGACTTGGATGACCACATGACTCGTGTTTCGAGAGGATTGTATGGTGTGTAATCGAACTGGCCCTCGGTACCGATGACCGTATGGCGCGCGTCATATTTTTCGGCAAAATCAATATTCCCTTGAACAAGGGCGACAACACCGTTCTCGAATGTGATAAGGATATCCTGCTGCGTATCATAGTCGAACTTCCTGATCTTCGAAGGACAGCTTTTGCATACCACGGAAACGGGGTCGGAATCAACCTGGTAGACTGCACATGAGAGAGCATGGCAAATCCCCATCGGGATGGCGCCGCCGCTTTTGTCCTTTTTCAATTTCCATATCTGATCGATGGATTCGGAAACGTTGATTGGATGGCGGTATGTGAAGTGGACTGAGGCAAGCTCGCCGAACGCTTTTTCATCGATAAGATGCTTTAGTCTTTCCTGTTCGTCATAGTGCAGGAGGATGTAATCTATTTTAGTTGTTTTATCTGTTTTTTTCGCGGCGGCCATGAGCTTTTTGCTGTCTTCGACCGTAGTCGCGAATGGTTTTTCGAGGAAGAGGTGCTTGCCTGCTTCGAGGGCCTTTACGGCGAAAAGTGAATGAAGATTGTTCGGAACGGCAACGATGATTGCGTCGATATCCTTATCGGCGAGCATTTCATCATAGGAAGTGTAGAGCTTTGCGGAGTCGAGGCAGAGGTCCTGCTTTCTCTGCTTGAGGACGTCTTCCTTGAGGTCGCAGAGCGCGGCGACGCATGAATTGGAACTCTTGATACCGGACTTGGTGTCGGGATTAAAGCCGTTATCGTCATATTCGGCTCCTGCCGCGAGAGCTCCAGCCATCCAGCCTGAAGCACCGACAATTCCTACGCGAAGTTTTTCCGCCATTTAGAAGTCTCCTTTTTTATATTTAAACAAGATTTTTGTAATGTTCGCCGTTTTTGAATATTCCGCCGGACAACTCGAAGAAGCTCTCGTCAAGATTGAAGAGCCCCTTAACGGTATTTATCCATTCCGCGCCATAACACGGATGGTACGACTTCATTTTTTCCCAGTTTTTGTAGTTCTGCATGCCGTTCGACTCAAGGACGCCTACCTTCATTCCCGGCATCGGCGCGAGGCGCGCGGCGACATTTTTATTCCAGTCCACCATGACCGGCGAGACGGTAAGGTCCGCGCAGAAGCATGGAATATTTTTCTCGTGAGCGAGCGCGGCGATAAGTAAACTCATGCTCATGGTTTTGGCTATCGGCTTAAGGGCTATTGCCTTATAGCCGAGCTCAATTCTCTCGGCGGCGTCTTCGTCGGAATGTGCGCTCTCATCGGCAGCAAGCCTCGTCGGAATATCGGAGACATCGACTTTGTATTCCTCGGGGAAAGGTTCTTCCATTATGAGGATGCGTTCGAGAGCTCCCTGCTTTTCAGCGTGTGAAAGAAATGATTTGAGCCGCTCTTTCGAATCATACCTGCCATTGGCGTCGAGGTAATAAGGAATCCTGCCGCTGTCGGTATAAGGGGTTTCAAAGTCTTTGATTGCGTTATGGATTTCGGAGATGCGCTTCTTGTCCCATTCGAGCATTTTATCCAAGTCTCCATCCTTTTCAGGGTCGGAACCAATCTTTATTTTAAGAAAAAAGGACCCGTCCTTTACGGCCTTGACTATCTGCTCCAGAGGCACCCCGTAGCTCATGAGCGGAATCGACGCGAGGGTCTTATGTCTTGATGAAAGTGCCTTGCGGGAAATTTCGGGAATCATTTTATCAAAATTGCCGATGCCCTTTTCGGCGCAGTAGAGCTGCCACGCGGCGTTGTCCACAGGAACAAGCGAGTTCAGTGCGAAAGTCAGGCGCAATTTCGGATTTTTAGTAACCTTCTTTGAGTATTCGAGCGTGTCAGGCAAAAGCTTCTTGAGGAGATCCAGGGGATTTTCCCAGTCTATTTCACAAGCTTTGCTTGCCGCAAAAGCGGTCCCGGCGAACATCATCGCGTTGCCGGAGGCTTCAGGGTTTGAGACGAATACGGAAGAGTCGGACCAGAGTACGCTCTGTACGCCGAGCCCAATCCCGCATTTGCCGGAAGCACTTTCGAATTTGACGACGCTCTGCCACAGCTCGGAAAGATACCCGCCCTTGAACCCGAATGGAGCCGCAAGCGGTTCTCTTTCGAAATTAACGTTTGCTTTTGTTATCTTCATAAATGCACTCTTCCCTTGGTATTTAATAAAAACCCGCGTTTCAAACCACATTATATTATGGTTCAAAGCGCGGGGTTTTCAACGGCTTTTTAAAACTTTGTTAAATAATTTTACAAATAACGAATCATTCAAAGACAATTCCCGTTGCTGACCTCGCTTCAAGCTTGATCGTAATCAGACCTTTGTCAGCTTTTATCTTTGAGGAATCCCAGAATGAAGTGACCTTTGAAAAGTTCTTGATTCCGAATGACGACGGGTCAATTGTAAATTCGGCATCGTTTTCCTCCCAATTGAAGAGACCGATAACGGAGAAGTTTTTCTCCTTCGCCACCCATATTGCCGGAATAGCGTCATGATGTTCAAAGATATCCACCGGAACGGCCGCATTCTTAAGCGGACGCTCAATGACTTTCCTTATTATATCGAGACCCTTTTTATTAAGAGAGGTGAGATCGTCGCTAAGGAATGTATCGCCTGCACTAAGATAGATGAGAAGGGCATAAGCCTCGACTTCACGAAGATTCATTTCGCGGCCCGCATACCATGTTTCCTTCCACGAGAACTTCTGCTGATTATGCTCTGCGTTCATTCTGGGCAATGAGCAAGTTTCCGGGCATCGCACAATAAGGAAATCGGGGTCATTGTTCCAAAGGGTACGATGCATCCACCATTTGGTTGACATACTTGCGGCGTTTCGGATGACATGCGCCCAAAAGTTATGGATATCGCCGGTACTTCTTGAGGCATCGACAATTCCGGTAACGGATTCATAGGGCGCGCCGCAGGCCAGCAGGTATGATTCAGGCCCGATGGCTTCGCGGATAATCTCAAATATTCTGCGGATTATTGCGCCGCGCGGAACGGCAGCGTCGTGGAAACGGCTTGCGTTAAGTACCTCTTGGGTAAAGTCCACCTTGAAATATGTGAACCCGCATTTCTTCAGATTCTTGAATACGTTTGAGAGAAATTCTGCGGCTTCAGGATGGGTGACGTCAAGAAAGGCCATGGGCCCGTAACTGTAAAGCTTCGAGGTAATATTCCCTTGCGCGTCACGGCCGAACCATTCGGGATGCTCCATAAAAATGGATGTATATTTATTGACCATGATGGCGGCCGTCCAGACACCGGGAGTGCCGCCTTCTTTTTTAATTTTTTCGCAGTAACCGTCAAGCCCCTCGGGAAACTTCCAGTTAGCCTGCCACACGCCCCAGCGCGGTTCGTAACCTTCATCGATGACGAAGTGCTTAAGCTTTCCGGGAAATGCTTTATTCGCGGCCTTCTGGTTTTTAAAAATATCTTTTGATGCAACGGAGCCGGTGTAATAATCCCAGGAGTTCCAGCCGAGCTTAACGTCCTTGAGAGGAAGTGCGGCGCGTGAGGACTTCCAGTCGGAACCGAGTTCATTAAGGAGCTTCACTGCATCGTCAGAGCTGTCGAACTTAACGCTGGTGGTTTTGATTTTTACACCGTTTTCTATGAGCCGCTCCTGGATGCTTTCAATCCTGACGCCGAAACAGCCTTCCATGTGCGGGGAGTCATGAAGCGCCGAAAATTCCGTATAGTCGCCCTGATGAGGATGCTGCACGGCGAATATGAAGGCTCTCTCGGAACTGCGTGAACTCAGGACATATGCAAAGGAGCTGCTGGGATTAGGCTCCAGCATACGGGTTTCAATTCCTACCTTTTTTACACCGGACAGCTGCCCGAAATGGAAGGAATTTATGTACTCAAGCCACTGGTCGGAAACGAGTTTTTCCTTTTGCAGTCCTGGGGCGAAATCAGTCCTTATGCTCTTGAGAAAGAGTCCGCGGCCGGAACGGTTTTCAAAGCTGAAGGAAAAAGACTTTTCCCCAAGTAGAAGTCCGTAAACGCAGCCATCTTTGACGGCCTCGAAGTTCCCGCCCTTTTTCTTCCAGTCGAGCAGTTGGGAAGATATTTTGAAATCGCTGAATATGAATTCTATGTTTCCCGTGGAGAATGGACTCCCCCCAAGCTCAAGCAATCCTTTTTTGATATTAACGCAAATCATAGTTGGACCTCCTTAAAAATCTGTTTGTTGCCAATATAATATCGATAAAGATCGTTAATAGCAATGCTGCTTTTTTGATAAGAATAGTCCTTTTTTGATATATGACTAAAAATAAAGAAAGCACCCCTTGACAACGCAAACGTTGTCGTTATAATAAACAACATACTTTTGAAATGAATATAAAAATAGAAGACACCGTTTGCAAGATGAAAAAACTGTCACTAAAAGAAGTCGCTAAATCGCTGAAGGTATCGCCCAGCACCGTCTCAAGGGCACTCTCCGGCAAGCCCGGAGTCTCACAACAGAAACGCGAAGAGATCATCGAAAAGGCGCGGAAGCTCGGATTCACTCCCGACTCAATGGCGAGCAGCCTCAAAACAGGAAAGACATACGGCGTTACAGTGATAGTAGGTCAGCAGGGGTCCGAAATAACACTGAACCGCAACCATATGATATTTGACCTCGCGAGAAAAAAGTTTGGCTCCATAAGGGTCGCGTCGCTGAATGAAGACAACGATCTCGACAAGCTTATATGGGATGCCGCCGCAGGCCGCTCAAAAGCAATAATCGCCACCGTCCCCCAAAAGAAGATCGATGCCGAGACCGCGCGTCTCCTTAAAAAAAGAAAAATCCCGCTAACCTCCGTAGACTTCAAACTTGAGAGCTTCGACTCGGCTCAAATCGACCGTTCCGCCGGAACTTTCCAAGCCGCGCGGATGCTTTACCTCTGCGGCTGCAAAACTCCAATCTTCATGAGCAGCCAACCAATTGAAAAACCCGATCCGAGACTCGAAGGAATACTAAAAGCAGCTCGGAGTCTTGATAAAACTATTTCACAGGAAGACATCCACGTTATAAACGGGTCGGATTATCAGGATGGATTCAAGTATGCCAAAGCATTGCTCAATTCACGCTTTTTCGATGGATTATTCTGCTATTGTGACAGGATTGCAATAGGCGCGATGAGAGCCATTATCCAGGCAGGACTCAGAATTCCGGAAGATATAAAAATTATCGGATTCGACAATATACCGGCCGCGGAATTCCTGCCGATATCCCTCACCACCGTCGCACAACCCGAGTCCGGCCCCGCACAAATGGCAGTCGAACTGACCCTCGACCGGCTTGAGAATTTCGACAGAGACGCGAAAGACCAAATATTCCCAACCTCACTGATTGCAAGAGAAAGCTGCCCGCTGCCGGAAGATTTCTCAATGAAAGAAAAAATTTTTGCAACCCAAATATATATTAAGTAAACCTTTAGAAAGGATCAAGAAATGGCAAAAGCAAAAGCAAAAGCAACGACAAAGAAAAAAAGCTATGTCCTCGTAGGCACAGGAGGACGCTCCTCCATGTACACCGAGGCAATGTGCAAGGAACACAAGGACGTCGCGGTACTTAAGGCATTCTGCGACACGAATCAAACCCGTATGGACTTTTACAACAACCGCCTCAAAAACGAGTACGGCATAAAACCCGTCCCAACCTACAAGGCCGAAGAGTTTGACAAAATGATCGCCGAGCAGAAGCCGGACAAGGTCATCGTCACCTCCATGGACAGAACTCATCACAAATACATCTGCCGCGCCATGGAGCTAGGATGCGACGTCGTCTCGGAAAAACCAATGACCGTCGACGATGAAAAATGCCAGCAGATTATCGACACTGTTAAGAAAACTGGCAAGGACCTCGTCGTAACATTCAATTACCGCTATTCACCCCGCAATACAAAGATCAAAGAGGTCATCAAAAGCGGGCTTATCGGCGATATCAACAGCGTTCACTTCGAATGGGTCCTCGACACACACCACGGAGCTGATTATTTCAGACGCTGGCACCGCGATAAACGCAACAGCGGCGGACTCATGGTGCATAAGTCAACCCATCACTTCGACCTCGTCAACTGGTGGATCGATTCCTTTCCAAAAACCGTCTTCGCTATGGGCGACCTCATGTACTACGGCAAAGCCAACGCCGAAAAACGCGGCATAACCCGGTTTTACAGCAGAGCAAGAAACAGCAAAATAGCCGCGAAAGATCCCTTTGCACTGAAAGTCACCAAAAAAGACGAAACCCTCCTCGGACTCTACTATAACGCCGAGCACGAAGATGGCTACTACCGCGACCAGAACGTCTTCGGCGATGGAATCTCCATAGAGGACAATGTCGGCGTACTCGTCCGCTATGAAAACAAAGCCATACTCACATATTCTCTCAATGCACATTCCCCATGGGAAGGCTACAGAGTAATGTTCAACGGCACCAAGGGCCGCCTCGAATACACCGTGGTCGAAACCTCATATATCAGCGGAGACCACGAGGACTTCAACCAGCCCGGAATGCGGGAACTTCAGAATGACACAAAAAATATGGTCCCCGAAATCCTTTTCAGGCCGCACTGGGGAAAACCGCAGGAAATCACCTATGAACAGGGCTGTAAAGGCGGACACGGCGGCGGCGATGTACGACTCCTCAAAGACATATTTGACGGCGTAGGGAAAGATCCCCTCGGCCATGCGGCCGGTTACATCGATGGCGCTAAGTCCATACTTATAGGAATATCCGCCAATAAGTCAATGGCTACAGGAATGCCGGTCAACGTAAAAGACGTCGTCAAGTTCTAAACAGCCCAAAACTAGATAATGCTGCTTGCTGATGCAGACAGAAAAATCGAGAAGCCCCGGGGGAATTCCCGGGGCTTTTTTATTGATCCTGCTCTGGAACGATGAAATCAATCTCAACAATAAAATAAAATCCATCCCTTGCCTTTTCTAAATATCAAATTACTTTAATAGCTCCTCACTAACAGATGGGGCTGTAGCTCAGTTGGCTAGAGCGATTGGTTCGCAATCAATAGGTCAGGGGTTCGACTCCCCTCAGCTCCACCAGTCTTTTTGAGTTCAAAATCCACTTTCAGCCTTCTTCTGTAGGGGGGGTATGACATTGAGGATAAAAGGAAATAGCTAATATTTATTTCATAAGGAGCCAATTTCAAAAGTATTGGCTTTTGTCTGTTAATAACTCGTTTCCTTGCGCGTCAACGTTATTTTGACACGCCCGGTGCGGCTTTTTCTTGAAAATGCCGCAAAAAACCTAAATTTCCCCAGTACTGCTCCTTTCCCGAATTTTTGGATTTTACGTTTATTGAAACTCTATTCGATTGTATCTGTTTCTAACATAACATGTTGAACAACTGCTTCACTGTCACGGCAATCACGCCGAACATCAGATGGCAAAAAACCTTCAAATGTCCTTTGACGCGCACATGCCGCGCCCCATAATTGTCCTTCAATTCCGAGTTGCCGCGTTCGACCGTCGTACGTTCCCGGTAACGGATTTTCTTCGCCGGATCAAGCTCGATTTTATCACCGCGCCGCTTGTTCGGATCAATCACAGGGACATGCCCAAGCGACTTTGAAAATGCATGAATTTCAGGTGCGTCATAAGCTGAATCGGCCAAGTCATACAGAACCTTTGCGCGCTCATAAGTTATTTGCATCAAAGGAATTGCAACCTGACTATCGTGCGGCGACGCGGACGTAAGTATCGTCGCAAGCGGAACTCCGCCGTCTCCAAGTATCAGATGCAGCTTGTACCCGCACCAGCGCAACGCCGCATTGATGAACCGCCCGGGCTGAACAAGTTCCACTATCCGTAAAAATTCCTTCATTTTTGAGGTTAATTCGCCAAATTCTTCTTCCACCATTGGAAAAAGACTGCATTGCATATTAAAATATCTCTCGCGTAGATCGTTCATTTTCACCTCTTTGTGATGATTGAAGTCAAAATGAACTTTCCTACGCATTCTTTCAAGCTTTAATTCAAACTTTTGAAATTAGCTCTATTGGGGAAATTCGCCGAAGCAGTTTAAGCAGACATGAATCGGGTTTGCTGTTTTTGAGGAAATGAGATTGATGATTGAAATTTGCGCTGTTTACAAAAAAATCCTAAAAAACAAGATAATACATGAAATAAGTCCCGGATACATGTACTTCGACCATGCTTTAACATATAGTACGAGCATACGAAAATTTACTTTTCAAATAGCTCAACAGGAAGGGCTGGATTGAATAATGTTGTATTTTAGAGAAAAATCAGGAAAGATAGCATTCACACTTATCGAACTGCTCATGGTGATTTCTATTATCGCTCTTTTAGCCTCAATATTGTTCCCGGCGCTGAACAAGGCAAAAGCCAAGGTTCGCGAGATATCATGCTCAAGTAACCTAAGACAAGTAGGAGTGGCAATTTCGTCCTATTTAAGCGATAACAATCTATGGTTGCCGGGAGCAAAAGAAGCTGTATGGGAGAACCCCTACACCCAGTCCTGGACTTGCAAGATATGGCCATACATGTACAATACGGCCTTATCGGCAGATAACGACTTCGAGGCGAAAACTGGACGAGACAACAATGTTTTCACCTGTCCTGCGACAAGAATCAGTAATCTGGAAACAATCCTTTATCCCGGTCCAACAGGAAACAGCAACAAGATTTCCTACGGATTGAATACTGGTCCCCGAGACTCGTATATAAGCTATTCCGAAACGTTGCCGACATACTTCCCAAATGCGACAAAGCCAGCACAGTGGGCTATGGTTGTCGAGAGTTCATATTATCCGGGATGTAAACAGCTTTATTTCGGATTGTATGGTTTGATTCCTCACCAAAAATTTATGAATTCTCTTTACGGAGATGGACATGTGGCGAATATTTATTGGTCAAAAATATCCCATGATGGTCTAAATGTTTTTTGGTTTGGCAAGTAAAATTGCAGCATTTGCCTACAACTTCTAACTTAAACTAAAAAAGGAAAGCAATATGAACAGGCAGTACTTACTCATCTCTATTTTGGGAGCATTTCTTATTTGTTTTAACGTTTTTGCATCTGATTCCAATAAAGCCCCCATGTACTTCGGAGACTTCAAAAATCTTGTTATTCCAGCATCGGCTGATAAATGGATCCGTATGGCCGCCGACGATTTTTCAGACTGCTTTCAGCGTGCTACCGGAAAAGAATTGAAAATAATTGAGGGTGCAAATCCTCAAGACATGGAAGGTAATATTTTTATTGGCAATTCTTGCAGTCTCCTTAAATTTTTTCCAGATGCGGGGAGAAGCAAATCAGGCATTGATTGTTATGAACTATTTGCCGACGGCCGCAACGTAGCCGTTTCGGGGATTAATGGACAGGGAAACATGTATGGTACCTATGAAATACTTCGTCGGTTTGGATGGGAATTTTACGCCCCGGGCTGTGAGAGACTACCGACGAGCAACAATCCTATTCCTATATTTCAAGTCTCAGTAACGCCTGTGTTTGAGCAGCGGGTCATTGCTCTGAATTTCTACTGTTATCCATCGATTTACAGCCTTAAGGATTGTCTGAAGCTGGGATACTCTCCGTATTCGCTAAAAGAAAGCGATGCCGATATGTCCTGCTCCGTCCCTCCCGGAATCGGCGATAGCGATTTCGTTCGCATTTATGGAAATTACTACAAGAAGATTATACTGCATAATATGGCTTTTCTGTGCCCCCCATGGCTCTATCTGAAAGAACATCCGGAATATTATGCCAGAGATAGTGCCGGCAAAAGTAAGATGACGGCGACAACGACACCCAACAAAATCAAATTATGCCTCTCCAACCCTGAGGTATTTAAAATCGTCGAAGCAAGATTGAAAGAATGGATGTCCCAAACGCCAAATGCCCGCTACTATGCTATAGTTGACGGCGATTCATGGGACTGGTGCGAATGCGAAGGATGCCTAAAAATGGATCCGCCTCAGGTCGACTGTTTCCCAAAAGACAGGAAACCACAGCAATTAAGCGATCGAATGCTGAAGTTCATAAACAAGCTTGCAGACTTTGTACGCGAGAAATATCCCGACAAAATTATTGTCGCTGCCGCCTACCAGTCCACGGGACAACCGCCATTGACAGTAAATCACCTTGCTTCGAATGTTCGGATATTACTATGCCCGGATTACAATATCGGCTGTAAATGCCAATCCCATACATTTGCCTGTTTTCGCAACAAGGAGTTTCTGGAATATTTTAAAAAGTGGCAGCACGTTGCAGGCGAACAACTTGAAGTGTTTGAATATCCCATGAATTATAAAGACATATACAACCCCTTCTTTTCCCATGACGGAATGAGCAAGAGACTGTCTTTTTACCAGCAGAACGGAGTAAAAGGCGTCACTTATTGCGGACAGCCATATCTGTTCGCTGAATTATTTATATATCTGCAAGGGAAACTCATGTGGAATCCTGATCTTGACCGCAATAAGCTTGAGGATGAATTTCTAAGTGCATTCTATGGTTCGACCGCGCCGGAAATGAAGAAATTTCTTGAAAAAATAAGGGCACGTGTGAATGGAGACAATCCCGTCCATCAAAGCGAAAGCTGTGCACAACCTTCCCTTCTCAATGCTGATTTAGTAAAACAAGGATACGATATATTTTTAAAAGCGGAAAAATCATTACCTGTAGAATCGCCTTATTATCAAAGAGTTAAGCAAGTAAAACTCTGCGGGCTATTATGGGCGGATCTAAATCAATACATCACCAGAGATGATGAAGGCAGATACTCGCACTTAAAGGAGCTCGCAGACATCTGCCGTAACAGCGGTAATCCGCAATATGTTACAAGCCTGACTTCTGCTACGGGTGTATCAATGCAAGAATGGCTATATAAAAAATTCCAGATCAACATAAAAAAAGAAAAGCAAAAGGCGTGGTATGACGCGCCTGAAATCGTTGAGTTGCGTGCTTGCAGTACATCCGCTGAGTTAAATGACTATATAAAGAAAACCAAAGAAAAAATCAAGACTCAGTTGCAATCAGTCAGGCGTGGAGATAAAATATTATTGCCTTTAAACGGCTTTACGGTATATGGTACACAGACATCGCCTATCCTTAATAAAGTTGGCAATGACAAGCAAATGGTCTTGCTTCTTTACGGGCAGGAATCCATGGCAACCAGTTTTATCCTGAATTCAATACCAGTCCTGGATCTTAATATTGAAATCAAGGGACTTGACCATGACAAAAACGGCAAAGTTCCATTGCTTGTAAAACTCAACGGTACCGTTGTATTCGATGAACCCAATTCTTTCTCCAAAACACAAATGAGCGACAGGTGCTTGTCTATTCCAGTGCATCTTCTGAAAAAAGGAGAAAACAAACTGGAAATTGAAAATATGGGAAAGCCGGCTGCTTTTGAAAATTGGATCATGTTCAGCAGTTTCTGCATTGTTACAAAGTAATACGATGATGCCGGCAAAAGCCATATGCGCTTATCGGGGTGGATATTATATGCTATAGGACGTATGGGATTTTGTCAATATGAAATTTTCAGGATTTTAACAATTTTAACGAAAACAGAAAGGCACGAACCAACAACCGGAGGCTTGAAAAAAATCTCGAATTTTTTCAAGGGCAACAACTTTTTAGGACTAAACTTTTACGACGTACTATTCAATAGGTGGAAAGCATGCTTGGATTAACCTCTGATTCTGAGTCAATTAAAATCAACCGGATTGTATTGGGTTTGGGACCCAAATCGGTGGTAATGCAACGCTCTGATTACTATGGGATATTTGACAATTTTATTGAAAATGGAGGGAACTGCATTGATACGGGGCGGGTTTATGGAACCGAATCAGTTTTGGGAGAGTGGATGGCAGAGAGAAAAAATCGAACTGGTATTATTCTCTGTACCAAAGGCGGATGCAGCAACCTTGTTACTCATGTGCGTCGATTAAAAAGAGAGGATTTGAACTCAGATCTAGAGGAAAGTCTCAACGCATTAAAAACGGATTATATTGATATTTATTATTTGCATCGCGATGACCCGTCTTTGCCGGTTGGCGGCATTATGGAAACCTTACACCGGTATGTAAAGGCGGGAAAAGTTCGCTTTATCGGTGCTTCCAACTGGTCTACGGCACGCATCGCGGAAGCAAATGATTTTGCGGTGGAAAATCATTTCACCCCTTTTTCCGTCAGTCAGCCATGTTGGAGTCTGGGATATACCGATAGTTTTCATCATGACCATGAGTTTGCATACATGGGTGATTCCGAATACCGCTGGTATCTTAAGGCAAAACTTCCGGTCATGGCGCATTCCTCTTTGGCTAACGGCTATTTCTCCAAACGCCTGAATGGAGAGGCATTGCATGACAATATTAGAAAACGTTATGATTTTGCGATCAACGAAACCAGATTGGAGCGCGTCAGGATTCTAGCGGAGCAGTTGAAGGTGTCGCCGACAGAAATAGTGCTTGGATATATCACTTGTAACCTGCTGAATGCCGTTGCGGTTGTCAGTTATCATGCGGGCAAGCAGGAAAAAGAATGTTTGGCGGCTATGAACATCAAGCTTACTACGGAACAGGTTGCATATTTACATGGATGAGATGATCGGTTATAGTTGTAGTGACGGCAGGTTATGGTTATGAATATTTTTGGAGAAGGGAAAAATGAAAAACCAAAATTTTATCTATGTGCCGTGCAAGCGGAGAGATCAGGGAATTTTGATTTTTTTTGAGGATTGAGTTCAAGAATGAAGTTCGCTACTATGAAAAAGGCAACAAAAAAATTATTCCTTTACGGGAAAGGAATTCAAATTCCCTTCATCAATTCATTCCCTGAATCCATCCATTTTTATTATGAAAAAATAATAGAAGATGCTGGCGATGCTTTCGAAGGCTCTCTTTTTATGTGCCGGTGGAATGATGCTTTACTGGCCGACGAATTATGTTGAAGGGAGTCCTCATTTGATACCGGAAACGCAATGCCGCCCTATCCGAAAATAGGATTCAGGGATTTGACGGATGGCTGACGGAGAAGTTGAAGTTGAAAAAGTTGTTTTGAAAGTTGGAATTCGAAAGGATTTCTGATATTTTACGATTCGAAGATAGAAATCAGAGGTGGAATTAACCTCGATTTGAGCTGATTGACAATAGGAGTTCGACCGGAACTTATCCGGGCATTGAAAAGGCTGCGAGAAGATTCTCGCTTATGCGGCGTTTAAGCTCGGGATCGGGCACAATCCCGTGATCCTGGAGGATGCGTTTTATTGTTGCCCTGCCCACGTCCATACCCAGATATTTCTGCATGTTCTGCAAAAGCTCCTGAACCGCTTTGTCTGTCATTCCTGAGATCAGGGCGACTATCTTATTGTATGTCTTCTTTATCATAACAATTCACTTTCTGGAACGTGTTTTTCAATATCCGCCAAATATCCGTCAATTTTCACGTCGTAATTTGAATTTCTTTCAAATTGAGGCTAAATGTAATAGATATTAAGTGAATTTCAATTATGGTACGTTCCTGGAAATGACATTTTTGACGGAAAAATTCTTCCTTGGCTAATTCGCTGATATCCAAGATCAAAAATCTTACCCATCATCCCTGTAAATCAGTGTGCGCCTGGCCCCGAAAGTTGGAGAGATTGAATAAGTGTAAAAGACTCCTAAACTAAAACAAGAAAAAAGGAGTCAAGAGAAGTGAAAAAGAAGTATGACAGCAAGTTCAAGAGTCGCGTGGCGTTGGAGGCGTTGAGGGGAGAACGGACGATAGCGGAAATCGCGGGGACTTACAGCGTTCATCCGAATCAGGTATGGGCGACCGATATCACGTATACAGCGGTCGCCGGAAATCGGGCTTTTATCATTGCGATAATCGACTTGTTCAGTCGGAAGGTTCTTGCGTACAATGTCGTGAATACAATGGACACCGTTCACTGCATCGAGA
>Ga0209417_1002023_pt1 | contig 33709 bp, 36 predicted proteins | sample RifGroF2_FD_184002 | JGI IMG/M metagenome (GOLD analysis project Ga0209417, IMG submission 184002) | Groundwater microbial communities from Rifle, Colorado, USA - Groundwater F2 (SPAdes) (version 2) | ecosystem: Environmental > Aquatic > Deep subsurface > Groundwater | place: Rifle, Colorado... | reverse complement strand
ACCCAAAGGTTACGATACGCTTGAAATATTGGACAATAACACCATTGTCTATGCCGATTATCCGGGAAGCGGTAATGAAACCGCAACCCATCTTCAGCAAAACGGAAAGCTGACCATGATGTTTGCAAGCTTTGACAAAACACCGATGGTTCTTCATCTCTATGGTCATGGAGAGGCTGTAGCCCTTAACAGTCCTGTGGGGAAAGAGCTTAAAGAAAAATTAGACGGAAAGGTTTCTCAATATGTCCGGCAGTTGATAATCCTGCGTATAGAAAAGGTAAAGACAAGCTGTGGTTATGGCGTGCCTTGCTATCAATATATCGGCGACAGGGAAAACCTGATGGAGTGGTGCAAAAAGGCAAGCATTACAGGAAAGATTAAAAAGTATATGGGATTTTTGTGGCCACGATAAGCGTGGCGGGCTGGATTGAAATTATTTTTTCTTACAATTGTCACACTTGCCTTTTTTTCTTGTCTAAATAAAGAGAAAGACTAAAATAAAAGGAGGCAAGTGTCATGGAAGAAGCAAAAGTAAAAAATGAGATCTGGCAGAGTATTCAGGCAATGAATCGTTTGTGGACAATGGAAGGAAAGGCGGCGGAGTTGAAGCAATATTTTCACCGGGATATGGTGGCAATCACCTGCACCGACCGCGAGCGCATTGAAGGGGGAGATGCCTGCGTTGCAGGCTGGAAGGCATTTGCAGAGGCGGCGAAGATACATTCCTGGAAAGAGATTTCTCCCAAGATTCAGATTTACGGCAGCGGCAAGTTTGCGGTGGCAACCTATTATTGGGAGATGTCGTATGAAATGAACGGACAGACTGTCAAGGCGGATGGCCGAGATATGTTTGCATTGGTGCATGAGAATGAAAAGTGGATGATAGTCGCAGACCAGTTTTCTCCGTATCCGCAGCATTAGGCGGAAAAAGGCAAGCGTAAAAATAGGGAAAGGCAGCAATGATAAATCCTTTTGCAAAAGAATATGACACGGACACAACCGATGGGGCGCTGGTGGCGTCTGCGCAGAAGGGTGACAAGGGTGCGCTGGAGAAACTCATTTTGCGGCATCAGGCATGGATTTATAATATCGCCATGCGCATGGTCTTGAATCCGCAGATTGCCGAAGATGTTACACAGGAGGTTCTGATAAAGGTCATTACAAAACTCTCCACCTTTCAGGGCAGAAGCAACTTCCGCACATGGCTCTACCGCATTGTGGCAAATCATGTGATCAATATGAAAAAGCAATGTCTTGAACAAGTCATCACAGGATTCAAATATTACGGAGATGAGTTGGACAAGACGCTGGATATGGATTTGCCTGACCAAAACTCCCTTCCCGTTGACACGCAGCTTATCGTGGAGGAAGCAAAAATAGGCTGTATGATGGGAATGCTTCTCTGTCTTGACAGAGAACAACGGCTCGTTTATATCCTCGGCGAGATATTCGAGATAAGCGACGTTGTGGGAAGCGAGATTATGGAAATCAGCAAGGCCAACTTCCGGCAGAGGCTCTCGCGGGCGCGCAAGGATATGCGCAATTTTATGAATAAAAAATGCGGATTGATCAACAAAAACAATCCGTGCCGCTGCGCAAAGAAAACAGCAGCATGGATTAAGGTCGGATATGTCGACCCGCACAATCTTATGTTTAACGCGAACTATGTGAAAAGGGTGGAAGAGGTGTCAAAAAATAAAAACAGAGAAATGTGCGATACGCTTGATGAGCAGTATGCCGCACTGTTCAAAGAGCATCCCTTTAAAACCCCTCCGGATTTTGTGAAGTCATTGCAGGAGATGCTGCAAAATCCGCACTTTCAGCAGATTGTAAATTTGGCAGATTGACAACATAGCGGTATCTCTAAAAAGAATAATTGTAGTTTGCCGATTTATCGGCGTTTGTAACTCAAACCTTCAGGTTTCCTCCCCCTGTCCCCCTCCATGAGGGGGGGCAGGGGGAGGGCTAAAACCTTGAGTTACAAAATACGCCCAATAAATTGGGCAACTACTATAACAGGTGGTTATGAGTGAAATAAAAGTATATAGCAGAAGCGATTTGCCATTAAAACCCGATGTCTCCGGCGCTCAGATGTGGGCTGTAGGTTTAGAAAAGTCTATGCTCACATATTTTGAGCTTGAGCCAAATACAAAATTTCCCGAACATTCCCACGAGGCAGAGCAGATAGCCATGGTGCTGGAAGGAGAGTTGACTTTTTCATATGGCGGGCAAGAGGTTACATTGAAAGCAGGCGATGTTATTGCGATTCCTTCTAATGAAATCCATTCTGCTTTTACTGGAGAAAAACCCTGCAAGGCAGTTGATGCATGGTCGCCCGTCAGGAAAAAATTCCTTAATAAAATGATAAATATACAACCCGCGTCTCCCAGCGATATGCCTTTTATCAAAAAGTGCATTGAAAGATTCCGACTGGACGATGAAGACCTTGATTATCGTCAATTCATTGTTGCCATAGACGGTAGAAATATTGTAGGCTTTGGAAGAGTAAGGCCGCATAAAGAGGTTTATGAATTGGGTTGTGTTGGAGTGGTTGAAGACAGGAGAAATCAGGGTATCGGAAAGATGATTATTGAGTATCTGATAAATAGATTTCCTACCGATGATGTCTATATAACCACCGACTTAATAGAATATTTTGAAAGACTTGGCTTCAAAAGGATAAAGCCGGGGCCAAAGGAGTTGGTAGAAAAGTTGCAGAGGGTCTGCAAATCCAAATGCAGAGTTGGGGCTGTGGTGATGGTTTTAAACAAATTGATTTCCAGTTAAGAGGAAAGGCATTTCTCCTGCAACATTCTCCTGCAACAAAACTGTTGACAATACGAACGCCGGAATTGTATATTGCAAAAGTCGCTGCAAATAAAGCAAAAATATAGCCCATTTTAATTTGACATAATCCGCGCACATCTATACAATAAAGACTAAAAAATCTAAAAGGAGATGAGAACCGATGAAACAATATGCAAAAGTATTAGTAGTTATTTTAGTCGCAGCATTATTGACAGCTTGCGGAGGTAAAGAGGGCGGTGAATCCCCGAAAGGCACAACAGGTGAGACAAAAAAAGAAAATCCAGTTACTGCCAACAAGACAGGCATCTTTGAATTGGAGGGTAAGATATCCAATATAAACACCATATCCAATACCTTCACCTTGACGACCAATGAGGGAGATGTTGAAGTTTATGTAAGAGCGATGAGTCAAATTATTGAGAACGGGGAAAGAAAGCCATTGTCCAGCATAAATGCTGGATCTTATGCCAAGGGTACGTTTAGAAAGTTTGATGGTAGAGACGCTGTCATGGAAATTGTCATCACTTCCGGAAAATAGTTCCTTGGTTCAATATTTTAGAAATTGGGGACAACGGGGCTGCTGAAAAACTCCGAACATGTCATTGCGAGGACCATTTTTAGCGACGAAGCAATCCCTAACTTGTTGATTTGTATAACTGCGTGATTGCTTCGCCTTGCTCGCAAAGACAGCAAAAGGACTTTTTCAACAGCCCCACAACGGCCGTTATTTTACAATCTCATAACCATTCCATTGATTTAAAAATGTTGTTGTTTAGATTTTATTGACCGTTGTAATGCCGCATTGAGCCGCGCAGGGCATGGACATCACAGGAAACAATGCACTGTCTCTCTGCGTTGGCTCAAAGGATTTGTTATACGCTCTTTTATGCGATGGTGTATAAAGTCTTAAAAACAGGATGACCCTAATTATTTCCAACCCTAATTATTTCCCACCGATTTAATATGAGCAAGCACCAAAGCACAAGCGCCAAATTTCAAATAATAACCAAAATTCCAATTACAGAACGACCTATTTTGGTAATTGATCGTTGGAATTTGTTTGGGATTTGAGATTTGGGATTTGGAATCTGTATTCTAAAAAACTGTGTAATCGTATCCCTGATATCTGTGTAATCAATTCTCTCACAGGAGGAGGAACATATGAGTAAAGGAATTTTCAAAATTGTTTTGGCATTACTGGTTGCATTATTTCTGCCAGTATTTGCATTGGCTGGTGAGACTGAGCTGACCTGGTACGGCCATTCTGCCTTTAAAATTGTAACACCATCAGGCAAGGTCCTGCTCATTGACCCGTGGATTGACAATCCATTAAACAAAAATGGCAAAGAAGATATAGCAAAGCTTGAGCGAGTAGACCTTATTCTGGTAACCCATGGTCACTCAGATCATGTGGGCAATGCAGCAGAAATCGGTAAGAAGACAGGCGCTAAGCTGGTTGGCACATTCGACCTTGTAAAGGCAATGGTCATGTATGGAGGTTATCCCAAAGAGCAGTTTGGTTTTGATACCATAGGAAGCGTTGGCGGAGAAATCAGCATGCTTGCTGGCGAAGTAAAGATAACCTTTACCAATGCCTTGCATGGCTCCAGTATAGATGCAGCAGAGGGGACCCAATATGCCGGCCTTCAGCAATATGCAGGGAGCGCAGGCGGCTTACTCGTTAAAGTGAAAAACGGCCCTACCTTCTACCATACAGGCGATACCGATGTATTTTCAGATATGGCGCTTATCAGCCAGTTCAGCAAGGTGGATGTAATGCTTGCCTGTATTGGCGACCGCTTTACCATGGGGCCTGAGCGGGCTGCTTTGGCAGTTAAGCTCGTGAAGCCTGATACTGCTATTCCCATGCACTATGCAACATTTCCGGTATTGACAGGCACTCCAGAGGCATTTGGAAAAGCGCTTAAAAAACAACGTGTCAAGACCAAGATGCGTGAAATGAGGGTGGGAGAAACACTGAAATTTTGATGCCCATGGTTAGCGCACTTATTGGGCTCAACAAATGAATCCTCATAAGGATATCGACATCTCCTATCACAAAGGCAATATTAATAAGCCTGCGGTAGTATTAATCCATGGACTTGGCATGGATAAAAATATATGGATAAACCCTCTAAAGTCCCGCATCCTTGGTGGCCTGCTTCCTCTGCATGTCATTTTAGGTAAAAGCAAGGATGTAAAAACAGTATACGAAGACCTTATGCATGAGGGCTACAGTGTAATTGCCTGGAGTCAGAGAAGACCTATGGCAGCGATAGATGCAGTAGTGGAAGAATTAAAAGAAGTGACAAAGATTGCAAAAGGATTGACAAAGGATGGCATTATCCTCATAGGTCACAGCAGGGGCGGGCTTGTTGCACGGAGATATCTTTTAGAGGGGAACTCATCCATACGGGCGCTCATAACAATCTCTACACCCCATAAAGGCACTTCCCTCTCAAAGTATGCCATGTATCTCTCTCCTTTCGCAGATAGGATAGAGCCATTGTTTTCAAAGACAAAAGGGCAGTTTTCCTCAGCAGTGAGGCGGAGTCTGAATTTCCTTAAGAGTGAGGCGCTTAAAGAGCTTTTACCTGACTCCCCATTTTTTAAAATATTAAAAGACAAGCCCCGAAAGGGTGTATATTATCTTTCCATAGGCGGCACATACCCAACCCTTTTTAAAATCTCCGGCATCCGTATCCCTGACACTCTATGCAAAGTTATTCCTAAGGGGTTTTGTCCTCCTGAGCTAAAAATGGGCGAGGGTGATGGCCTGGTCTCTGCCGAGAGTTCTATACTTCCATGGTCAGATGAACACTATAATTATGAGCTCAACCACGCAAGCATACTGTTCGATAAACGGGTTAGAGAAAAGATACTACATGCAATAGAGGCACTAAGGTGATGAACATAGCAGGCATAATTGGGGTCAGGTCTTTAAAATTAGCATTGCCATTTTCTTTTACTTCTTATGTCAAGATTAAAGACCTGACCCTATTGCTTGTCAGATATCATTGGTCTTCTTTCCTTTCCATATACGGTAGACGGAAGATTGCCTTCCTTTTTGATCTTGAACGCCGAATCTGAATCCCGTGTGTTCTATGAGCATTTATTTGTCCAGCTAAAAGCGTAATTGGGGTCAGGTCTTTAAAATTAGCATTGTCACTTTCTTTTACTTCTTATGCCAAGATTAAAGACCTGACCCTATTGACCTCTTGTTTGCAATAAGCATAGTGGGGCTAATACTGTGGATAGAATCACGATGTCCTTTGTTGCGATATGGAATAATTTTGAAGACACGACGGTGATGATTCCAGCTACTATAAAGAGTCCGATTGTGCGAAGTAACATTTATTATTTCCTTTCATCTTGTTTTCTCTTGTACCACTAACGACCAAGCTCATTGGTGGCAATAGGGCGCAGTGGCATTGTCGTCCAGTGCAGCGCCTTGTTGGGGGTTTAGAAAAACGAAACAACAACCTTCGAAATAATTGCCACCAAAAAGACAATAACTGGTAAGGTAAATCTTACAAGAATACTCAATTGAAAAAACACTTTAACACATGCCGATAGAAATAAAGAAATTGTCGTAAGTATGCCAGAAACATAAGTAACTGACGGTTCAAGGTTTCTGCCAGCTTGACAATATTTACACTCCCACTTTGTCTTGAATCGGTTCTTTGAAATTGGCAAGTATTGAGGTGTATAAAAACCGGGTCGTTCATATTCTTTCCTCTTGCGTGACCAAGTGGCAAGCTCTGAATGGAACTTCCTCTTTAATTTATGAGATAGAAGCAAGTCAGAACTCCTTACTTCATTAATAAAGAATAGAAAAACCACAAACAAAGGTAACCAAAGTAATTTATGGCTAACGGATACCGAAGTGCTTGGGATTTGTAACTCACCTACTTTTGCAAACGAGAAGCTTAAAGCAATCAAGGAAGCTGATAGGAGAAGTAGAGGGATTCCCCATTTATTTGCGCCTGTGTTCTTCATTTTAATGTGGAAGTCCCCTATCATTCTTTTTTATATCGCAACATCATTTTTTGCTGATTTTAGGTCAAATAAATAAACCTGTCAATTTTATTGTTATGCGATTCACTATTGCCCTAATATACGACTCCTTTAGGAGCAAATGCTAAATAATTAAGCTTTTCGCTTCCATCAACAAAGTATAAGTTCAAGCTCCCATCAGAAAATGTATAACTCCACACTTCCAACTTTGCTCCCATTGGGATTTCGTCCCAAAAACGCTCTTCTGGTCCCCAAATATATTTGTTGTGTTTAGTTGTGTTTGTTATCTTACCGGGAGGGCCCAATAATTCTTGAATTGTCTGTTTAGATTGTCCAGCTTCTATTTTTGTGTTCACCTGCTTGAAAGTTTTCAAGTCAACTGCAATAGAAAATGAGACGATACATATAAAACTACGTGGCATATGAAAGTAGCACCGTAAATATTTATAAGCTTAATTTTTTTATGCATAACTATATTTTTATCTTTATGCGATAACTGAACAAATTCTATATAACAAACACACTCCTGTCAAGGCAACTTCATTGAAAAGGTTATAATTGATTACATAATGAATTTTGTTATAATCCCTCCATGCGTTTTATTGCAGACCTCCATATCCATTCAAAATACTCAAGGGCTACAAGCAGGGAGATGTCTCCTGAAAGCATTTGGAAGTGGGCTCAGCTTAAGGGGATAACGGTCATCGGCACCGGGGATTTCACACATCCCAAATGGTTTCAGGAATTGAATGAAAAGATTGCACCTGCAGGCAGCGGCCTATTCAAACTAAAGAAAGAGTTTCAGAAAGACGACATCCCTGATTCTTGCAAGGGAGATGTCTCTTTTCTCCTCTCTGCCGAAATAAGCTGTATTTATAGCAAGAATGGAAAGACGCGGAAGATACATTCCATCATCTTTGCGCCTGATTTTAAAGATGCCGCACGGATAAATGCCAGCCTTGCCAAAATAGGAAATCTTGCTGCCGATGGAAGGCCGATCCTTGGACTTGATGCAAAAGAGCTTTTAAAAATAGTGCTTGATGCGTCGCCTGACGCCATGCTTGTCCCTGCCCATGCATGGACGCCTCATTTTTCCGTGTTCGGCTCGGCATCGGGATTTGACACGCTTGAAGAGTGCTTTGAGGAATTAACCCCGCATATCCATGCCATTGAGACAGGGCTCTCCTCAGACCCTGCAATGAACTGGAGGCTTTCGGCCCTCGACAGGATTACCCTCATCTCCAATTCAGATGCCCATTCACCGAAGAAGATAGGGAGAGAGGCAAATATCTTTGATACAGAAATTTCTTATAAGGCCATCACAGGGGCTATCAAAACCAAGAAAGGATTTTCAGGGACTATAGAATTTTTCCCTGAAGAGGGCAAATACCACTACGATGGACACAGGTTTTGCAAGGCCAGCCTCACACCGCAGGAGACTCTCAAGCACAATTATCTTTGCCCGGTATGTAGTAAAAAGGTCACTGTAGGCGTTATGCACAGGGTTGAAAAACTTGCAGACAGGGAAGATGGTTTTAAACCGAGGAATGCCCTTCCTTATTATTCCATTATCCCCTTGCCTGAAATCATCTCCGAGGTTTTGAAGGTAGGCGTAAACAGCAAAAAGGTAGATAGTGAATATCAGGCCCTTCTTCAAAAGTTAGGAAGCGAATTCAAAATCCTCAAGGATACCCCACTTGAAGAGATTGAAAAGGCAAGCTCACCTCTCCTCAGGGAAGCCATCTCCCGCATGCGCAAAGGAAATGTCCATATTGCCCCCGGCTATGACGGCGAATATGGAAAGATAAAGATATTTGAAAAAGTAGAGCGGGAAGCGATTAAGGGGCAGATGATGTTGCTTTGAGCAACCGCCCACAGTCTACTTTGACTCCTGAACATATATGCCGCGCCAGCTATTTTCAGGAGGATTTTTTTCGTAATATTCGCAGAGTGAGATGTAGGTCTTTGACGGCCCATCAATGGGTGTTTTTTCAGGGATAGTCTGAAATATCGCCTTTGCCTCAGCAAATTTAGAGTCCATAAATAAGCCCAGACCTGTTTCAAACATTTCTATCATCCCTAAAATATCTTCGCCGGTATCCTCGCGAAGGCCCACAAGTTCATGCACCTCCAATGGTTTGTTTCTTCCTTTGAGCTGGACCCGCGCCAGGCGGCGGAATACAAATCTTTCGGGTCTATATTTCTCTGCCTCCGTCCGTGTGCTTTCGGATACTGCTATTCGCGTGCCAAAGTCTTTATTCAGTGGCTCCAGACGCGCAGCAACATTCACCTCTGACCCAAGCACTGTGTAATCAAAAATCTTCTTAGAGCCCATATTTCCCACAATCATATCTCCGGTGTTGATGCCTATGCGTGCGTTAATGAGCGGTTTCTGTTCTTCCTGCCATTTTTTCCTCATTCCGCCTAATTCCTTCATCATGAGCAGTGCAGTTTCACAGGCAAGGGCTGCGTGTTCATTTTGTTCGCATGGCGCATTCCATAATGCCATAACAGCATCTCCGATGAATTTATCCAGCGTGCCGCTGTTTTGCGTTATGCAGTGAACCATAGAGGTCAGGTATTCGTTAAGGAGGGCGCTTATCTCTTCGGGCGATATCTGCTCGGATAATGTGGTGAACCCTTCCACATCAGAAAAAAGGACAGTCATATATTTTCTTTCCCCTCCAAGTTTCAGCTTGTCAGGCGATTTCAATATATCCTCAAGCACAGCAGGGGCTATGTAATACCCAAAGGCTGACTTTAAATATTTCCTTTCCCTGTATTCCATCACATACTTCATTAAAAGAATGCCGAGATATACAAATGTCATAGCAACAACAGGTTTTACAATAGGAAGGACATATCCCTTTTCGAAAAAAGTCCAGTGGAAAAATGCAACTGAACCAACGAATATCGCAACAATGAAGAACCCCCGATATGGGCCTGAGAAGCGGCCGGCAACTGCAATGACACCTGCAAGAAGGAAGATATAGAGCTTTTCTAAATCTTTGTTGAGTGGATATAGAAACTTGCCGGATAAAATATTATCTATAATATTAGCGTGTATCTCAATTCCGGGAGTTACAGGGCTGAAAGGTGTTGGCCTCAGGTCTGTAAGTCCTGCGGCAGAGGCTGAGATAAGGACAATCTTGTCTTTAAATTGTCCTCTTTGAATCAGGGGTTCCTTGCCTGCCTCTATGAGGTCTTTTGAGGCCAGCACATAATCATAAGGGATATACTGGTAAAAAGAGGCGAAAGCATTTTTATCCTCTTTGTCTCTGGTTATTTCTCCGCCCTGATAGCGGATGTAGGCGCTTCCATCAGGAAGAAGCGGTAGAGCAGCATCGCCGATAAATACATTCTCTTTATCTAGTTTGATGGCCTCGAGTGAGACGCCTTTTACATACGATGCTATCAGCAGAGGAAAGGTAGGATAAGCTATCTCCTTTTCATGGAAAGATATGAGAGGAAAAAACCTTCTGCAGGTTCCATCCTTGTCAGGGGAATAATTTATATGGCCTATGCCATGAGATGCTGCTGCAAGCCCTTCAAAAGGGACGGTTGCGTTGAAATAGATGTTTTTGAAATTATTATTTGAGATGTGTATAGATGATTTTGAAAGGACGGATTTTATGTTCAGCGTGTTGCCTTCATCAGAGCCGAGTTCCGGATTCCGGCGTATGTCATTTCCATCAGCATAAAAGACAGACGGCAAAAAGACATTGCCCGCCTTTTCTACAGCAGAAACAAATTGGCTATCGCTGAAATCAGACTTTAGCAAGTCCAGCCTGTATAACAGTTCTGATCTTACTTCAGGGATGTCGGAATTTTGCGCAAATGAGCGCAATTCATTTACTGTGTCTGAATCAACCTCACGCCTGACAGCGCGCTCTGAAAAGATGATGTCAAAACCGATAGCCTTTGCGCCGTCGGTGTTGAGATACTCTATGACCTCGCCATGCACTGACCTTGGCCACGGCCATCTGCCATATACAGGCTCGAGCCTCTTTATTGATTCTTCAGTAATGTCGAGGATGATAATATCGTTTGTGCGAGATGTAGGACTTGCATAAAAACGGTAGCGGGCATCTATTGTCTTATTTTCAAAGACAGATAGGTGTCCTCCGGGATTGAGAATTACAGCAAGAGATGCAACAATGGCAATTATAGCGGGATATGCTATTTCTTCCAGTCGCTTCTTAATTTACCCCTCCCGCTTCTTACATGGCAGTTAAAGCAGAAATCAAATCCTGCGTCTTGTCCAGACAGGATGGGAAGCGCGGACTCTGCGCTTTCTGGCAGAGGCGCATCGCCTTTTATGATAAGGATATTCCCCTTCGGGACCGGGAGAGTCTTTCCGTTAATCAACGTTGCCTCCACGCTTCCTATGCATGTGCAGACGCAGAGGTCTTGCGTGCCCCTGCCGTAGAAAACCGAAAATTTTGTCCCCCGTATTCCAGCAGTTGCAAGGGATGTTGTTATTGAGCCTTTTGCGCCTTTGGGGAATTTGGCGTTTAGCCATACTGCGCCTCTCGGCATATCTGCCTTGAAGTCCTTATTATCTTTTCCCAATTCTATTTCAGAATCAGGGCCTATGACAAAACGTCCTATGTGAGGCATTTCTATTATGGCAAGGCCTTTTTTATCGGTTCTCAGTTTATCACCCAAAAAGACCTCACTGCCCTTCGCAAGCTGTTTCCAGCCGTCATTCGCAAGCTTCTCCAGCTTTCCATCCCTTACTTCAATCACCGTGCCCTTTGTTATTTCCTGGGCAGATATTTTATTTTCCAGATGTGGGAATAGGAGAAAGATTAGGAACAAACTTACTAAAACAGAAAAAACAAACTTATTTGTTATCTGCATCAGAATACCCTCCTTGTATTTTATGAAAACATATATAAAACATGGCAGGTTGTCAAGGTTATCCTGCTAACTGTAAGCATCCAAAATTTCGGTTCATCTCTCATTATGGCACAAAGAAAGTATCCGTAGAAACAGGCTTTAAGGCTGTTATGCGGGGTATTGGTTACGCTTCAGGTGTCTGTGTGCCGGCAGTCCTACAGCTTCGTTCTTGTTTTATACAAAGTGAAGCATTTGCCATTTACGCCTGTTATCGCAGTTGCATACATCCACTATGAACCGCTCTGGTTCATAGTCCACAATTTCGCTCCACCAATACCCCGCAACCATACACAACCTTGACTTAAGCCGAAATTTTAGATGGTTCCCTGTTTATGTGTCAAGCCACTCATTAATCATATGGAAAAACATTTTGAGATAAAGTAAACTTTTCACCATGATTCCACAAAACTCCCTTGACCTGCTTGAATTCAACAAACTCCTTGAGATAATCGCTCAACATGCAAAGAGCGATGCGTCAAGGAATGCCATTCTATCCATTGCGCCACTTTCCAGTAAAGCGAAGATTGAAAAGAGATTTTCCTGCATAAAAGAAATCCGGCGGATGTCGCAAGAGGAGAGGCCGCTTAACATCCTTCCGTTTAACGATATTGTTCCTGTATTGCAAAAAGCCCGCCCCAAAGATGCCATGCTTGAGCCTCTGGAGTTTGTAGGGATAATGGATGTTCTCCATGCTATCCATGAGGCTGTTATTCAGATTGGAAAGGATACTTCGCTTGTTTCCCTTAATGAACTCATTGCAAATATTGCCGGCAGGGGAGAGTTACTGCACAGCCTTAATAGCTCCATTGACAGGGAAGGGAATATCCTTGATAGCGCTTCTTCTCAGCTATCTGAACTGAGGAGTGAGAAAAGGAGGCTTGAGGCAAGGATTAGAAAGAGGCTTGAGGAGATTACAAGGGATGAAAAGACTGCAATCTTTTTGCAGGATGATTTTATTACCCAAAGGTCAGGCAGGTGGGTCGTTCCTGTCAGGATGGATGCAAAGGGGCAGGTGCCGGGCGTTGTGCATGATGTGTCAAGGACAGGCGAGACTGCATTTGTTGAGCCAATCGCTATCATAGGCCTTTCCAATGAATATGAAAATATTGTTGCTGAGGAAAAGGCTGAGGTGATGAGGATATTGAGGGAATTGGGCTCTCATATAAGAGAAATAGCTGATGAAATGGAAGAGGAGTTCAGGGTTTTGGTATATCTTGATGTCCTAAGTAGCATTGCCCTTGTGGCTCAACAATTCCATATGCAGATACCTGAGATTAATGAGGAAAATGTCATACATCTTGTGAAGGCAAAACATCCACTGTTGCTATATGCTGCGGCACAGAAGAATAAAGCTAAAGAGATTGTCTCTATTGATGTCCATCTGGGAGGGGATAAGACTGTGATGGTAATAACTGGCCCAAATGCAGGCGGCAAGACTGTAACTTTAAAGACCATTGGATTAGTGTCAATGATGGCGTTATCTGGTATGCCTATTCCAGCAGATGCAACCACGAATATCCCATTGTTCCATGCCCTCCTTGTGGATATAGGAGACAGACAGTCAATCGCAGATAATCTTTCTACATTCACAGCGCATCTTTCTAATATGATGGAATTTCTTAAAAAGGCAGATACTGCGACCCTTGTGCTGATAGATGAACTTGGCACAGGCACTGACCCTGAGGAAGGGGCTGCCCTTGCCTGCACAATTCTCAAAGAGTTGAAAGAAAGAGGTGCGCTGATATTTGCCACAACGCACCTTACAGATATAAAGGTATTTGCCCATAAGGAAGGCAGGATGCTCAATGCATCTATGGAATTTGACCAAAATACCCATGCGCCTCTTTATAGGTTAAGAACCGGCGAACCTGGCCAATCCTTTGCCCTTGAGACTGCCAAGAGATATGGATTACCTGAAAGCCTTATACAATCTGCAAAGGAGATGCTCGGCAAAAGAAAGGCTGACCTTGAAAACCTCATCCACGACCTTGACCAAAAGCGAAGACGTTATGAAGAGGCCATTGAAGGGCTTGAGAGGCAATCGGAGGCATTGAAGGAAAGAGAAGAAAAAGTAGATGAATTGCTTAAAGATGCAGATGTGCGTAAGAGAGAGATACTTGCAAAGGCATATAAAGAGGCGTCAGAGATTATTACTGATATAAAGAGGCAGATGCAGAATCTTTTTGAGGAGATTAAGAAAAGCGATAAGGAAAGGGCGAAAGGCTTTCTCAAGGAGGCAGCATCTGCGCAAGAACAGGTCATTGAGAAGATAAAGCAATACGAAGTCTCTGAAATTGAGCCTATATCAATGGATGAGCTGAAAGAAGGTGATGTGGTATTTGTAAAACCTCTCGGCTATGACGCTGCTATTGTAAAACTTCTTAAAAAGAAGAATCGTTTGAAGGTGAAGGCAGGCAGTTTTGAGATGGAAGTGCCGATAACTGATGCGGGGGTGAAGAAAGGCAGAGATATAGCAAGTAGGGCGGGCTCCGTCCGCCAAAAAATCAGTGAGGAGACGGCAGAGAGTCAGATAAACCTTATTGGCCTGCGTGTTGATGAGGCGCTCCCAAGGTTAGAGAAATTTTTGAATCACGCTACAATGGCAGGGCTTTCCGAGGTTACGATAATTCACGGGGTCGGCATGGGTATCCTTGCAAAGGCTGTGCAGGAACACCTATCAGAACATCCGTTGGTAAAAAGCTATAGAGCGGGAGAACAATCAGAGGGCGGGGGAGGGGTGACGGTGGTAGTTTTAAAGTAAATGATAACCCCTTCCATCCTCCACTTCAAGGGGAGGAGAAATTATACCCCCTCTTTATTAAAGAGGGGGTAGGGGGGAGTTAAACCATGCCCACTTTTGCTGTAAGCGAAGAAAAAAATAAATAGCTCAAAGAGAAAATGCAATAGCATCTTCTGAAGAGGATTTACATGCTTAAAGATTACCATCCGAAGAGGTCATCCTTAACGCTGGAATTCAATGAAGGATTTAGCCGCGCCTTCCATATGATGGAAGATACGGACAGGCATGTCTTTGTCACCGGCAGGGCAGGCACAGGCAAATCAACGCTTCTTCAATATTTCAGGCAAAACACAAAAAAGGATATTGCTGTGCTTGCGCCTACAGGCGTTGCAGCAGTAAATGTCAGGGGACAGACAATTCACTCATTCTTTAATTTCAAGATTGATATAACCCCTGACAGTGTAAGAAGAATCAGACCAAGAGATAAAGCCGTCTATAAAAAACTTCATGCCATAGTGGTAGATGAAATCTCTATGGTGAGGGCTGATCTGCTGGACTGCGTGGATGTATTCCTGTGCTTGCACGGAAGGGGAAAATCCATGCCCTTTGGCGGAATCCAGATGATACTCATCGGAGACCTCTATCAACTGCCGCCTGTTGTAACATCAAGGGAAAAGGCGCTTTTTATGGATTATTACAAAAGCCCGTATTTCTTTGACGCTATGGTATTTGGAGGCAATAAAACCTTTAACATGGAATTCATCGAACTTGAAAAGGTCTACCGTCAAAAGGATGCGAGTTTTTTGAAACTCCTGAATGCGATTAGAAATAATACTGCAACCGACGATGATATGAACGAGATAAACAAGAGATACATACCAGACTTTAGGGAAAAGGGGGGATCCCCGATTAAAGACCCCCGATTAAACTCGTCACCGCATGCTTTGAGTGGGGAACCTTCGAGGGCAAGTTTCGGGGTCAAGGATTTCTCTATCTATCTCACAACAACAAACATCCTTGCGGACAGCATAAATATTAAAAAACTTGCTGAGATTAAGGGCAAGGAATATCGCTATACAGGCGCCCTTGAAGGCGATTTTAGCGCAAAGGATTTGCCGACCGGCATGGAGATTGTTTTAAAGACCGGCGCGCAGGTAATGCTTTTGAATAACGATTCGGCAGGACGCTGGATAAACGGCAGCATCGGCAGGGTTGTTGGCATCGCAAAGGAAGACGGGAGAGATGCGATACTAGTGGAACTTCCTGACGGAGAGACAGTGGATGTTACGCCCTATAAATGGGAGATGTATAAATTCTCTTACGATAAAAATAGGAACATGGTTACTTCAGAGGCGGTGGGCTCATTCACCCAGTATCCCTTGAAACTTGCATGGGCTGTTACCATCCACAAGAGCCAGGGCATGACATTTGATAATGTGATAATAGATATTGGCAGAGGCACATTTTGCCACGGCCAACTCTATGTCGCCCTGAGCAGATGCACTACCCTTGAAGGCATTGTCCTGAAAATCCCTGTTTCAAAAAAAAATATCCTCATGGACAGGCGGGTTGTGGAGTTCGTTACAAGGTATCAATATCACTTGGCGGAAAAGAGACTCCCTTTGCATGAAAAGATTTCCTTTTTGGAAGATGCCATAAAGACAGGCAAGCAGCTGGAAATCGTATATCTCAAGACAAAGGATGAAAAATCAAAGAGGGTCATCACCCCGCTTTCTGTCGGAGAGCTTGAATACAGCGGGAAAAGATTCCCCGGCTTAAAGGCATTCTGCACCAAGAGGATGGATGAAAGGGTCTTTCACATAGAGAGGATACTTGAGATGAGGGTGATAGAGTGAAAAGAGAAATGCCTCAACTCACGGGTGCGGCGGTCATTATGCCGCATCCTGTGGAGTGATTGGTTATGTGTTACTTTGTTATTGTTTCTACGATGGATATGTCTTTTTTTATCCACTCATTTACTATCGTTGCAACCTCGACGCCTTTTTTCTTTGATAATTTTCTTAGCACTTCCATCATTTCTGGTTCGATGTAAATTGGTAGATACAATTCAGCATCTGGACGATAGAATTTGCCCCTCTCTCCTTTAGAAAAATCATATTCTTTTTTCATCTATTTCCCTCCCGATGTTGTTTTATTTCATTTTTAGTTGCTCTTCGAACTGAAATTATTCTAATTCTGCAACAGTCGGCATCTAAGTGCTGAAAGGTATGCACTACAACCAACAAAATGCCATTCCTGTCAATTCCGATTGTAGCCCATCGGTCTTCATGTTCGCTATGCTCGGTGTCAAAGACGCTTATCATTCTTGGATCAAGAAAAATAGTAGATGCTTCCTCAAAAGCAATCCCATGTTTTTTTCGATTTGATTTTGCCTTATTTGGATCCCAGTCAAAATAATAACGCAATTACAACTCCCTTTATAACACACCCAGAATCCTGATAATTTGCCTTTTTTCAAGATTTGCCGAAAGCAGACCAATTGGCACGGTATTTTTCAACATCTCTCAAATTTATGGCATACCATTCCGAGTTCTTATTTTTTGAATATACCATTTTTTCAGAAATTACTCTACTCGGAACTATGAAAAAAATAAAAAGTCATTCCCGAATGTTTCTATCGGGAACCCAGTTCTCATAAATTCAATACATTATGGATGCCCAACAGAGTCATTTTGGCATGACAGACTTAAAAAAGAGATTTGGGCAACAGACCCTCAACAGGTCGTCAAGACCTGACACCATGTGCTACCAACGACCATAATCAGCGGCGCCGTTATTTGGCGCCCGCTGGAGTGGTTTGTTATGTCTAAAATACTGCCCCCTTTGGATAGGAATTTTTTCCAATCGTGCGCCAGGCGCCTTTCTCTCTTGCTGGGTCTCCAAACCAAATGAGATAGACCGTATCTTTATGTTCATATTGCCATTCCTCGTAACGTCTCAGACTATCCAAAGCATTGTTGTCAATTCCTTCCTGCGGACCAAAAAATGGACCTTTAGGCAAGCTATCTACTCGTATAGTTGAGGGATCACCCACCCTTTTTCTTACCTCTGTCCGTGTCATACCGGAAGAGATTTGCTCATATGCGTTAACTGAAAATTTTGCCTTAGGTTTAGAAGTACTGTTTTGGGACATAGCCGTATTTATGTTCCCGATTAAAATTATTATTAAGGTTACAATAATAGCTGACTTCATATTTTGATTAAGCCTAACGATAAAAATCAGCGGCGGCCATCATCTGTCCGCTGGATGGAGTTGTTAGGTTGCAATTGTTTTTAACTTTAAATACTTCTCCATAGGCTCAAAATCCCTATCATCATGTAATAGTGAGAACTGATAATGAATGCAAAAAGTTCCAATCATAACATCTATAGTCTTCCGAACAGTAACTCCATTCTTTCTGAGCAACCGATAATTCAATGCGCTTTTTATAGCCAAATCCCTGCCAACCATTTCCATGAATGGAAAATCCAAGAGCAAATTCCTGGCTATTCTGAAATCATTGTCGCTTTGAAATCCTTGTAGTATCTCAGCCAAAATGAGGTCGCCAACAATAATATGTTTATTTCCTATGGCAGAATCCAACCAATCGGTCTTATCGGTTTTCCTGCCGTTAAAATAGTCAATCCAGACTGATGAATCTACTAACATCATTTGTCTGTCCGCATCTCATCCAAATTGCCGACCCATTTCAGCTTGCCTCTAAAATCTTTAGCTTTCGCTTGACGATTGAACTTCACCAACAGTTGCAATCCGGCTTCTATGGCGTCTTTTTTTGTCCTCAACCCGGAAAACTTAAGCGCTGATTTCATTAAATCATCGTTAATTACGACATTTGTTCTCATTTTTACCTCCAGTGTGTATAAACATGCTTTATTATACACAAAATAGCGCGGAATGGAAATATTATTTTTAAAAAGCTAACGCAAAGCTCACTTGCACATCTGTCGTGCTGCTTACGATTTATTGCAAGCCGCATGACAGCAAAGCGTCAAGTGGTTGTCGTTGTCGCTGACGCTGATAAAGGTATGGCTGCATGAGAGGATGAAGCAGGAAAAAACGGCGAGAGAATGAATTCAGAACATCAAAAAGCAAGACCTGAGCCCCTGGCCTTCTGGCCTTTCAGTACTTTGAATGACAAGAAAGTAGACCTGACCCTCTGCCTGCTCCCGGTTTTGTCCAGACGCTCCCTCGTCCATGCCGGATTTCTGCGGCAATCAAGCACTGCATATACTGAAACCTCATGCTCCGTGATTTTATAGTAAATGGCAAACGGAAATCGTTTGGAGAGCATGCGATGATATCCAAAATGTATGGAGTGTATACCGGCGTATACTTGCAGGGAATCAATATCGGAAAACAATGAGTCAATGAAATAATTGCCGAGACCTGCTTCCTGTTTCTCATAGAAACGGAACCCTTCTATCAGATCTTGGGTTGCTGAATCGAGAATCCGGATTTTCATAACTTTTCGCGAATTTTCTTTTTTGCTATCTCCCAATCTGTGAAAGTTTCAGCGCCTTTTGATACAGATTCTTCACGCTGCGAAAGGGCATCACGGTGCCAAGATGGGGATGGTATTTCTGCGGCATGGCGGCACAGATCATCCCATATATCTTCCATTGCGCGAATCTTTTCTGCTGTCGTCATTTGATTTATTGATATATTCATGTTCACCTCCAATGCTATTATAGCACAGCCTAAGAGATATAGCGGGCTATGCCTGCCAAATTTGCGGCAAAACCTAAATGGTGGGCACAGCCCCCCTACTTGCTATTTTTGCTAATAATAAACGATTTTAGGCCTGTAGTAAATATTTTTGTTAACCCAAAAAATGCAGTTGCATTTTTTGACAAACACAATCTTTGGCCAAATACTGCGTCAAATCTGGCTGTCTAAATACTCACTTGGGGACAGATTTCAAATCTGATCCCCAGTATGCTCCCTGATAAAGGTATGGCTGCATGAGAGGATGAAGCAGGAAAAAACGGCGAGAGAATGAATTCAGAACATCAAAAAGCAAGACCTGACCCCCTGGCCTTGCTTATATTTTTTTAATGGCAAGAAAGTAGACCTGACCCTCATTCCCTCATTCCCAATTCCGTAGCGCCCCCGTTTATCGGGGGCATAATTGGCTAAATGCAAACTATTTTATGACCCCCTTAATAATTAATAAATCTTTTAGATCTTGTTTGACAGAAAAATTTGAAATCTCCAATGCCTCTAATGCATCAGCCTTTTCTCTCTCACTAAATGAAGAAAATGGTTTACCTCGTTGAATGTCATTAATGAATTTGCTAAATTCATTGTCTGGTTTCGCATAATATATGGCTTGAGTATCGGATTTGCCCCGTAGATTTCGGTAATTCCAGTATATCCAACTAAGGTTTTGCCCTTCAAATAAATCAATAACATCACGATCATACTCCAAATAATTGCCTGCTTTTGACATTGCTCCGAATTCTCCTACTATGACAACTCTGCCCTGAGAATGTTTAAGTCTCTTGGCTAAAGCTTTTCTTAATGCATCCTTATTAAATTGCTGTCCTTTGATAACTGAAGGATAATCACCCTTCCCCTTAACAGCATATATTCCAGGTTCATAGAAATGAATACTAAAGGCTGTATTTTTATCAGACGGTGGATCTATCCGATCAAGATTTTTCCCCCAGTTGTTCCCTTCGATAACTATGATGTGCTTGCTATCAACTTCTCGGATTGCGTTACTAATATGGTTCATTACTTTATTGAACACTGCTCTGTTGGGTGCTTCTGGCTCATTCAACAAATCATATCCTAAGATTATTGGTTTATCAGAATATCTTTCCGCGATTTTTTTCCATAAGGCAGCTATCCTATTTTGATATTCCTCATTACCCCAAAATTCGTTCTTGCCTAAATTGCCGGAGTTTGGACTAGCATTCTGACCTCCAGGGGCTTGTCTCATGCTTATCAACAGATAGATATTATGCTTCTCTGCCAATTCAATCTGCTTGTCTAATTTCAAGAAATTAGATTCCTTATATTTATATGGTTCATATTCAAAATCTTTATATGTGTTTAGAGAGAATCTCAAGACATTTGCTCCCATTTCTTTAACATCAACAAAAGCTTCCTCTGTAACTGTATAATCCAGCATATCATCACAAAATTCAACTATATCAGCAGTCATTTTATATCTGCCCAGATCACCGCATATTGAGCCAAAATCAAACTGGACTCCCCTCAACCTTACCTCATTGTCATTTTTATCTATGATTTTGTTGCCAGATATTGAGAGCCATTGAATTCCATTGTTTGTTGTTTTTTGTTTTTTATCAATTTTATCAACTTTAATCCCAGATTCTAATCCCTCTCTGTTTGTTTCTTGAGTAAATGCGCATTTAACTGACCACATCAAACAGCAAACAAGTAAAAATACGATTAGTTTTCTCTTATTTATTTCTCTGAACGCTTTTTGCATTTCTTATTTCCTTTCAGTCTTTACCCATACCCTGTGGTTTCTATTCCAAGCCTCTTGTAGAATAACCCACACACGCCACAGAAGGAAATAAGGGGCATAGAGCAGGTTTATATAAACTTTTAGTCCTGTATGCGCTAACATGAGGCCGCTCATAATATAGATTCCGAGACCGGTTACTATAGAAGCCCAAACATAAAAGTTCAGGGTTAGTCCCTGAAAATTCAGGATAAGAAAAAGGGAAAAACATATCAAAACCATAATCACAAAAAGGGAGAAAGGCGGGATAAGAAGTTCAAGTGCAGCATCAAAATAACTTAAATCTCTTTTCCGAATCCCTTCTCTAATTAATTTTGGAAGATATCTGTTCCTCACCTCAAATTTTCCTACATCCCATCGTCCCCTCTGAATCTTTGATTCATTGAAAGTATCAGGTATTTCTGCATAAATTCGCGCCTCAGGGGCAAACACCACACGCACACCATTTATTGAACTTTGCAAAAGTAATAGGAATCATATTATTCCCATGGCAGTTTTGTGGCTCGGACGCATGACAAAAGCAACCGCTTGGAGCGTTTAAGCCTTTGAGCCGATTGGTAAAGATAATGCCTGAGATCGTAAATGTCTTTTGGGACACCGTTAGCTACCGAGCGTTTCATGTGATTCCACGCATACTCGTCGGCGTTAAGCTCAGGGGCATATCCGGGGAAGTGGTAGGCATGAATACGCCCGTCGGCTTTGATGAACCTCTGAACCGCTCCGGCTTTATGAGTGGCGCCCCGATCCCAGACAAGAACAAAGCCCCTCTTGAGATATTTAAGGAGGTGCCGCAGAAAGGCATTGACCTGGGGATGCCGGATATTCTTGGAGACATGAAAACGGATGTAAAAACCAACTCGCTTTCTCTTGGGCGAGACACTGATGGCCGAGATAGAGGATATCTTCGTCCATCCGCCAGCCACTCGAAGGATAGGCGTCTTGCCGCGCGGCGCCCAGGTTTTCCTGACCGTTGGGACAAGCAAAAACCCGCTCTCGTCGAGGAAGACAAGGGGGATTTTAAGCCTTTCGGACTTTTTTTATATGCGGCCATGAATAACGTATCCATTTTTTTATATTCTTCTCATCCCGTTCTCTGGCTTGTGTCTCGGGCTTCTGACAGCTCCAACCCAAATCTTGAAGGATTTTCCAGACATGGGAGGGGTGATACTCAACGTCGAAGTTCTTATCTATTACCTTGGAGATTCTCTTCAGAGTCCAAAGTTCGGTTGTGTAACCCTGCTTCAAGGGCCCATCTACGAGAATCTTTACAAGGGAGCGCTTCTGTCGCCCGGTTAGCCGCTCAGGGCGTCCGGGAACGGGTTTCGACTTCAAGGCCTCTTGTCCCTTCTTTTTTCTTAGTTCGTTCCAGTAATAAACCGAGCTTAGTGAACAACCTATCTTTTTTGCCACATCCGGCGGATTTGAACCTTTATCCAGCAGCTCAACGGCTCGCCGGCGGCGCTGTTCAAGCTGTGCTGGGGTCCCATGGGGTCTCATGGAACCAGTTTAGCATATTCCTATTGCTTATGCAAATGTCAATAGAACCGTCCCCTTTAAGTTCTTAAGCGATCCGGTGGAACGCCGGGTTAGACCCTTTGCGGACTCTCTTAATAGGCGGCCTTGCTATTAAACCCGATACGAAAAGTGCGCAAGAGAATCCTAAGATCAAGTAGTAGGGACTGCTTTTCCGCGTACTCAATATCCATTTGAACCATTTGATCAAAGTCCGTGGCGCCAGCCTCGCGCCCAAATACCTGCCAATACCCCTTCTGCCCCGGCTTAAGCTCAAGCCGTCGCTTCTGAGCATCGGAATAGCGCTCGACTTCCAGTGGAAGTGCCGCGCGCGGTCCAACAATGCTCATATCGCCGAGCAGAACGTTTATGAGAGCGGGAATTTCGTCAATCGCTGTCATCCGCAAGAATCGGCCGACTCGGCTGATTCGAGGGTCCGAACGCAGTTGGAAGACGGGTCCCGTCGCGGCTTGCTCAGAATTGAGTTTCATGGTCCGGAACTTTAAATATTTGAATGGCTTACCATGGCGCCCAAGGCGCTCATGCCAAAACAGAACGGGACCAGGGCGGCTTTCGAGTTTGATGACCAGAGCTACCAACAGCAGCATGGGCGATACAAGGACAAGCATGATGCTGGCGACAAACATATCGAAAATTCGCTTCATTAAGCCATAGCGACTGCGTATGTGAGGGTTCTTGTTCATGACCGTCAAAACCTCCTCAGCATGAGGATGCCGTATCTAATAACGTATCCGACACCTATCAGTGTGATAATCAGCAATAGCAAAAGTGCGGCGAAATGCACGACTATGATAAGAACCTGATAGGCCTGTTGCACAGGAGCGGATGGTAGGTTTGGGAGTGGCAGTTGCCGTAGGTACAACGAGAATGCGTTTACCACGACAGTAAACAAGCCCACGAGTTTCAGTAACCTTGCCACTGCTGGCGACTTTTTCTCTTGTTCGATGCGGTCTTCGGCATGCCTAACCTGAATCTCTTTTCGCTCGGACTTTGCAAGTACTGACTTAAGAGCAGTCACCTTGCTGCCAATGTCTTCGACGGCATCCTTTGCACCAGAGACATAGAGAAGTACAGGTTTCTTGCTAGGAGCACCATCGCCCGCTGCCGGAGTCATCAAAAAGGCGAACGCAGTTCCCGCTGCATCGCGCCATGCGCCTAGTAACGGAAGGTTATCTGGCGGACGGTAGCCAAACCGTGTCCATTCTGATTCGGGGTAGAAGACATAGTCCGCTAGTGCATGGTCAACCGACCGTGGGAGTGGCATCGTATGCTTTGAGGATGTCGGCCACAGCATCCAAGACGCTGTAAACGCCCTTGGCTCAGCTGCCTCCACTTCTGCTTTTATCATAAGGTCTCAGTTCTGCTATTGTCCAACCAGTTATTATACAGTTACAGTCCCAGACAATAGCAGAATGTTTATACCTGGTCAAGAAAAAATAAAGCTTGACGTATCTGCCTGATTTCACTAAGCTTTGCAACTGACTAATATGCATTTTTGGATATTAGTCAGTATGTGGTTTACCTATGCTTCCTATTCCGACCGATATATTGGCGCATTATGAAGCCGTCCTTAAAAAGTGGAAGGCGCCTGTTTCTCTTCACGCTGATTATAAGAAGTGATTGAGATTTTACCTTGATTTCTGCCATAAATACTGTCACAGGTATGCTGACAGGGAATCCCTTAAACACTATAGAATAGTCAATTTAATCTGTGCTATCGTATTTCTAAATCTGTAAAATCAGATAGGTGTTAACTATGCCCACCTTTGCAGTAAGTGAAGAAAAAAACAAATGGCTCAAAGAAAAAATGGAATCCCTCAATATCCGCGAAGAGGATATTCTGGAGAAATTTATTCGTTCCTCCGGAAAGGGCGGCCAGAAGGTCAACAAGACCTCCAGTTGTGTGTATATAAAACACATTCCAACAGGGATAGAAATAAAGCGCATGAAAGACAGAAGCCAATCTATAAATCGCTTCCTTGCAAGGCGCGAGTTGATTGAACGGATTGAAAGGCTTTCAGGAAAACTTACTAATGAAGATATAAAAAGGCTTAAGGCAAAAAAGCAAAAGCAAAAGAGACAAAAGAGGGCGGCGCTGAAGTATAAAACGCCGGCAACAAATGTGGCGAGCCAAGCTGAAGGGGATATTGTAAATTCGAATGAAGATAAAAGTAAAACCTGAAGATTTTATTGTAGAGGAAGATGCTGATTTAAAACTCCATAAAGGCGGAGATTATAAAATTTATCTCCTTAGAAAGAGGGGATTCAATACAGTAGACCTTCTCCTAAGGCTTTCAAAAAAATTGGGTATTCCTTTCAGCAATTTTTCTTACGGCGGCAAAAAGGATAGGCACGCCCTTACAACCCAGTATATAACCATCAAAGACAAAAGCATATTTGATACACAGGAGGATTCGTTTAATCTCCGATATGTGGGAGATATGCAGAAGCCCATGGGGCCTGACCTCATCAGGGGCAATGGATTCAAAATTGTGATAAGAGACCTTGATGAAAAAGAGGCCTTAAAGTCCAAAGGAGAAATAGGGTTTGTCCAGGAACATGGGTTCATCAATTATTTTGACGACCAGAGATTCGGGAGCTTTGACAGGGAGCAGGGTTTCATAGGCGAAAAAATTCTTCAAAGTCATCACAACATTGCGCTCAAGATATATCTCACTGGTATCCATCCGGAGGATAAAAAGGCGGAAAAGGAGAGAAAGAGATATTTTTTTAATAACTGGGGCAACTGGAATGAATGCCTTAAAAGGGCCAAGACATTATTCGAAAAAAGGGCATTCAGAATTCTAAGTAAAAAAGAGACCAATCCATTTTTAACGAATATTCTTATGCTTCCGCGAGAAGAATTGTCTCTATTTTTTTCCGCCTTCCAGTCATATCTCTGGAATAAACTGGCCGAGAGGCTTCTCAAGGCGCATTGCAGCGAAACACTTTTAAAATACAGAGGCGCATACTGGGAATATCTCTTTTATAAGACCCTTCAGAAAGGAAAACTGAATTACCTTAGAGACCTTAATCTGCCAACCCCTTCCCAGAATGCAGAGATGCCGGATGCGCTTTCAGAAAGATTGTATCAGGAGATACTCACTGAACATGAGCTAAAGCCTTCTTCTTTCACTCTTAGAAAGATACGCACAGCATTTTTTAAATCAAGCCCAAGAAACTTTCTGATTATTCCCATGATAAGCCTTGCAGAAATAGAGGATGATGAGCTATACACTGGCAAGAAAAAACTGATTCTGGAATTTAAACTGCCACGTGGGAGTTATGGGACAATGCTAATAAAGAGATTGATGGCAAAATGAGATATCTGCTTCTCATATTTGCCCCATGTTCTCTTAAGATTTTTTCAAGGAGGGATTAATAATGCAATTCTATGCAGGATATTTTCTTGTTGCTGCTGCTGTCTGGGGCGTTGTAGCTATGATGCTGCTTTTAACAGCATGGTGGTGCGCTTATCAAAGGCGCTGTAAGTCGCATAAACGGCTAATGTTCTTTTTGACGATTGGAGCATGGCTTTTCATTGTTAGCTATATGTTTAGATATTATATGCCTGCTACCGCCCCTCTTACTATACCCCGGCATCTTTACTTATGGTTTGCTATCCACGGCACAATGGGCATGTTTTCTCTTATATCAGCCTCTATTCTTGTGTGGTCAAGACTTAGCCAAGGACAGCGGTTTTGTAATATTCATCAACATCTGAATAATCGCCATATTCTTTATGGTCGCATATTGATTATAGTATGGACATTGACGCACATTGGAGGGATAGCCAATTATTGGCTGCTGAAGTAGCATATGCCAAAAAGAGGCCCTGTTGCCCGTTCGCCGCTACAGACATGGCATTTGACCGGTCTTTTGAGTCTTTCCCACTTGTTAAATACGCAGCCGCACTTTATAAAAAGCTTGCTTGCCTGCCAGAAAAGGTTTAAAATTTTAAATTTATATGGATAAGATAATCATCAAAGGGGCCAGAGAGCACAATTTAAAGAATATTGACCTTGAAATCCCAAGGGATAAGCTTGTGGTAATTACTGGGGTGAGTGGGTCAGGTAAGTCAACGCTTGCCTTTGACACTATCTATGCAGAAGGGCAGAGGCGGTATGTGGAGAGCCTTTCTGCATATGCAAGGCAGTTTCTTGAGCAGATGGAAAAGCCTGATGTGGAGAGTATCGAAGGACTTTCTCCAGCGATATCCATTGAACAGAAGACCACCAGCAAAAATCCCCGTTCAACTGTGGGAACTGTCACAGAGATTTATGACTATCTGAGGCTCTTATTTGCGAGGATAGGGAAGCCATATTGCTATAAGTGCGGAAAAGAGATTTCTGCCCAGACCATCCAGCAGATGGTGGACAGGATAATGGAGCTACCTCAGGATACTAAGATGATCCTCTCTTCACCAATTGTAAGGGGCAGAAAGGGCGAGTATAAAAAGGAATTAGAGCAGTTGAGAAAGGATGGCTACACAAAGATAAAGATAGACGGAGAGGTAAAGGACTTAAGCGAAGATATTGCCGTAGATAAGAAGAAAAAGCACGACATAGATGTTGTCATAGACAGACTCGTGATTAAGCCTGCTATTGTTAAGAGGCTTGCTGACTCTCTTGAGGTTGCAACACGGCTATCTAATGGAATTGCAAAGGTGGAGATTATTATGGAGCAAGCCAACCGTGTTGGCGCAAAGATGGCGACATGGTTGCCCTTGTCCAAAGACGGCAACACGGTTGCCTCAGTCCAAAAGGAAATTCTTTTTAACGAAAACCTTGCCTGTATTGACTGCGGGATAAGTTATCCTGAACTGACTCCTGCCATGTTCTCATTTAACAGTCCGCATGGCGCATGTTCAGAGTGCAATGGCCTTGGTGGAAAGCTCTATTTTGACCCTGATTTAGTTGTCCCTAATAAAGAGATTTCACTGCGGGAAGGGGCAATAGCCCCCTGGGCAAATAAAACATCAATCTATTTTCATCAGATGATTGAAGCGCTTTCAAGACATTTTAAATTTGATATTTATACGCCTTTTAAAAATCTGCCGAATAAGATTCAGGATATGCTGCTCTATGGCTCTGGCACTGAAGAGGTGGAATTCTACTATGAAAAGGGAGATAGGCGTCATTATTATAAAAAGCCTTTTGAGGGTGTTTTGAAAAATCTGATGAATCTGTTTCATGAAACAGATTCATCTGATGTGATGGAAGACTTGAGTCAATATATGAACACCCAACCATGCCCTGCTTGCAATGGTTCAAGGCTTAAAAAAGAGTCCTTATTCGTAAAGATTGATGACCATTCCATATATGAAGTTACTCAGATGTCAATAAAAGAATCTTCTAAATTTTTTAAGGGGCTCAGGCTCGGAAAGACAGAGCAGGAGATTGGAAGGAGGGTATTAAAGGAAATAGAGGAGAGGCTTGGATTTCTGATAAATGTGGGGCTTGATTATCTCACTCTTGAAAGGTCTGCTGCAACCCTTTCAGGCGGTGAGGGGCAGCGCATAAGACTTGCAACCCAGATAGGTTCGAGCCTTACCGGTGTTCTGTATATACTGGATGAGCCATCTATTGGCCTCCACCAGAGGGATAATAAGAGACTTCTGGATGCTTTGAAAAGATTGAGAGACCTTGGGAATACTGTTTTAGTTGTTGAACATGATGAAGAGACAATTGTATCTGCTGATTATGTGATTGACATGGGCCCAGGCGCTGGTGAACGGGGAGGCAAGGTGGTTGCAACAGGAACGCCCCTTGAGATTATAAGCAATAAACAATCTTTAACAGGCAAATATCTCAGTAAAGAGTTAGAAATTCCTGTGCCTTCAGAGAGGAGAAAATCTGATGGACGTTTCTTGACCATCAAAGGCGCAAAGGCAAATAATCTTAAATCCATAACAGTAAAGATTCCCATTGGCCTTATAACATGCATTACCGGTGTATCCGGCTCAGGAAAGAGTACCCTTGTAGTTGATACGCTGTATAGGGCACTTAGCCAGAGGTTATATCATTCAAAGGAGAGGGCAGGCGAGGTTGAGGATATCCTTGGCCTTGAATTTATAGACAAGGTAATAGATATTGACCAGTCGCCTATCGGCAGAACCCCCAGGTCGAATCCAGCTACCTACACAGGGCTTTTTACGCCCATGAGAGATTTATTCTCAGAATTGCCGGAGGCAAGAATGCGCGGCTATAAGCCCGGAAGATTCAGTTTTAATGTGAAGGGTGGAAGGTGCGAGGCATGCGAGGGAGATGGTCTCATAAAGGTTGAGATGCACTTTCTCCCTGATGTGTATGTAACCTGCGAGGTGTGTGGCGGCAAGAGATACAATCGGGAAACCCTGGATATTAAATACAAAGGAAAGAGCATTGCCGACATCCTTGATATGACCGTCACAGAGGCGCTTAATTTTTTTGAAAACATACCTCCTATAAAGGAAAAATTGCAGACCCTTTACAATGTTGGTCTTGGCTATATAAGGCTCGGACAGTCAGCTACAACCCTTTCCGGCGGAGAGGCGCAGAGGATAAAGATAGCAAAAGAGCTTTCAAAGAGGGCAACAGGAAGGACAATGTATATCCTTGATGAGCCCACAACAGGGCTTCATTTCGCAGATATACAGAGGCTTCTCCATGTCTTGCAGGAACTGAGGGCTGCTGGAAATACGATTTTAATAATTGAACACAACCTGGATGTATTGAAGACCGCTGATTATATCATTGACCTTGGCCCCGAGGGCGGAGACGAGGGCGGCAGGGTTATAGCCACAGGGACGCCAGAAGAGGTGGCTGAGGTACAAGGTTCTTTTACTGGCCATTTCTTAAAAAAGGTTTTGCAAGGCCGCTTAAAAGCGGCGGTTGGTTAGTTTTGGTTCTTTCATTCTGAAAAACCCCCCTCCCCCTTCCTCTCCCATCAGGGGAGAGGTGAAGGTGAGGGGAGATTTTCGTGCCTCTTGGTGAGCCGAAAGCTCATTGGTGTTTTGTAAATAAAGATGCTCTACAAATCAAGGATAGCCTTCAGGGCCACGCTCATAGGACTTGCCGGAAATATCTTCCTGTTTGCCATCAAGCTCATTGCAGGTGTGATTTCAGGAAGTCTGGCGCTCATATCAGATGCAATCAATTCCCTTACAGATATTTTTGCTTCAATTGCCATATTCATATGTGTCAGGGTCTCTGACAAGGAGGCTGACGAAGGCCATCCGTTCGGCCATCACAGGGCAGAGCCAATAGCTGGACTTATTGTAGCAATCCTTGCTGGTGTGCTCGGATTCGAGGTTATAAGGGTCTCTGTTGAAAGATTAATATCTCCGGAAACGCTATCAATTGGTTTCCTATCCTTAATGGTTCCAATAATAACCATAATAACAAAAGGGGTAATGGCATGGCATCTTAAAAGGGTTGGGGAGTTAGCGAATAGCCCTGCAATAAAGGCGAGCGCATTTGACTCTTTCAATGATGTATTTGTTTCCTTTACAGCACTTATCGGTATTTTAGGGGCTCAGCAGGGGTATGATCTCATGGACCCCATTGCAGGTTTTTTCATAAGTCTCTGGATTATATATGCAGGCTATAAAATAGGTGTTGAGAATATTGACTATCTTATGGGCAAATCCCCTGACCGTGAGTTTATGAAGCTTATAGAAGATGCGACAAAAGGGACGATAGGGGTAAAATCGCTGAATAAAATCAGGGCGCACTATGTTGGGAATTTTATCCATGTTGAGATGCATATAGCAGTTGATAAAAATCTCTCCACCTTTGATTCACACGCTATTGGAGAAGATGTTGAGCTAAGATTGGAGAGGTTCGACGCTATTGAAAAGGCATTTGTACATATAGACCCCGCATAAAACAGTCATGAGTCAAAAGTCAGGAGTCAGGAGATTATGAGAAAAATTTATTATACATCTTTTCCCACAGCCATCGGCAGGATATACCTTGCAGCGACAGAAAAGGGTATTTGCAGGGTGGCTTGGGAATATAAAAGTGAAAAAGGCTTTATTAAAACACTATTACCCCCTTACCCTCCGCTCTCCCCCTTAGAGGGGGAGAGGATAAAGCCTGCCCTTGAATGTTTTTATCAGGGGGTGAGGGGGGCTGCGATTATTAAAGATGATGGAAAATTTACAGCTATTAAGGATAGTATGATAAAATATTTCTCAGGAAAGCCAGTATCCTTTAAGTGCGCTATGGATTTTGAAGGAACAGATTTTCAAAAAAGGGTCTGGCAGGTGCTATCAAATATCCCTTATGGCAATATTTTAACCTATAAAGAGGTTGCACAAAGGATAGGGAGGCCAAAGACAGCCAGGGCAGTTGGCAGCGCTTGCGGTGCAAATAATCTGCCCATCATCATACCCTGCCATAGGGTTGTAGCCAGTGACGGAAGTCTCGGTGGATTCAGTGGAGGAATAAGGCTAAAAAAGCACCTCTTAGAAATAGAGGGGATAAGGCTAAAATAAGCATATGTACTATAAATATTGGAATAAAATATTCTTTTTCTTAGTTATCATAAAGTTATCGGCTGTTCCTGTATATGCAACAGATGCGCCTGCTGTAAGATTTCTCTTTAGTATCAACAAATATTATCAAGATAAGTTTAATATTCCAATGGGGATATTTGTAGATAAAGAACGTGGCGAGATATATGTGGCAGATAATGGTAGAAACGAGGTTTTAGTATTTGACATAAAGGGTACGCCGATTTTTAAGTTTGGCAAGACTCAGGGTGTTTCAAGTCCTATTGATTTGGTTGTTAAAGATGACAATATATATTTGACGCAGGAAGGAAAGCCATATATAGAGATCTTTAACTATAGAGGTGAAGCGATCGGGCAAATTAAACCTCCTCAAAATATACCCTTTTCTCCCGGAAGGTTAACGCTTGATGAGGATGGTAGTATCTACGTAATTAATAAGGAGAAAGTGGGCTGTTTGGTGTTTGATAAAAATAATGTGTTTGTGAGGAAGATTGGTAACGAACTCACATCTCTAACAGGGATAGCGCTTTCAAAGGATAAGGTATATTTGATAACACCTTTTGATAGCCGTGCAATACAAATATACGATAAACAAGGGAATTTTATTGCGGCATTTGAAGGGATTCAGGACAAGGGAGGGACTCTCGGTCTGCCAACCTCTGCAATAGTAGATAAAAATGGCCTTTTATGGCTAATTGATGCGTTAAGGGGCGTGGTAATATATGATAAAACTAATCAAGAACTTACAAGGTTTACTGAATATGGGGGAACTCAGAAACAATTATTTTTCAGTGTTGATATTGACTTTAATGAGGATAATATGATATTTATATTGGAAAAGGGGGCAAAAAGGGTTACTGTCTTTAAAGAAGTGACAACCAAATAATAAATTTATGAACTCTCTGAAAAACTACCGAACTTGTCATTGCGAGCAAGTGAGCCTTTAGCCCTGAGCCAAAGTCCTGAGCGAAGCGAAGGAACAGCGAAGGGGAGGAATCTCTTGCTTACGCAATTGCCATATAGCAAAAATCTCCGAGTTTGCTTCGGCTGCACCTCGCAACCGTAAAAATCGCTCCTCGCAATGACATTCTAATGGTTTTTCAGAGGTTCCTATAGTTTTTTATTGTAAAGGGGTGGAGGTGTGCAAAGCTTCCAATAGAAAAAATTCGTTTTCTCTTAATACAATTTCATAGTTGTAGTATGTTTAAAGATGTATTCTAATTTTTTATGGACTTATCTCTACAACATGGAATTAGGAGATATAATGTTCTATCTATGCACACCAAATATGTCAAGAGATAGCTATCGAAGTATACATAACCTATTGAATACCGCTTTCCGTAACATTCTATATTTCTCATTAATTTTAATCTTATCAATACCTAATCTCTATGCAGGTGAATATCACAATCCAAAAGAGAGGACAGTTTCAAATTATGAGAGTCTTGCCTGCTCCCAGTGCCATACCATGCACGGTTCTCAGGGGGGGGAGTCTATGCTATATGGGGGGTCAAGTCTTCAACCAAAACTTCTTAGGCATCAGTCCATATTGGAGCTTTGTCTTTTCTGCCATGACGGCATTACTAGTGTAGCTATAATGGATGATCGTATTCCTCCTGATATCTCAAATAATACCAGTTACCTCGCCTCTGCCGGAGATTTTAGACACAGTAATGTAGATAATGAAGCCAATAGGCATAGCATAGGGATTGCTGCACCCACGCCTCCTGGAAATAATAATCCTACAGCGTGGGCTGAAGTTACGACAAGGTTTGGTTCTGACTTTAACTGCCTTTACTGCCATGCCCAGCATGGGAATAATAATTATAGAAATTTGAGATATGACCCAGGGAATCCAGGAAACGACTCTCCTACAAACGCCAATCGAGTTGAAATAAGCTATGCATTTGACTCTGGGTCTATGCCAAATGATGATGCCAAAGATGTAAATTACTATGGCCCAAATGTCGGCACAAACCCTAATAAATTCAGTAGGGGCAATGTTGCGTTCAGAAGGGCCCCGCTTGATAACGACACTAACCCTGTAAGGGGCATTTCTGCATGGTGCGGCAGATGCCATTCAAAGTTCTATGGGGTAAGTAACACGTATAACGACGCAGGCGCTTCTTATCTTGGCGGGAGTCCAAGCACAGGCATTGCTGGATTAGGAGATAATAATGCAGGCAACCCATGGTATAGACACCCTGTGGGAGATATAACTCTAACTATTGCAGCATCATCTACAAACTTGCATGGAGATTATAGCAGTTCATCTTATATTAATTTGAATAAGGTGCGTGTTATAGAGCCTGATTCGCCACCTGTTGTAAATGGCAACGAGCAGCCTTTCTGCCTTTCCTGCCATTATGCCCACGGGGGCGGGAATCCCGGTGCTGATCAGACACTAAACCACAGTAATTTGGTAAAGATAGATGCAGAAGGGGATATCAATATGTGGGATACAACAAATTATAACACTGCCACCCCAAACATGCGCAATGTCTGCCAGCAGTGCCATAATCAGTAAATTTCTAATCACCCTCGCCCCTCGTCACGCTTAGCGTGACCTCATAGGAGAGGGCAGGGTGTGGGGTGAAGAATTTAAGGAATTACTGAATGGGTTGATTGAAGAAAGATTGAGGAAGCTAATACGAATGTAAACAATAAACTGACCGTAGCGTTGCCCTTTATGGG
>Ga0209417_1002011_pt1 | contig 33884 bp, 30 predicted proteins | sample RifGroF2_FD_184002 | JGI IMG/M metagenome (GOLD analysis project Ga0209417, IMG submission 184002) | Groundwater microbial communities from Rifle, Colorado, USA - Groundwater F2 (SPAdes) (version 2) | ecosystem: Environmental > Aquatic > Deep subsurface > Groundwater | place: Rifle, Colorado... | reverse complement strand
CATTTTCCAAAAATTTAGCGCCGGAAAAGAAGTATCCGCCAAAATAAGAAATGGAAGAGTTCTCTGTGCAAGAGGAATACACTGGTCGGGAGTTTCTGCAAAGACCGTTTCATACCCTTTACTATTAACATAATTTGCGATCATCTGGCGGGTTCCGCGTCGATGTTCAATAATCAGCACAGGGCTATGCGCAGCTTTATCAAAAGTCGGAACTTCTTCTTCCTCAACCTTTTTTGATTGAAACAAATGTACAACTTCAACCGGAATCACAACGGTAAAGATCGAACCTTTATTCAATTCACTTTTAACCGTAATGTTTCCTTTAAGCATTTCGGCAAATTTTTTGCAGATGGAAAGTCCCAGACCCGTTCCGCCAAATTTTCTTGTTGTAGACGCATCCGCTTGACGGAATTCTTCAAAAATAATTTTCTGCTGTTCAAATGAAATCCCGATCCCGTTATCTTCAACTTCAATTTTTAAAACGCTATCTTTCAACAGAGAGACACGAATCTCAACGTACCCTTCCGTAGTAAACTTAATTGAATTGCCGACAAGATTAATGAGTATTTGTAACAGTTTCGTTCTATCTGTGGTAAGATAAAGTTTCTCTTCCGCTAAATTTACAATGCGAAGTTCGATCTCTTTTTCTTTTGCCAGGCTTGTAAACGATGCTTTAAGTTCATCTAGCAGATCATCTAAAATGAAATTCTCAAACTTGATCTCCATTTTTCCCGATTCAATTTTGGAGAGATCGAGAATATCGTTAATCAAGTTTAATAACCTTTTCCCGCTTCGCAGTACTACAGCTAACCGCTCACTGTTTTTTGAAGAAACCGATTGATCTTCCAGCACCAACTCGGTTAATCCGAGAATTGCGTTCATCGGTGTGCGTAGTTCGTGAGACATGGTAGCAAGGAACTGTGACTTTAGCTGAGTAAGTTCTTCAGCCTTTTGTTTCTGGATTTCAAGTTCTTTTGCTTTTTGAGAAAGGGCGGAATGCAATTCCAGCAACCGTTCATTCTGAGATTTTATTTGCTCGTTTTGCTTCTGATAGTTTTCATTCAACTGTTTTAGTTCTGCAACAAGATTTTCCATCTGCACAAATGCAATTGCATTGGTTAATCCAATTGCAAGTTGATCCTTAATCAATTCAAGATATTGTTTTGCTTCCTTTGTCGGTTTATTTACAGAGCCAAGTTCAAGAATTCCAATCGTTTTTTTATTAAACACTATCGGTAAAAGTAAAAGATATTTCAAATTGATCTGCACTAATCCGGAAGAAATTACCGGGGGATCTTCGTCAAAGTTTATTTCAACTGTTTCCAATTTTTCAAGCAGCGGTTTAAACAACACGGATTTTTCATTCAGCCCCGGAGTTTTTCCATTAACACCGTACGAACTTACTTGCGTAACCGAATCGCCAATAACAGAGTATATGGCGCCGACGTTAAATTGAGTAGTACGGATAATTTTTTTTAGTGAAGAATCCGAAATATCTTTTAACGACGGATTCTCGTTGATCATTGTTATAAAATCGGAATATTCCACCTGAGTTTTTTCTTTGCGTTCAAGTTCATCGAGCATTTTATTAAAAGCTACGGCAAGCGCGCCTAATTCGTCTTTGGATTCAACCAACATACGATTTGAAAAATTACCCGTTTTCGTTATTTCCGTCGCTTCCGTTAACGAGTGTATCTGCCGCCTTATGCTGCCCGTAAGTAAAAGCGTTAACACCACAGAGAGGGACAAACCGGCAAATCCTAAAATCAGAAGAATGTTTTTCAGGTTTGTCTTAAGGTTCTGTGTTTCGTTAAGTGTGGTGAAGATGATTGCCCCGATTCTCCCGTTTGTAAGAGTAAGAGTGCTTTCCTTCATTTTATAAACGGTAGAAAGGAAAAAGGATGTCTCCGTTTCCTGGGTAAAAATATCGTAATTATTTTTAAAACGAAGATTGCTGAATGCTTCGGTAATATTAAAGAAATAATTTTGATTCACCGTTTCGTTGGAGTAAACAACAATGTTATTATCATGGTAGATAGCTATTTCAGCGCGAATTTTGCTCGAAAGTTCGTTTAAGAAGTTTTGAGAAATGTTTTTTCCGTAAAGATAGGTCTCTCCTTTTGGAGTTGTACTTACATTAAAAAAGATGAGAGGATTGGAGGTTATAAAGTGGGATACTTTCCCATTCCTTTTGGGTAAAATAATTTCTTTGTTAATTGCAAGCGCTTCTTTAACAAAGGTGGAATCAGGATTTAATTTAATTACAAAATCAAGATTTTTATAAACCGAGATCGCTTCATTCGAAAATGATTTTTGTTCGTACTTGCTAAGAAATAAAGAAAACGCGTCCTCAACTTCTTTAGAAATTCCGTGGATGGAAAAGGCAAAGTCGTTTGTTGATGTAAGAAGATGTTTAGATTGTTGCGAGGTAAGCACATTGTACATGATACTGTAAAACGCGGAGCCGGAAGCTCCCAGGATTACCGCAACAATAACAATATTGATTAATATAATACGGTAATTGATTTTCATTCAATCGCTAATCTTTTTGTAAAACTTTTCTTATGGTGATGAGCAGTTCGTCGAAGTCATACGGTTTCGAAATAAAATCGGTTGCGCCCATTCGTGCGGCTTCCATGGCGCTTACAACATCCGCGTATGCAGTTAACACAATCACTTTAAAGGTCACATTTCTGGCTTTAAGTTCCCGAAGAACTTCGAAACCATCTTTTTCAGGCATTTTTAAGTCAAGTAACATTAAGTGAATAACCTCACGCTGGATATGTTCTAAAGCGGCATCCGCCGAAGTAACATATGACGCGTTGTATCCAATTTCCGATAATTCTTCTGCGAGCACCTTGCAAAGATTAAGGTCGTCATCAACAATTAATATCGTTTCCATGGCTCTCCTATTTTTCTTTATTTTCTGAATTGAACTGGTAGTATTTCACTTTGTTTTTATAATTATCATGTTCTTGCTTCAGTACATTTTCGCCATTCGGAAAAGCGAGACGCTCTCTTAAAGTGGGAACCAGATCAACTTTAACTACAATTGCCAATTCTTTTTTTGTAACGGTTTCTTTATCACTTCCGGTAAGATATCGTAAACCCAAAACCCACCACGGAAGATCTTTTAGAAACGGAATTCCAATGCGTTCGGTTTTGGTTTCATTTGAAAACAATCCGCCGATCACCGTCTCTTCTCCGTTAAGCATCAATACCTGGGTTTTTGCGTTCGTTTTTTGAATTTCAGTTGAAACCGTTCCGGGAAATCCGGTGCTGCGTTCAACTTCTAAGGTAAGCAACACATAATCAATTCCCTGGTCGTTATATATTCTTGGCGTAACCGTAATAATGGATCCGGTGTGAATAAAATTATCGGTAACATTTCCGGCAAAATCTTTTTGCTTAATCGAAAAATCCGAACCAACTTGAATTTTCCCTTCTTTTTTATCGCGAACCGTAATGTTGGGGCTTGCAATAACCTCGCCTAATTTTTCGCTCTCAATAAACCTAAAAAGCGAGACAGCTTCTCCAAAAAAATTACCCGCGGAAAATGAACTTGTACTCGTAATAACTGCGTCGCTGGTTGTTCCGGTTGAATTAGAGGCGCTTGATGTATTTGCCGGTCCGGTAGTTGTTATACCGGTTCCAACGTCCATTCCTTTTTTACTAAGCAGAAACTGCCAGTTGATGCCTCGCTCTCTTAACCCTTCAGTATCCATTTGAAAAAAGACCGCCGAAATTTTTACTTCTCTTGTGTTGGCATCTACAAAAACCTCATCTCCCTCTTTAGCAGTAGGATCGGGTCTTCTGTTTATAATGAAAATGTTTTCCTTCTTTTCGAGAACCAAATTGGCGTACTGCACAATAATAAGCAGCGCTTTTTCATACGGCATACTGGGAATTTCTACACCGATAGGGTCGGTTCGTTCAACGGTAGAAACAATTTTTCTTCCCGATTTCAGTTCACTTACTTTACTAAGCAGATCGATTGCGTTAGAAAAAGGAAGGTTTGCGGAAAGTGTAACAAGCTCATCAGGAGAAGTATATCCTTTAAAGTCCCGCTCCGATGGATCTTGTGCAAAGCCTAATTTACTTAGGGCAACTACAAGAATAAAAATAAATGTTTTCATAGAAATCTCTGGTTTCATTTTCTTAAAGATCTATCTAAATTTAAAACAACGGTTTCAACAATGCCGCCTTTGTTAAGAACAAAGGTAACTTTTTTCCATTTATAATCAATCGTGGTTAGGTAACCAAGATAAACCTCATCTCCCTCTATAAGTAAAAATGAGTTGCCGCGCGCGTCGGCAAGAAAAGCGCCGTCAGGCACAAGCGCCAGTAATTTGGCTCCCTGCACATCAAGCAAACTATTAATGTTTGGAGGAATTTCTGTACGAATGAGAGGATAAAAGATATCATAAACTCTTGGCGCTCTCAAATTATTTTCCGAATACGTGGCAGTTGCATATCTATCGTTCGAAGAAAAATAGACAGCCACATTCATCGTAAAGTTGATTAGAAATTCGGGCTCTTCGTTCTCCGGAGCAAAAATATAGTTACTCAAATTCAATTTAGTAACTTTTTTCAGTTCCTTACTCTCTTCAATACCATAAATAAGTTGGAAGAGATCGTTGAAAGATCCATACCCGCTAATCCGGTAATCGTAAAGAAAGAACTCTTTATCTGTATTGCGTGATAAATATTCAATATTAAATTTTGCTTTTTCAGAAAGTTTTGTACTCAGTTGATTAAGAAAATCAAAAAACTTTAACGAAGATAATTCTTTCGGAATATTAAATTTTCTTGAAGAAAGAATTGAATCTAACGTTATGGCTTTGAGCATTTTTTCTTTGAGCATTTTGTCAAGTACGTTCGGGTCATAACTTAATGCTTTCAACGAACCTAATTCCGCAGTCCTCTCTTTAATCGAGGGTTTTTGGAGAAAATAAATATAACCAAAACCCAAAAGAAGAAGTATAATGAGAACACCCAGAAGGGCAAAAGTATTTTTTAGTTTTCTACTCATGCAAAGCTTTCAGAAGTTCTTCTTTTCTAAGCGTTAACGTAAAGCGGAAAGCGTCTTTGTCACGAATTGCTTCGTAAGTAATATTTTGCAGCGTTGAGCTCGGTAAACCGGAAGCGAATTCAGTAAGCACTTTTCTGTTCATTGAATGTCCGTCAATGGTTACTACTGCGCTATCGGGGAGTACAATATTTCGCACCCAAAATGATTTTTTCTTCCCGACAAAATCAGAAAGATTAAAGAGGAGTCTGTTCCAGATTCCCGTTCCTTTAGCGGCTGAGTCAAGTATAGCTTGGGTTTGGCCAAAATTATTGATCCGAGCGGTTAAATTATCTATCTCCATCAGCGTAGAAAGATTTTGTCTTTTCAGTTCGGTTTGAAATTGAATTTCGCTCTTTAATTTATTTATCTCTATTTGTTTTGTTAAAATGTTTGTAGTTAGATAAAACGCAGCAACAAAGAGAAGCGGCAGCACAAGGTAGCCATGCCAGCCGAATTGAAAAATCTTTTGCTCTTCTTTTATATACTTGGGCAGAAGATTAATTCCCGTTGTCTCTTTTGAGAGTTCATCTAAATATTCTATTGCCGCGGCAAAAGGAACGCTAAAAGAAGATATCTTAACCCTGGCGTCTTCGCTTAAAGAGGAAACCTCCACATTGTCAAAATCAAGTTTACTTACGTTCGCTTCAGGGAATGTACCGTAAAAAGAGAGAATTAAATTTTCCGAATCATCTTCACCGCACACCACAATGTTATCGAGGTTGGGAATTCCACCGTTCTCCATCTCAAGTAATATTTTAGAAAAGTAGACATCGTAAGTGTGGAGATTTGAAGTTCCCAGATCCAACGTGGCGCCAATGTGTTTTAATTTTCTTCCCTGGAGAAAGATGAGTTTGCTGTACTCTTTTCCGATGTAAACGATAAGAGAATAATCATCGGGGAAAAATTTTTTCTTTTTTGCTACATAATAAGCGAGAGAAAGCTCAGCTGATTTTACGGAAATTAATTTATAAACTCTTTTTCCGTTATACCTTGCCAGGCTATTGATCATCTTGAAACAAGGAACGTCTTGAGCCAAGAATGAAGCGATGGCGCCTCCATCCGAAAGAGGAGTTAGGCCTACATTGTTACGGTCAAAAGGGCGGTCGGACTGAATGATAGTGTCTTTCAGCACATCCGTGGAAACCATTGTCTCGGTAAGGCGCTTAGGTACTAACTGATAAAAGAGAGATGGTTCGGTAAGCACAGGAATAAATTCACACGTGTTTAATTTTATCCCCCTCATTTCAGCGTTCACTAAGCTTTCAAATACTCCGCCGGATGAAAAGCCCTGCATGCTTAAATTTGTCCCGCTCCCCGAATCAATTTGGATTCCGGCTTCATCGGAAATCATTTGGACGGATTCAGCCTCAAGTTCCCCGCCGGAATGGGTTGAACCCAACACATCAACTGAAGCTGCCCGGAGAATTTTTATTTGATCATTCTCTTTTGTAACAACAACAATCTTAGAGTCGGTCCCTTCACAATATAAACAGACTAAGGGTTTCATTTTTATGCCGAAAGAATTTGTTGCATTCTGGTTTTGTTGTTGGCAAATGCCATTGCTGAATCTAAACTAATTTTCTTCATCAAATATAACCGCTTTAAATCTTGTTCCAAAGTGTTCATCCCCATTTGTCCGCCTTGATTAATCATCATATAGATTTCGCTGGTATTATTATTTTTAATTGCGGCTCTTACGTTAGAGTTAACAATTAAAACTTCCTTTGCAAGAGCTAGTTTTCCGTTAACCGTAGTTACTAATTTTTGTGAAATAACCGCGGTTAAAACATCAGCTAAACGGTTACGTATGCGGTCTTGTTCAGATGGATGGACTTCGGCAACAATTCTATCAATTGATTCAACCGCCGAAGAGGTATGCAAAGTTGAGAAAACTTTATGTCCCGTATCGGCAACTTCAAGCGCCGCCATAATGGTATCAGGGTCTCTCATTTCTCCAATAACAATAATATCCGGATCTTGTCTTAACGCTTGGGTAACCCCTTCTTTAAAACTTAAAACATCTTTTCCAACTTCGCGATGTTTAACGATCGACTTGTCCGACTTATGCACATACTCGATCGGCGAAGAGATAATAACGATATGTGTTGCATCAATTTTATTATGATAATCAATGATGGCATCAAGCGTTGCAGATTTACCGGAACCGGTAATTCCTGTTATAAGCGTTAAACCATATTTAAAATATTGATGGCTTAATACTTTTGTTAATGCAGGATGAAACTCGTATGACTCAAAGGTGCGCGCACGTGACGCGATAGCGCGCATATTCAATGTTATATGATCAAGATCGAAATAGCAAGTTGCTCTGAATCTTACATTTTCCATTTTACGTTCGTAAACAAAGGTATAACTAAAATCGATACTCTTTGTTACCATTAAATAACGCCGTTGGTTTTCGTTGAGCATACTCAGGATTAATATAGCCGATTCATCCAACGTAAATTTAGGAAGATCAACAACCCGTTCTTTTTTTCCAAAGATTCTCATCCAGGTAAATCCTTCGCTTCCATGCCCGCCAAATTCAATATCGGAAGCTTCGCGTTCAATCATTAAAGTTAAAACTTTAACCATGAATTTCTGCATTAGAATTCTGTCGTCACTGCTGAACTGAGAAAATTTTTCAACGAAATAACCGATGCGGTCGTGCCCCAAAAGCATAGCGGGCACGTTTATAAGAAATTTAGATAGAATCTTTTTTAAGTCATCAATCATGGTTTACTCTTCCATTGTTCCTGCAATTACTTCTTCAAATGAGGTGATCCCGAGTTTTACTTTTTCAATACCGCATTCACGCAAATTTAGTGTTCCGTCTTTTTTGGCCTGGTCACGAATTTTTTCTTCATCAACCGATTCACCGGAACGAAGAATAATTTGCTTTAATGCCGCCGTAAAATAAAGCGCTTCGTGAATTGCAACTCTTCCTTTATAACCTGAACCGCTGCATTTTTCGCATCCCTTTGCTTCATAGATGGTATAGTTTTTCCATTCATCCACGTTAAGCCCCAGTGTTTTCATCATCACTTCATCAAAGTTCGCCATTTTTTGTTTACAGTTTGAACAGAGACGTCTGATCAAACGTTGAGCAACAATAATATTAATTGCATATGCAATTAAGAATGGTTCAATTCCCATTTTGTACAGACGGGCAACAGCACTCGGCGCATCGTTGGTGTGCAAAGTTGAAAATGTTAAGTGTCCGGTATTCGCCAATTTAATAGCGACTTCAGCAGTTTCCTTATCGCGCATTTCACCAACGAGAACAATATCGGGATCGTGACGCAAAATGGAACGGATAGCTTGTTCAAAGTTCATTTTTACGCCAATCTTTAATTGACGCGCTCCCTCAATAACATATTCAACAGGATCTTCTACCGTCAAAACATTTACCGTTGGATCAATTACTTGATACAATGCGGCAACTAATGTTGTTGATTTTCCGCTTCCCGTTGGACCGGTTAAAATTACCATTCCCTGCGGTTGGCGGATAGCTTTTTCAAAAGCATCATTAGCATAACCGGTAAGTCCCAGCAGCTTTAAATCCTTTACAACTTTTCGGTCGTCAAGAATTCTTATTACCACGCTTTCAAATTTGTTTTTAAGTTCCGTTCCAACCATCGGTAATATTGATACTCTGAAACGAATGATGTGTCCGTCAATCTCGCGCTGAATAAAACCATCCTGCGCTTTTTCTCTTTCAAAACGATCCATTCCCCTTGAACGATCTTTTACAACGGCTAGCACAGCTTCGGGCGAAGTATTCTCCTGGGTATGCCAGATCTGCAAATTTCCATCGATACGAAACATAATTGAAGTTGTTTTTGCATCTGAAGGAACGATATGAATATCACTTACCCCTTTGCGTGTGCCTTCAACAAGCGCGGCTTCAATTAAATTGATCAGCGCGCTTTTGTTGATCTCGGCTTCTATTTCTGCTTCATCATCACTTTGCTCCTGATGATCGTCTATCGCAAAATCGGAAGGCATTTCTTCAAGTTTTTTTAAGAATTCATTTTCAGGAGGAAAGAGTTTTTCTGCAAGTTTATCGAAGTCTCGCTGCCGGATGAACATCACTTCGTACTTTTTTGCGTTAAGCCCGAAAGCGATTTTAGGAATGTTTCTTTCCGTAGGATCAATCGAGGCAAGAAGCAATTTATCTTTTTGGCGCTCATCATACATGAAAGGAATAACTTTTACCTGAAGCATGAGCTGCTTCATTGTATCGCCGGCGCCAAGAATTGTTTGTTTAATAAATTCCAATCTTTGCGGAGTGAGTACATCAGGGGTAGCTTCTACCTCTCTGAACGCGTAAAGGTTAGCAACTTCCTTAAAAATTACATCGTGGTCATATTTAAATTCTTGAACTAAGATCTGTGCGAGATTCTTTTTGATCTTGTTTGTATCGTTCGCCTTCATGGTAAGCGCTTGTTCAAGAACGGTTGTGTCGATAATCCCTTTCTTAAAAAGGATGTACCCGACTTTATCGGTAAGTTCTAAATTAGCGTCCATAACTTACATCCCGGGCATTTTTGGTTTAACGGTAGCTGTTTCAGCTGAAACCAAGGTTAACGCGATCATTACTATCATAATAACCATTGAGATAATTACCTGGATTAATTCAATGATATTTTTCAATTTATGTACGGTTTCGCTCTCATAATAATTTGCCAACTGAAGCGCTGTATTTTTAATTGTACCGGTCTCTTCACCTGAATGAAATCTGGAAAGAGCGGTGTCTGTAAAAACTCCGGTTTGCGTAAATGCATCCGTTATACCCGTTCCTTTTTTTATCATAAGCGGAATAGCAATACTTTTAATTTTATTTTCAAAGTAAGAGTTTCCGCTTGCTTCAGCGGCTATTCTAATCGGTTCAATGCTCTCGGCTGAACCGCTGTAAAGAGTATAGAAAACACGGCAGAAAACCTCAATGGTGGTTTTATGAATTAAATTTCCTACGATAGGCATTTTTATGAGCATACCGTCAAGCACCATTTTGCCTGCTTTTGTCCGGAAATAATAGATGAGTGAAATAACAGGAATAAACATTACTGATAAGATGATAATTATATTATCTTTTAATAAATTACTGAAATCAAGCGTAAAAGCAGTCATCGGAGGCAAAGTGATACCAAACCTCAAAAATAAATTTGCCGTTTCAGGAAAAATATAACCAACATAATAAAGTACCGCCAACATTAAAATGAATACGGTGACGAAGGGACTGATCAAAGCGCTTTTTAAACTCTTTTTAAATTCCTGCTGACGTTCAAGAAATTTTGCGGTTGCTTTGTAAATTTCCGTCATGTTACCGCTTTTAGAAGCCAACCCAAGCATGTATGAGGTAAACTTTCCGAAGACCGCTTGGTACCGCATAAAAACCGCTTGACTATCAGTTCCCTTTTTCAGCTCGCTATTAATATCTTTTAAGGCTTCGCGTAGTGTTTTGTTTTGCGTATCGTTAATAAGAAGGGTAAGAATTTCTCCGTACGGAAGTTTTTGATCAAGTAGTTCCGCGCTGATTTTAACAAAATTTACAATATCAAGTGTGGGAGGTTTGGGATTAAAATCTAAAAGAACTTTGTTTACTGATATTACTTCGTAATTAAGTCTTGTTAACGCATCAATAACTTCGTCTTTACTAAATGCTTTTTGTGAACCTTTAATAGGTTTATCATTTCCCTTTTTTGCCTTATAGAGAAATGTCACCTTCTTTTCAATCGATTTGATCTGAAGTTGATTTTTCTCGGCGAGATTTTTTATCTTTTGCTTTACTTCTCTAGCCGAATCGGCAGTAATTGCACCGGTTATAGGCTTTCCAGCGCTATTGGTTGCCGCAAATCTATATTCTACCATAAAAATTTTTGCCAGTTAATATTAAAAGCATTATTTGACTGAAATATACCAAATAAAAATTACATTAATAAAACCTTTTTTATACGGCAGTTCTAATTTTTACTGAAGCACTGATGTAGATGATTGAACAGAGTTTGGCGTTGCGATAGTGGTTACTTGATATGATCTCCCTTCCGGGTCTTGTTCATTTCCTACTCCGGTGATAGTAACTGAACTTTCAGTAACATTTGAAACGGTATAAGTTCCATTCTCGTTCTGTACTAATTCTTCCGGAAGAGTATACCCCACAAACGAGCCGCCCCCGCCACTTAACATTCTCGGTAATTGGTAATAGTGTTGAGCATTTGCTACTAAACTCAGGGTGTCGATGTATACGGCATCTCTGTTTGATTCAAGTGCGTTTACATCAAACAATTTAACAACAATAACAATTGCCAACCCAATGAGTATCACTCCGACAAGAAGTAGTAGTAGTTGTTGTTGTCCCATATTTCTATTTATTAATTAAGTAAGAAATTCATTAAGCCGTTGCTTAAAGTTTTTTATAAATTTTTTCAGAAAAAGATATTCTTGATAACTTCATTTAGTACTGACATTTTCTAAATACTCGTAATATTTTACGCTGTCTTAAATTTTTCCCTTGTCCTCTCTCTATCTTCTTTTTTTTATCACCGAGTATAATTACAAATGTTGAACAATTGCGATAACCATGACACCAATACCCACCAACAATAAAAGTAGTTGTTGTTTGCGCGTTTATTTACTCTAAAAATAAAAAAAGGATTGCTTACACAATCCTTTTGAAAAAAAACTAGTTATTCTATTCTAGAGCCGGAGTAGCCGTAGAAATTGCGCTTGGCGTTACGGTCGTAACTGCTTTGTATGATTTTCCAGCTGAATTTTCAACGACACCAACGCCGGTGATTACTACACTCTGTGCAGCAACAACTGCAGTGTAAGCTCCGTTTGCTGTTGAAGCAAGGTTTGTAGGAATGGTAAACCCGGTAAAGGTATTATTTCCACCACCTAATTCGGTTGGTTTTTTGTAAAATTGTTGCGCTAAGGCAGCAAGATTCATGTTGTCTGCAACTACCGCATCTCTGTTTGCTTCAAGTGAACTTGCACTGAAAAGATTGATACCTACTACAATTGAGATACCTACGATGATTACACCGAGAACAATGAGTAATAATTGTTGTTGTCCCATTTTATGAACTCCTTTTTGATTAGTGATAATTAACTTCGTTGATAAAAGAGCAAGATTAGTGCCATCTCATAAAAAGAGTTGTTATCAATGATTTTAGAAAATAATATTAGTTTGGAGAAAGTTAAAAATTACCATAATGTAATTATTACCTGTAATAATTACTGATTGCTCACTCTGTTTTTGGATGAAATATTAAAATCCACCCTTATTAACACTTATATTTAGCTGAATGGGGATCAATATGTAAATTCGGTGTTGTTTGGCTTCGTGGTACATAATTTGAGCTATTTAATAAAAAAAGCTGGCTTTATGAATACCGGACAATCTATGTTAACATTATTAGCAATGATGATGTTGACTCTGCTTTCCGTAAAAATGAATAGTTCACTGTTGCAAACGCAGGAAACTATGCAAAATTCCAAATTTGGTTTGGCGGCGATTTCCCTTGCAACTTCTGTAATAGAAAATGCTAACAAACTTGCCTTCGATGAAATATCAGTAGATAGTTCCATTACCTCTACCACCGTATTAACATCCATCGGCCAATTGGGAGTTGATGGAGTTGAGCATGCCAATAAACCACCGGACTTTAACGACTTTGATGATTATAACAACTATGAATATGACGAAAGAACGTTGGCTTCGGCGTATTATCACATTTCATGTAGGGTGTGTTACGTAAACCCGACAACCCCAAACGTTGCCGCAACTTCTCAAACCTTTCACAAAAAGTTAACGGTCTCCGTCTCAAGCGTTTCTATGCAAGATACCGTAAGGATCAACACGATATTCAGTTATTGGTATTTTAGGTAGAGGCGGCGATGGGTTATTCAACAATACTGGATATTATCGGAGCTTTCGTTATCGGCGGAATTTTGCTTCTCACTCTCTTTAGAGTAAATGACAACACGGTGCAAAATTTCTTCTACTACAATTCTGATTTTATTTTGCAACGGGATCTTGTTGACATTATTTTAATTGTTGAAGGTGATTTGAGACGAATAGGGTATTGCGATAATCCGGATAATCTTGTTCCTCCAAATCAAACTATTTTGTCTGCCGACTCGAACTCCATTTCATTTGTAACTGATTTACACAGAACCGGCAAACTCGATACCGTCGAATACAGAACCGGAACTCCGGACGATTTATCCGAAACTCCTAATCCGCGAGACATCCCACTCTATCGGGTAATAAACAATGCCAACGCGGAAAGGTCGGTAACCGGAGTTGTTACGGAATTTCATCTTGTTTATTTCGATGCTTTGGGAGATTCTATACCGCTTCCCATTAGTAGTCCGGGAGAAATTCAGACAATGGAGCTATCAATTAAAGTTGAAAACGCTTCCGCCTACAATCAGAATTATTCAAATGCTTACTGGCGGCAAGTAAGATTAGCATCAAAAAATTTAAGAAGCAGATGAGGTAGAATTATGTTTGGAAGAGCATCCGTCTTTTTAGTACTTGGTTTCAGCGGCATTTTATTGCTGTACACACAAAATCTTTTTAGGTTCAGTTCAGATTCCGTTGATGTTTATACTCAATACTACACCAATACCATGGCGGAAAACATTGCTTCAAGCGCCGCGAACCTGGCATGTAATAAGTTTTTCTTGAATCCAACGTGGACCTCCGGTTATTCCAACGTTTCTTTCAACGGTGGAACGTTTAGCGCGTCGGTTTCTAGTATCTCTTCCAACAGAAAAAAAATAACGGCAACCGGAACTTACAACGGGATATCTAAATCAGTTGAAGTAATATTTCAGCCCTCAAGTTTTGCTCGTTTTGGATATTACGGCGCTATAATGCCCGGCAATCTTTATTATGTTACGGGGGATACCGTCTCCGGACCGATGCATGTTCAAGGGAAATTAAATGTTTGGGGAAGACCTGTATTTACAGGAAAAGTAACAACCAAAAGCGGATTGAAAAAATTCGATGCTGCAACAGACCCCCAATTTCTTGGCGGTTATGAAAGCGGAGTAGATTTGCCGCTGCCAACTACGCTAAACACAGTTTCTGCGGATGCGGCATCCGGTGGAAGAATTTTTTCCGAAACCGATGTTTGGCTTACATTTAATGCAAATGGTTCAGTTGATTACAAAGTTGGCGCTTCGGGAACGTGGACAAACGCTATGCTCTCCACTTTTGCTCCAAACGGTGTTATTGCTGTTACCAAGGGAAATCTCCATGTAAAAGGAACGGTGAAAGGGAAAGTAACACTTGGCGCATCGTTAAGTTCGGGAGTTTCAAACGGAAATATTTATCTTGATGATGATATCGTTTATGACACCGATCCTTCGAATCCCAACTGCCCCGACATGCTTGGGCTTGTAGCCACAAATAATGTGATCATTACAGACAACGCGCCTAATAAAAGTAATATTGTTATTAACGCTTCAATTTTTTCACTAAAGGGAGGATTGAAAGCTGAAAATTACAGCACTATTCCTTATTGCGGTTCGATTCAATTAACCGGAGGACTTATAGAATATCAGGCACAAGCTACCGGAGTTTTTAATCCCTATACAGGACAAATAACAAACGGATTCAATCAAACAATTCATTTTGATGAAAGATTTATGACTCACGTTCCTCCATCTTTCCCCACAAGCTCCTCTTACGAAGTGCTAACGTGGTTTGAATGATTTTTTGAATTTTATACAAATCATTTTTGTTGCTCACTATCTAAGTGTAAAATTTTCTTTATATTTGCTTATCAAAAAATTAACAATATACCAGGAGGTATGATGTTCACAAAAAAAAATCGTCCCTATTTTGGATTAGTACTAATTCTTACAGTTCTAACTTTTTCTTTTTTTGTAGGATGCGGAAAACAAGAAGCGCCTAAACAAGAAGAGCAAGCCGCCGAAACTGTAAAGCCCCCCGTAGATACGACCACTCAACCGGTTGAACAAAAAGAAGTCGTGCTTGATTTAAAAGGAACTTACACCGGTGTTTTTGATTCACACAACACAACTCTAAAAATCACCGACCAAACAGAGACCAAGTTTTCCGGTTCAATTACCATTAATTTTCGCGAAGTAATTAAACAAAAAATTTCGGGAGAATTGAATCAAGAAAAAATGACGATAACCATGAAGGATATGCTGCATAGCCGTTATGCGGGAACATACTCTGCAAAACTTTCCGAGGATGGGAAGAAGTTATCCGGTACATTCACACAAAATGTTGATAAAACAAAAGCTTCATTTAGTTTAAATAAAAAATAATAACAGGAGAAAAGAATGAGAAAGTATTTAGCCCTTTTAATTTTACCGATAATCTTTTTTATCGCTTCGTGTACAGATTCAACTACGGATCCAGTAGTAGATGAAACAGGCTCTATCGTTGTAAGGAGTATTCCTACCGGTGCAACAATATATCTTGACGGAGTAGATCAAAAGAAAGTAACCCCTGACACGTTGAAAAGTCTTTCAGTTGGTAATCACAGCATTACATTGAAACTTGATGGTTACTCTGATTCAACCTTTACTGCCAATGTCATTGCAAACACCGTTGTTAACACTTCGGAAATTGCTTTACAAACGAACACTCAGTTGATAACTTTTGGCCCGGTTCAAATTTTTGAAACATCCGGCACAACTGCTTCACAACCAAGCGGACTAGATTTATCTTCCGGTAATGCTTATGGAATAAGCTCAGCAAATAAAACTGATGTTGATATTTATTACACAAGTACAGGTTTTGTTGTTACTTCAGCAGATAATGCTACCGGTTTAACCAGAAAAACATTTTTCAAGGTGGGCAGTTCAAACACCTTAACTGATGGTGTTGCTTCTTCAGTAAAAGATGCTTCATGGGAAGATAGAATGGGCGATCGTCCTGCAGAGTACGTCTTTTTATATGATGCTGACCTGCATTACTCTAAAATTATAGTAGATTCATACGGTGGTGGAACCATTGGGGAGCCAGCTTGGGTAAAAGTAAAATGGATTTACAATAAAACCGCAAGTGATGTTCGTTTCAAATAACTTGAAACATTTAAAATTAAAAAGCCGTGAAAAATTTCACGGCTTTTTTTGTGCTTCAATATTTTCCTAATTCCTAACCTGGTAAACCAGAACAAAATAATTTGGAATGACTACCTTTGGTAGTTAAAATTGAATGGCTGCATGACTGAATGAAAAACATTCATCCATTCAGTTATACTTTTTTAAGCGTTTAATATTCTCGCCATTCTGCGCAGTCCGCCTCCGGCGGATTACTAACTATCTAATTCTAATATGCAGTTCTTTAAGCTGATGTTCGTCCACGGTTGAAGGCGCTTCATCCATCAATGAAACACCGCTTGCGGTTTTCGGGAATGCTATCACTTCCCTGATTGAATGTTCGCCTGCAAAGATCATTGCAAGACGGTCGAAACCGAATGCAATTCCACCGTGGGGCGGAGCGCCATACTTGAATGCGTTCATTAAAAATCCGAATTTATGTTCAGCTTCTTCTTCTGTAATTCCCAAGGACTTAAACATTTTGGACTGAAGTTCTGCGCTGTGGATTCTAATACTTCCGCCGGCAACTTCACTACCGTTAAGAACCAGATCATACGCGCGCGCTTTAACTTTTCCGGGATCGGATTCCATAAACGGGATATCATCAACATTTGGAGAAGTGAACGGGTGATGCATTGCGTAATATCTTTTTGTATCATCGTCCCATTCAAACAACGGGAAATCAACGACCCACAAAAGTTTCGGCGCGGAATTTTCGTTTATCAAATTCAATCTTCTCGCCATTTCTAAACGAAGCATTCCCATAAGTCCAAGCGTTTTATATTTTTTCCCGGTAAGAATTAAGATCAGATCGCCAGGTTTTGCACCAAGGAAAGAAGTTAAGTTCGCTTGTTCTTCATCGGTAAAGAATTTCATCGTGGGCGATTCAAGTCCTTCTTCTTTAACACGAATCCAGATCAATCCGCCTGCACCAAGTTTTTTAATAAAATCGGTTAACATATCAAGTTGATTTCGGGTGTACTCACCGCAGCCGGGAGCTACAAGACCGGTAATTTCTCCTTTATTCTGAATCTGATCTTGGAAAACTTTAAAAGTAGTATTTGCAAAAACATGATTCAACGTTTTCATTTCAAGTTCAAAGCGGAGGTCGGGTTTATCGCTTCCGTAACGTTCCATCGCTTCTTCAAAAGAAAGGCGAGGCAGTGGAAGATGGAGATCTTTCTGCCAAACTTCTTTAAAGAAGCGTTTCATCAATCCTTCAACAACTTCAAAAATATCTTCTTGATCTACGAAAGACATTTCAACGTCGATTTGAGTAAATTCAGGCTGTCTATCAGCACGTAAATCTTCATCACGGAAACATTTAACCACTTGGAAATATCTATCAAATCCCGAGACCATTAATATTTGTTTGTAGGTTTGCGGTGATTGTGGCAGCGCGTAAAATTTTCCTTTATGTAGCCGGCTTGGAACAAGAAAATCCCTGGCTCCTTCAGGAGTGCTTTTCATCAGCACAGGAGTTTCTATTTCAATAAATTTATGTTCATCAAAATAATTGCGGGTTATCTGATACATTTTATGCCGGAGCATTAAATTCTTCTGCATCGAAGAACGGCGAAGATCGAGATAACGATATTTTAAACGTAAATCTTCTCCGGCATCGGTATCTTCTTTAATTTGAAAAGGAGGAGTTTTAGCTTCATTCAGAATGTTAAGTTTGTTTACCATTACGTCAACCGTTCCGGTGGCTATTAACGCGTTCTCAGTTCCTTCGGGACGCTTTCTAACAATTCCTTCAATAGAAATTACAAATTCACTTCGCAAATGCTTGCCGATGTTGTGAGCTTCTTCATTAAATCCCGGTTCAAAAACAACCTGGGTAATTCCGTAACGATCCCTCAATTCTATAAAAATCAATCCGCCTAAATCTCTTCTGGTATCGACCCAACCGTTAAGAATAACTGTTTGCCCGATATTCGATTCTCTTAAATCACCACACGTATGTGTTCTTTTCTTAAAATGCATTCCTGCTAAATACTCCTTCGTTTTCAAAATGTAAGGGCTAAAAATACTGAATTATGAAGTTTAAACAAACAGAAGAGAGCCGCCGGTAGCGCTATTTATTTGGCTTTTCTGAATATTCTTTTCCTTTTCTGCATATAAACTTTTTACTGAGAAGGTATTTATCGCTATTTTTGTACAAAATTAATAGAACTATTGGAATATGAGAAACGAAAAATTGAACATTCTAGTGGTGGAAGACAATCATGATAACAGAGAAGTTATTTCTCTTTTCATTCGAGGATCTGCCTCCCTGGATTTTGCCATAAACGGCGAAGAAGCTTTAGTCAAAACCGATCGAAATTTATATGACATCATTTTGATGGATATTAACCTCGGAATAGGTATGGACGGAATAGCCGTTACAAAGCAGTTACGCCAAAATGAAAAATATAAATCAACCCCCATTGTTGCCGTTACGGCTTACTCAATGATGGAAGATCAAAAGAAAATTTTTGAAGCGGGATGCTCTCACTATGTGGGGAAACCATTTACACGCAAAGAACTTCTTGAACTTATTTCGTCTATTAGCGCCGACTATAGTCTTTAAGCAAATCTTCTAAAACCGAAAAAACTTTTTCCTCGTTCAATTCTTTTATACACTTAAATTGAACATCACTCCGTTTACACGTTAATGGTTTAGGTGAATAAAAAAAGCATGGCGCGCAATCCAGGTTTAGCGAAGCTATCCGGTGAGCGGTTTTCCATGGAGATATGTAATTGGTATTCGTTGGTCCGATCACCGCAACAACTTTTAATTGCATCGCCGAAGCGACATGCATTAAACTAGAATCATTGGTGACAAACGCGTTACACCGTTTCGTGATTGCAGCAGTTTGTGAAAGCGAGTGCGTTTTAATTACGAATACTCTGTCGGATTCAATATTTTCCGCAACTGATTTTTGCAATTCCCGTTCTTCCGGTCCACCGAAGATTAGAATTTTTGCATTCTTCTTTTCGATCAACAATTTTCCCAAACTCGAAAATTTTTCCGGTTCCCACCTCCGTTTTGTGTGATTTTTAAGTGTTGAGCAACCGGGATGAAATCCAACCACAAAATCGGAGGCATCAATCCCAAGTTCAATTAAATACTTCTCTTTGAATAATTCATCTTCGTGAGTTAACGGAAAAGAGAGAGGCGGTTTTTCGGTAAATTTTACTTCGAAAAGATTTTCGCAGAGAAGGATATTTTCTTCAACATTATGGAGTGAATCGTTTTCTAAAACTCTATGCGTGTTCAGAAATCCAAGATTTGAAAAATCACTTCTTAGATATCGGATCGCTCCCCGCTTTTTTGCTCCAACTAAAAAATTTATAAAATTATATTCTTTCCGATTTGAAGGATAAACATTAATCGAAGCGTCGTACTTGCCGCGGAATTTCAAGACAAATTTAAGTGATGAAAGTTTTGATGCTTTTAGAAAATCAAAATGATAGATAGTGTTTAGAAGATTGGTCCGCTCATAAATCTCTTTTACCCCTTTGTACATTACCATTGCGTCGATTTCAGCTTCCGGAAATTTAGCGCGTAAAAGCTGAAGCGCCGGAGTGAACATCAGCGCATCGCCGATTCCCGAAAGAGCAAGTATTAATATTTTCATTAAGTACGTTTTAGTGTGAAAGGTCAATGGTCAGCGGTCAATAGTCATTAAAAACTATTTACCGCTAACCGATGACCGATTTCCATTGACTATTTACCGGAAACCAAAGAATCCTTATTCGCTTTTGCAGCTTTCATTCTATCCATCTCACTCTTAACTTGAGTGTCTCCCGGATACATGTTGGAAATTTTTTCGAGCAGATCAATTCCTTTGTCATACTCTTTTAAGTTCTCATAGATATCTAACAACATGCGGTATGGATTATAATAGTTTGTAATACCACGGGGATTTTCAGCAATTGCTTTTAAAGCTTTACTTTCAACCTCAATTGCAATGCTTTTGTAATTAGCCAGATCGCCAACAGCAAAATACAAATTCCCGATATCGTAGAGAATGCGGTAATCGATCGGTAAAATCTTTCTCGGAAGTTTCTTCTCCATTAGGTTTAGAACTTCCACTGATTTTTGGTTCGGTTGACCGGTATTCATATAATAAATAGCTAAACGAATATACGCGTTCCGGTAATTCTGAACTAACCGGGTATGGTTTTCGTCAAAGAAAATAGTTGAATCATTTAAACCGCGGAATTTAAATCCAGGTAAATATTTTTTTGAAAAGCTTGCGTTTTCATCGAATACTTGCCTGCGCATAACGGGTTCATTAATAAATTCAACTCTTGCTTGTTTTTTCTCCGGGACAAGACGGAAAGCCATTCCTTCCATTTTCAAGTAATCATTTAAACCAATTTTACTATCGTCCGAACATGTTACGGCAAAGTAAATCGGTCTCTGCCAATTATTTGCCTGGATAATTTCTTTTGTCATTATGTCTTGAACTCGCACTGCTTTAATTCCGCTATAAACTACCGTATTGTCCATTCGCCAGGTTAATTTTCCTTCACGAATGACCGTTGAATCTGCAATGTTCCATTCATCAAAATTTATTGATGGATCGGTATTTAAGATCGTTCTTCCTTCTGAATACGTTTTGTAGGAAGAAGGAAGCTGCTGCGGAACCGGAATAGTAATATCCTGCGGATCCCATTGATTAGGTTGCAGAGCATCTATTTGCAGATCATCCAGATTCATCACAACCTTTTTTGCTCCGTAAGGTTCAAGATTTTTTAATTGCTTAATGTACCAATTCGTGTTCAGCAAACTTAAATTGGCAATACGCACATCCCGCCGAACGCCTTCAACATCCTGCAAATACCAGAGAGGAAAAGTATCGTTGTCTCCGTTTGTAAAAAGGATGGCGTTTGGCGCACAGCTTTGTAACAAGTTATAAGAATAATCCCATGGAACCCAGTTGCGTGAGCGGTCGTGAGTAAAATAATTCGCTTGCAACATTCTTACCGGAACAAAAATAATTCCGAGAACTACAACTGCAAATGCTGCATTCCTTGCCAATGAAGGAGATTTAATTTTTTCTAAAAGAACGTCAATAATTCCACGCAGACCGAGAGCGATCCAAATTGAAAAGACAAAGAATGCTCCAACATAAAAATAATCTCTTTCACGCGGCTGCGGCTCTTGCTGATTTTGATAGAATGCCGTTAAGTATCCCATAAAAATGAAGAGCACCATAAAAACGCTTGCCATCTTCCAATCCTTTTTGAAGTGGAAATAGATGCCGAGTAAAGCGAGTAAAAGAGGAATTCCGAAGAGAGAATCTTTTGCTTCGCCGTTAAATTTAATATTAAATGGTTTTAACAGTGCATTTCCAAGTCCGTTTAGAGGCCACATGTTTGCGCCGGAATCTTGATCCCATGACTCACGTCCGACATAATTCCACATAAAATATCTGGTCGTCATGTGATTCATTTGATACCGCCACCAGAAATCGAGATCAGAAGTGTAGTTTTCATACACACCCATCTGATGCGGCTCAGTAGCAAATCTTCTTTTAAATGTTGGGAAGTCGCCATACTGTTCACGATTTAAATAAGAGACCAACTCGGAAAAATTATCCGGTTCGTTTTCATTCATCGGGGGATTTTGGTTTGCTCTAACGATAACCATTGTATAAGTAGTAAATCCGAGCAAAGCAAAAACAAGGGAAAGAAACACAAGGTGCATCGTCGGTTTATTATTTTTTACCGCGTAATATACACCGTAACCTAAAGCTCCAAAGATAGCCGCCAGGAGAAGAATTTCTGTGGTGATGTTATCGCCGGAAATGCTCGACATAAAACCGGGAAGGACTTTTACGATTCCGGGATAAACCACGAAGAGCGCGACACCGCCGATAGCGAGAGCAATGTAAATTGAATTTCTGTTAAATAACTTTTTCCACAAAGCCCCAACAATCACAATGCTTATGCCCGCCATAACCATTTTAAAACGTGAATCGAATTCTTTGTATTGATCGGGTGTTGGTGGTGTGGCATCGGTTTGATTAGCCCAAAGCGCAATTGCAAGAATGGTTAACAAACCTGCATGAGCTAAAAAGATATAACCTGATTTTTTCAACGCTTCGTCGTCATCAACATATTTTCTAAACATGATCACCATAACTACAGATATCATCGCGAGAACGCTCATCAAGTGAACGCCTGTTGAGAGACCGATGAGGTAAGCTATCAACAAAATATATTTTTCATTGTCTTTGTTGTCGGCTTTTTCGTGCCAAACGATCATCAGATAAACAACTACAGCTAAAAAGAAAGTGCTTGTTGCGTAAACTTCGGCTTCTACACCGTTAAACCAAAAGGTATCGCTAAAGGCAAAAGAAAGGGCGCCGATTGCAGCCGGAATGTAAGTGAGCAAAGCATCCGAAAGACTATTGTAAGTTTTTCCTTTATAATTCTCAATCAACTTAACGGCTATTAAGTACAAGAAAAGAATTGACAACGCACTCGCTAAAACAGAGATGGTGTTAAAACGAAACGCCATATTCTCGCCGAACGGCAAAAGAGAGAATATTCTTCCGAGAAGCAAAAAGAAGGGAGCTCCCGGCGGATGGGGCACCTGGAGGGAAAATCCGGAGGCGATAAATTCGCCGCAGTCCCAAAACGAAACCGATGGTTGCACTGTTAAAAAAAGGACGACGTTCGAGATAACAAAAACAATCGCAGCAATAATTCTATTCAAGAGCTTATAGTTCATTAGTTCCTCAAGGATGAATGAGATTCATAATTAGTAGTTCAAATTTATTAAACTCCGGCTTAATACCGAAACTTGGGCGGGGTTAATTGTCAATATCTTGATCCGGTTTTTTAAAGAGATGGTCACAATTCTTTTTTTCACGCTGAGCATAATATTTTTCATAAAGAGCTTTTAATTTCCCGAAAGCGATCGAGTCGAATTCTTCTTCGTCTTTGTGCCGCTTTACGAACATTTTATATTCGTCAAGTTCCTTCGGCTGCATTTTGGACTCAAACCGTTTAAGCTCTTCCATATATTTTTTCTGATCTCTGAAATAGTAAGCCACTTTCTTCTTTCCTTAATCGTTAATTTCTAACCTTGTAAACCGGAACCAAAGAGTCACAGATCCTCGATTGAATGGCTGAATGCTTGAATGAATGAAAAACATTCAACCATTCATTTACATTCATCCATTCAGTAATTTTTTTTACCAATTAATCTTACTTGTAATCTTCTTTGTTTATTACCCGCGTAAAGCCGAAGTAAGCATTTCTTCTATTCCGCCAAAACGTTTTTCATAATCTTCCTGGCTTCTCTTGATCACTTCGTATGCTGTTTCAACATCATAAACTTCATCTATTTCACAATGTTTATGATGCTCATCTCCGGGAACGTCTTTGTACGTTAAGAAATAATGACGCAATCTATCAATTACGTTCGGCGGAACGTCCTTCACACTTTTCATTTGACCGTAAACAGCGTCTCCTTTCATAACGGCGATAATTTTATCATCGGCTTCATTTCCATCGATCATGCGCAAGCCGCCGATTGGTATCACTTCCAACAAAATCCCACCTTGCGTAATGGTTTTTTCAGTAAGCACGCAAATATCCAGCGGATCGCCATCTCCGACAATATTTTTTTTGCCGGTTTTCCCCATGCTTAGTTCAGCAACCTTTTCTGCGCAGTACGTTTGGGGAACTAACCCGTAAAGCGTTGGACAAAAATTAGAATAGCGTTGAGGTCTATCAACTTTTAAATAACCGGATTGTTTATCAATTTCATATTTCATCGAATCAGTTGGAACTATTTCAATATAAACAGTAAGTTGGTGCGGAGCGTTATCTCCGGGGGATATTCCATGCCAAGGATGCGGCTTAAAGAGTAAACCCATCATTTTCCAAATCGGGTCGTTTTTCGGTGGTTTCAAATTGATTCCTTTTTTTTCTTTTTGTAAAAATAAGAAATAGTTTGCTGCTGAAAGAAAATCTTTTTGCTAATTTTGACGCTGTGAAAAGAAAAAAGACTGATGAAAAAGCTATTTAAATATTTTGCCGTAAACAAACCTTACGGAGTACTATCTCAATTTACCGATCCAGGCGGAAGAAAAACTCTCGCCAGTTTATTCACTTTTCCGGATGATGTTTATCCTATCGGCAGACTTGATTATGACAGCGAGGGATTGCTTCTTTTAACAAATGATAAAGCGCTTACCGAAAAACTGCTGCATCCAAAACAGAAATTGGAAAAGGAATATTTTGTTCAAGTTGACGGCGTTCCAACAGAAAAAGCATTAACCCAATTACGAGCGGGTGTTCTAATCGAAAAAAAGAAAACACTTCCGGCGAAAGTGAAAATTCTGGAAGACCAATCACCATTTGAAGAGCGGATTCCGCCGGTTCGTTTCCGTAAAACAATTCCAACTACATGGTTGAGTATTACTATTATTGAAGGACGAAACAGACAAGTACGGAAGATGACCGCCGCGGTTGGGTTTCCCACTTTACGACTGGTGAGAATAAGAATTGGTAAAATGCAACTCGGTGATTTGCGCTTGGGAGATGTAAAAGAGATAAGCGCAAGTTCTTTTTGATTTTATTTTTTTACTAAAATTTCTTCTAAATCTTTTTCTAAAGTTTCTTTCGGGGTTTCAATAATTCTTCCATCCTCTAATCCGTCATTATAAAAAATCATCGTTGGAACAAGTTCAATGTTGAAAGGAGAAATATCAATTCCGGCTGCTTCTTTTTTTCTATCAACCAATATCAACTTCACTTTTGCTGAAGGAAAGTTTAACGAATCAAGAATTTTATAAAAACGCGGAACTTCTCTTCTACTGTCGCTGCACCACGTTCCCATTACTATGGTTATTGATTGGAATTCACTATCAATCTTTACATGCGAAAGAGTTTCTTTGTCAAGTTCATAATTTTCATATTCGGAATTAAACCACCAGGCGAAAGAAGTATCTTGAAGCGCTGCTCGGTCGCAAAGACCAACTAACATTGGTTTGCCGGATTTTTGATCAATCACACATTGGTTTGTAGTTTGCGCTACGGTAATGATTGAGAAAAAGAGAACGATGAATAAACTTTTCATTTTACGATCCTTTTCGTTGATGTATGTTTTTTCGGACGTCTAATCCCCACATTAATTTGGAGCGGAGAATCTCGAAGTAGTTCACGGAGTCCATGTGAACTAATCGTAATGGCTTTTCACTTTTGGAAATAACTATTTGGAGCGGCGGTGCAAATTCCATTACGCGCTGTCCGTCGCAGTTTATTTGCACTTTTGTGTGCAGTGAATCGGCAGTGATATATATTTTCCCATTGCTCGGCAAAACCAAAGGACGCATGGTTAAACTGTGCGGCGAAATCGGACTAAGAGTAATAACTTCCGCTTTGGGACTCACAATTGGTCCACCGACAGAAAGAGAATATCCTGTTGAGCCGGTTGGCGTTGCTACAATTAAACCATCCGCTGAAAAAGTAGTAACGTACTCTTCTTCAACCGCAATTGTAAGTTCAATCATTTTAGGCCAGGCGCCTTTATCTATAACCAAATCATTCACGGCAAAAAATTCATCACAAGAAACATTTTTGCAATTTCCGACCAGCACAATTCTTTCTTCAATTGAATAACGAGAATTTTTAATGTCGTTAAAAAGCTGTTCAATTCCTTTTATATCAACCTCGGCTAAAAAGCCAAGCTTACCGAGATTAATTCCAAGTACCGGCTTATCATATTGATGAGCAATATAGGCAGTAGAAAGCATTGTGCCGTCTCCGCCAAGCGAAATTAAAATATCACAAGTTTCGGCAACAGTCGCTGCTGGAGCAAAAAATTTTTTATTCGAAGAAGCAATCGGAAACGAAGTTTGCAACGAATCATTGATCAGAAACTCGTAATTATTTTCTTGCAAACGATCAACCACTATTTGCAGTGTTGCCGTTAGTTCGTCCTTTGTAGTATTGCCGAAAATGCCAAATTTCATTTATGCTTCCGGAGGTTTTGCTTCTGTTGTTGCAGGTGGCGCCGGTTCTTCTTTTTTATCCTTACCGACTTCTTCAACATAATTCAATTTTAATTCGCGTAAGACTTCACTAAGGAACTTATCTTCGTACTCGCCGAGGTTCCCTTTCGTTTTTGCCGCAAGCATGTCCAGCGTATCGATTGCATATTTTGACATTTCAAGATTACGTTCGATCTTGTCGCTCATCGGGTTTTTCAATTTTCCCATAGACATCATTGCCCATTGCTGTTGCTGCATGATCAACTGCATAAAGAGGACTTCGTAATTAGTATTTTCAGCCATAATTTAATTCTCCTTTTGTTGGTTAAGTTCCCATAGTTTTGCGTATTTAGTAAAAACGTAATGCGATGAAAAGACGGCTAAAAGAAATCCGTGGAAGCCGTCTAAAAATCCTAAACGAAAAATATACATTTTTAGAAAAATAAATAAGGGGCGAAGCAGTACATCGGTTTTTTTAAAAGATTTTTTTCTTTGGTACAACTCTTTTGCCGCAAGTGACGTGTAGATGTTAAACTTCGTGAAGTAATGCTCAATCGTTGGGTCGGTAAAATGATCAATATCATTTTTAAATTCCCCAACTTTCTCATTTACTAGCAAATGTTCATGTACATCATTTTCGCTGAATTGAATTTTATCTTTTCTGAAAAGTCGGATAACGCGTCCCGGATACCAGCCGGAATGTTTTATCCATTTTCCGAGAAAGAAAGCGCGTCTCGGAAATGAATAGGCGCTAAATTCCGGAAATTCTTTTTTAAATTGAATTAATTCATCGTTCAGTGGCTTGGTTATTGCTTCATCTGCATCTATCCAAAAACCCCAATTGTTCGAAGCAAGCGAAAGTCCGAGTTGTTTTGTTTTTGAAAATCCTTGCCAGACAACTTTTTCGCACTTCACTTGTGGAAAAGTACGAACGATTTCTGCGGTTTTATCTGTTGTTGCATCATCAATCAAAACAATTATTTCATCAACACATGCAAGTTGACTTTCAATACATCGCCGGATGTTTTGCTCTTCATCTTTTGCGATGATGAGGGAGGAGATTTTTATTTGATGGTTTAATTCCATTTACGTTTTCGCCAATACTTTACGAGTAAAAGAAGACCGGCTTTATCTAAGAAAGATTTTAGAAATATTCTTGATCGCCGCATGATATAGTAATATCTTGCCAAAGCATTCCACATTCCGTTTTTTTGTAGCGCGTTTTTAACTTCAAGAACACTTTCCTTTTCTTTCAACCATGAAGCGCCGCCGCCACGCATATATACAAGAGGAGTTTCGTTAAGATAAAATCCTTTTTCTAAAAAATCTGGTAATTTCTTTAGCATGCGGCAGACAATTTCAAAGTCCATAGCGTAACGAAATGAAGTATCAAAAAGTCCGGCTTCATCAAAGCATTTTTTTCTTACAAACATTGCCGGATGATTAAAGGGCATCGCTGCCTGAACCTTGCACAACAACGGTTTGCGAATGTTTGAGCCGTATTTCTCGTCTTCAAAATAAATGTTTCCATGAACAAAAAGAATTTCCTCGTTGGTGAAAGCGTCAATAATTTCTTGAAAAACATCTTCGCTAAAATAATAATCGTCTGAATTTAAGAATGCTATAATTTCTCCCGAAGCTAAGGCAATTCCTTTATTGAATGCTTCCGAAATCCCGTTATCCTTTTCGGAAACCGCAACAAGTTTTTCCGTAAAACCTTTGGATTCATATTCATCTCGGATAAATTGAAGCGTAGCATCCTGGCTTTGATTATCGACAATGATCTGTTCATAATCTGTGTAAGTTTGCATCAACACGGATTGAGCATTCTGCCGGATATATTTTTCGGAATTAAACGTCGGAGTAATTACGGATATTTTCATACAAGTTTTAGAAGCGTTCCATTTCTTTGACCAAAGATAAGCATATTGAAGCAAAATTTTGGACGGGAAAAGAAAGCATCTAAAATGTTTTCTTCGCATATTTAGAATGAAAATTTCAATTGTTTAAGAAAGATGGCGAAAAGCAAAAATTCTATTTTACTTCTATCCGTAATGGATTCATGGGGCGGCGGTGAAGAGGTGCTTTTAAATATAGCGCTTCATGTCGATGAAGTTTCCTTTGCTGTAGCAACACCCCCCGGAACTTCAGCGGAGAAATTTTTAGAGAAGAAGCAGAACGTTTTTACTTTGGCAAGTTTGAAAAAAATCTATCGAACTAATGATGGTTGGACTTTCCTTAACAAATTAAACGTTCTTATAAATATTGCCAAGTCGGTTCTCCCGCTTTATTTTTTTATGAGAAAAGAGAAAATCTCAGTTATTACAGCTAACGGCAATTTTGCGGCATTGTTTGCACTCCCGTTAATTATTTTATTCGGGAAAAAGCTAATCGTTATTCAGCATTTGCTTTATGAAAAGAATTCTTTCGAAGGGAAACTTCTTAAAATTCTTGTAAAATATGCTGACAAATTTATTTGTGTCTCCCAAAGTGTCTCTGAGAATATTGTTGCTTTTATAGGTGATGATTTACGCTATAAATTGGTCGTGATTTATAACGGTCTTTCTTTGGATAACATAAACGAAGAGAATTTATTAACTCTAGTTTCCCAAAAAGAGATTCGATTTGCGATTGTAGGAAGTATCATCCCGGAGAAGGGACACAATTTAATTCTCGATGCTTTTTGTGAAATAGTTTCCAATTTCCCGGAATGCAGATTGTTTATTTTTGGTGAACCAAGAGAAGAGAAAAACTCAAAATCTTTTTATAACTCGTTGAAAGAAAAAGCAGACAATCTTGGTCATGCTGATAAAATTATTTTTAAAGGACATGTGGAAAAGAAATCTGACCTTTATAACCAGTTTGATATTTTGATAAATTATTCTGTAGTACCCGAATCATTTTCTATGGTTGTGCTTGAAGCTTTGGCTTTTAATAAAATAGTCATTGCTTCAAACGAAGGAGGTCCGAGAGAAATAATTGAGCATAACAAAAACGGGTTCTTAGTTGAGCCGCGAAACAAACAAGCGCTCTTCCAAATGATGCAGCAAGTTGTCTCTCACTTCGAAAATAATTCGATGAACGACATTCGTAAAAATGGCCGGACAACCGTTAAAGAAAAATTTTCGCTTCGGCATTTTGTAGAATCATATAAAAACATTTTTAAGAAATACAGCGATGAAGAAAAATAATGGATAGTAAATTAAAAACTGCGATTGTTCACGAATGGTTGGTAAATTATGCCGGCTCCGAGCGCGTTGTTGAATCTTTTACAAATATTTGGAAGGACGCGGATATCTTTACGCTGGTTGATTTTCTCAATCAGCAAGAACGAGATACAATTGTAAAAGGGAAATTTCCAAAAACTTCATTCATTCAAAAATTACCTTTTGCAGAAAAACATCACCGCTCGTATTTACCCCTTTTCCCGCTGGCAATTGAGCAATTTGATCTTTCGGAATATGAAGTGGTTCTTTCGAGCGCACATGCGGTTTCAAAAGGGGTTATTACGAGTTCTCAGCAACTTCATATTTCTTACTGCCACACACCGATGCGATACGCCTGGGATTTTACACATCAATATTTAAAAGAATCGAATCTACAAAAGGGAATTAAAGCTGCAATAGTAAAACTATTTCTTCATTATCTGCGCATTTGGGATTATTCAACTGCAAACAGAGTTGATTACTTTATCGCTAATTCAAAATATATTGCAAAGCGGATAAAAAAGATTTATAACAAAGAGTCCGAAGTCATTTATCCACCGGTCGATACTAAACTTTTTCCGTGTGAGACGAACAAGGAAAATTATTACGTAACAGCTTCCCGGTTTGTTCCATATAAAAGAATTGATTTAATTGTTGAAGCGTTTGCGAAAATGCCCGATAAGAAATTGTTGGTGATAGGTGAAGGTACTGAGAAAGAAAAAATATTTTCTAAAGCAAAAAAGAATATCGAATTTCTCGGATACTTGGAAGGAGACGAGTTAAAAAAATATTTGCAGAAAGCCAAAGCTTTTGTTTTTGCCGCGGAAGAAGATTTTGGAATTATTGTAGTCGAAGCCTTGGCCTGTGGAACTCCTGTAATCGCGCTTCGTAAAGGCGGCACTGCGGAAACGATTATTCATCTGCAAAACGGAATTCATTTTAACGAACAAACTTCTGATGCAATCGTGCAAGCGGTAAATGAATTTGAAAAAAATGAACAGCATTTCGACTCGCTGTCAATCAGTAATGGCGCAGCTCTATTTGATCGTACCATCTTTGAAAAAAAGATAGTAGATTTTGTTAATCAAAAAGCAGAAACATTTTTTAACAAATAAGAAATATCTCAAGACGTAATGTTTGTAAATAAAGATTCTATTTATCATTTCAGATTAACTTTTGATTTCCTCCTATTGGCGGCAGCTTTTCTTATTGCCGCGATATTTGCTCAATCGTTTGCCATTTTGCTTACGCGTGATTACATGTTCGGACTTTTGGTGATTCTCTCCTTCTCCTGGTATTTGTCTTCCAATGCAATTGGTTTTTATGAAGATTCCAGCTCGCAAATTCTTTCTTTCCAATTTATCGGAATTATAAAAAATATCAGCTTGCAAATAATGCTCGGCATTGTGTTCATCTTTATAAGCAAAGAAAATTTATTCACGCGAAACTTCATTCTTTATTACGGATTATTTTTATTGATCTTCATTAGTTTGCGGATAGTTTCATTTCAGCTTATCGTAAATTATCTTCGCAAAAAAGGAAAGAATGTTCGCAACTTAATCATTATCGGTGCTGGAGAAGTTGGACAAAATTTTTGGAAAATGCTTGGAAAGAATAACCAGCTTGGATACAACTTTCTTGGTTTCGTAGATACCAGCACAACTTCAAACGACACACAAATTTTGGGAACAATTGAAAATCTCTCGAAAATTATTCAAACACATAAAGTGGAAGAAGCCATTATCGCGCTTCCGGAAGAAGCCTCGAAGAATCTTGATTCAGTTATAAAAATGTGCAACATTAATGCAATCCGCATACACATCATTCCCGATTATTTCCGGTTCGTTTCTAAAAAATTCAAGATAACAATGCTCGACAAGTTTCCGATAATTACCGTAAGAGACGAACCGCTTCAAGAAATTCAATGGCGATTAGTAAAGAGAATTTTCGATATACTTCTGTCACTTCTTGTAATCTTTCTTTTAACTTCCTGGCTTTTTCCGATTTTGATGATCATTCATAAAATTTCTTCACGTGGAAAAATATTTTACATTCAAGATAGAATTGGCAAAAACAATAAAGTTTTTAAATGTTTTAAATTCAGAACGATGTTTGAAAATTTTGACGACAAAAAATTCATTCCCACAACAATTGATGATCAGCGGATTACTTCATTTGGAAAATTTTTAAGAAGATCGAATTTGGACGAGCTTCCACAAGTATTTAATGTGTTGTTCGGAGAGATGTCGATTGTTGGTCCTCGTCCTCACGCTATTGCTTATAACGAACTCTACAAAGAATTTTTTGATGAAATAAAACTGAGAAGTTTAGTGAAACCGGGAATTACCGGATGGGCTCAGGTGCATGGATTGCGGGGTGATGTTGTAGATGAAGAAGAAAATAAAACGCGGACTCGCCAGCGTATCGAGTTTGATATTTGGTATATCGAAAACTGGTCTCTCGCGCTAGATGTTCAAATAATCCTTTTGACCATTTGGCAAATGATTAAAGCCGATACTAAAGGAATTTAATTTTTATTTTCAATTTCCGAACTGAAAAACGCCAGAAAAAAAACGAAAAGGATTGATAGGATTGGATTGTTGATAAATCCAGACATTCCCGCCGATAAAAGTAATGCGATGATAGAAATAAAAATTCCCCAATTCCATTTGTCCGCAAAAAGGAATTTCTTGTAACCTTCTTTGAGAATATTTAAAGACAAAAAAAGAAAAATTAGTAACCCTAAAATTCCGCTCTCCAGGTACATCGTAAAATAATCATTATGCCAGCCGCCAACCCCTTTATCTAAAAGCAAATCCCGATTCGGGAAAATTATTTCAAATGTGCGTGGACCAAATCCGAGCAAAGGATGTTCTCCCGAAAGTTGATAAGCTGATTTCCACAAAATATCACGATCAGACATTGTTGCCGGTTGACTTACTCTAACTTTAATCTCACTACTGTTTTGCTGAAAAGAAAAAAACGAAAGTACTGCGGTTACGACAATGATCGGCAGCAAATATTTCAGGATTATCTTCTTTTGCAGTAGAGCGAGGACAAAAATCGCGATAGCTATCCCCAAATCAGCTCTGCCAAGCGCGAGCATTATTGCAAGTAAAATTAACATACCTCCTGACGATACAAGCCATGGATTTATTTTCTTCTTTAGTTCATTAAAAAATGAAAAATATATCGCTAACCCGGAGAGAAGAAAAGTGGAAAAAGAAGCATAACCAGAAACGATAGATTCGGCTCGTGGTTTAATGCCAAAAACAAATTTTGTAATTCCAATAACCCCAACTATCAAGGAGAAACTTAAAAAGATTTTGAGAATTTGTGTTTTCTTTTCATTTGAAAAAGAGTGGAGATAAAACGAGAGGGCGAAAAATCCAATGTAGTAAAGAGCGTCTTTATATATTGCGTGAATGCTCAACGCGAAATGTTCCGAAAAGAAAATTGAAAGAATCCGGACACAAACAAATGCTAAAAAATAAATCTCGATATTGCCGAGCATTTTTTTCTTTTCGCTGTTCGATTCTAAAAGCCAGAGCAGAATTAGTAATCCGGTAAAAAGCTGTAACAAAACGAGCGACAGGAGAAACGATGCAGCAATCGCACAGATTAAGTATAAAGCGATTTGAGACTTGTCCTTAAAATTCATCTTGCACTAAACACGGAATTGAAGTTCGTACAATTTTTTATAAAGACCTTTTTCTTCAAGCAATAAGTCGTCATGATTTCCTTGTTGAACAATTTTTCCTTTGTCCAAAACGATAATCAAATCTGCGTTGCGGATTGTGCTTAAACGGTGGGCAATTACGAATGTTGTCCGGTATTGCATCAAGCGTTCGATCGCTTCCTGCACCAACACTTCGGATTCATTATCAAGCGCAGAAGTCGCTTCATCAAAGATCATAATTTGTGGATTCTTTAACAATGCACGCGCAATTGATAATCGTTGCCTTTGTCCGCCTGAAATTTTTAAACCACGCTCACCGATTATCGTATTGTAACCATTAGGAAATTCTTCAATAAATTTATGTGCGTTCGCCGTTTTTGCAGCTTCAACAATTTTTTCAAAAGGAAAATCTTCCAATCCGTAGGCAATATTATTTCTAATCGATTCGTTGAACAAAATAGTTTCTTGCGTAACAATTCCCATCAGCTTGCGCAGATCGGCGATTTTAATATCGCACAAGTTCATTCCGTCAATTAAAATGTTTCCTTTCGTTGGATCATAAAAACGTGGAACTAAATCAACCAAAGTTGATTTTCCCGATCCGCTCGGTCCAACAAGTGCAACAACACTTCCCTTCTTAATTTCAAAGTTGATGTTGTCTAAAACAAGTTCATCCGAATCCTGGTAGTGGAATGTGACGTCTTGAAAAACGATCTTGTTGTTAAATGCACTAATATTTTTTGCATCTGTTTTATCTTTTATTAACGGTTCGGTATCGATAATTTCAAAGACTCTATCACCGGCTGCGCTTGATTCTTGAATCTTATTATTCAATC
>Ga0209417_1002010_pt1 | contig 33915 bp, 26 predicted proteins | sample RifGroF2_FD_184002 | JGI IMG/M metagenome (GOLD analysis project Ga0209417, IMG submission 184002) | Groundwater microbial communities from Rifle, Colorado, USA - Groundwater F2 (SPAdes) (version 2) | ecosystem: Environmental > Aquatic > Deep subsurface > Groundwater | place: Rifle, Colorado... | reverse complement strand
CTATACGCTGAAGCTATCATATAATTTGCTTCTGTTTTCTTAAGATTAAACTTAGCAGCTTCTTTATATCTTTCTATTGCAAGAGAAACATCACCTTTAATACTGGCTATAGTGCCTAACTTCATATGGGCTTCAATATAACGTGTATCTTTTTCAACTACAGAAAGCAACATTTCTTCTGCTTTATCCAAATCTCCTACTTCTGCAAGCGAAATAGCCAAATAATACATTGCCTGTGTTTGATCAGGTTTAATTTCAAGAGATTTGTTAAACTTATTAATTGCCTCAAAATGCTCGCCATATTTTTGAAGCGTAGTTCCCCAGCAAAGATAAAGCTGTGTATTTTCAGGATTTGTTTTTTCAGCAATTTTATAATATTCGACTGCTTTATCATATTTCTTCATCTCTGTTAAGATTTCAGCAATATTAAGCTGGAAATCCACTTTTGAAGAAATCATATCAACAGCCATTTTGCCTTTTTCATAAGCTTCTTGAAGCTGACGCTTTTTTAAAAGACAGATAGACCAATAATACCAGGCATCAGGATTATTTGGATTAATTTTTGTAGACATAACAAATTTTTCTATTGCTTCATCATATCTTTCTAATTCAACCAGAACTACTCCCCATAGAAAAATTGCCTGATGCGCTCTTGGACTAAGATTTACAGCTTTCTTAAACTTTGTTTCCGCTAATTGTTTTTGATTTTGCCTTGCCAGAGCAATTCCCCAGTTAACATAAATTTCAGCATTTTTAGAGTTTAAATCAAGCGCTTTTTGATACAACTCCTCTGCTTCATTAAACTTACCTGTTTCAACAAGGGCTGCTCCCCACAAGGCATAAGATTTTATACATTTTGAATCAATTTTTAATGCTTTTCTGAATTTTTCTATAGCTTCATCGTATTTTCCTTGTGTAGCAAGAGCTATCCCCCAATTATTAAAACTTTCCGGCGTCTGCGGTCTCATATAAGTTGATGATTCAAATTTTTCCACTGCCTGATCAACTTCACCGGAATTTGCCAGATAAATTCCCCAGTTAACAAAAGCTCTTGAAGGAATAGCAACTTCTTTTGTAACAGCTCTATAACTTAAAATCGAATTATTAAATTTTAAAACCTTATCAATAAGTTTTTTTATAAATTTTATCATCCACTACACTCGGATTTTTATATTATTATAAGTTTAGTTTAATGAGAATTATATCAGAAAAACACCCCTTTTCATTAAATTTTCATGGAGTTATATAAAATAAAATGACAAAAAAAATTCTTGAAATAAAAGATATAGGCTTTGTTCATCTTTATAAAGTCAAAAACGCCAAAAATTTAAGAATTATCCTGAAACCGCATAAACCGCCAAGAATTACGGTTCCTTTTAGAATACCTTTTAAAACAGCTGAAGACTTTGTACACTCAAAAATATTCTGGATAAAAGAAAACCTTGAAAAACTAAAACAAATAGAAAACGAGAAAAAACCCTTTGATGAAAAGACAATAGAAAATTTACGTTTAAAAGCAAAAAATTACATCCCCGAAAGAGTTAAACAACTTTCAGAAAAACATAATTTAAACTATAACAGGGTTTTTATTAAAAATTTAAAATCAAGATGGGGGAGCTGCTCTGCTAAAAACAATATTAATCTCAATCTCCATCTTATGAGCCTGCCTCCTCAACTTATTGATTATGTAATTTTGCATGAACTGGCGCATACAAAAGAAAAAAATCATGGCAAAAACTTCTGGAATTTATTAAGTTCTCTTGTTGTTGAAGCAAAAGAGCTTAATAAAGAACTTAAAAAATATTCTATAAATCTTTAACAATCTTGTTCATTCTTATTTAAACTGATAAGATAATTTTTATAAAAACATTTATTTTTATTTCAAAAAAGTGTAATATTAATTTAAATTGTCAATTATCCTGTACCATTTAATCTGGTAAAAGTAAAAATATGCAAACCTCGGATCCGTCTAATAAGATATTTGCTAAAACTGTGAATGATTATACAGAGCTTATAAAAACCGTAGCACGTATTGAATATTCAAGATTATCTACATCTACACATATTATAGATTATTCTGAATTAGTAAATATAGGTGCAACATCTGTATATGTTGTTTTGTCATCACAACCCACAGTTAAACATACGGATGCTTATATGTCTACAGCCATTAAATGGGCAATAAGAAATGAATTTCGAAGGCGTTATAAATGGTATTCATGCAAATATTTATCAAAAGAATTTGACGATGATGACGAAGAAAACGAAGAATTAAACGAAAATAATATCAGAGAAGCAATATACGAAACGATTTTTTCTATAGAAGAACTTGCGGAAGCTGATAATCCGGTTCAAATAGAAGACACTGCTTTTACTCCCGATCAGAGAATAGAATTTCTTGAAATGAGCAAAGCTATAAGAGAAGCAATGAAAGAGCTTCCTCCTCGAGAAAAAATGGTACTTGAAATGAGGTTTTATAAAAACAAAAAAGTTAAAGAAATAGCAACAGAATTAAATGTAACATCCTCAAGAATTACAAGGATTATTCAAACAGGACTTGATAGAATAAAACTTAAACTTAAAAATGATGAACTTTTATAAAATTATCGGTTGTCATTCCCGGCGACTGATGAGAGCGTGGGAATCTGTTACAATAAATAAGAAGGTTGGAAAAATAAACTATGCATCCTATAAAATTTTTTAGAAAAAAAGTAAACTATTTCTTAAAATCCATAGATACAATTACAACAAAACTTTTAACACTGGTTCTTTTTGTAATTACCATTCCTATTATGGTAATTTTAAATTTTTCACAGGATATCATTAACCAAAGTATGAATGATAGTTCAACCAACCAGCTAAATTTAAATAAAAAGATTTTTGACCAGAAATATACTGCTGAAGGAGATAAACTTAAATTTTTAGCTCAAAACAGCATTAAAAGAATTATTAATGATAAATCCTCTAAAAATGATGTATTAAATGATTTACAAAAAAATAATGATCTCGATTTTTGTGCATTAATTACAAGAGATAATGATTTTTTAGTAACCATAGGCGATTTGAGCAGAAAAGAAATTTCATCTTCTTTTAACAAAATTATTAATGTTGCTTTCTCAGGTGAAATCATTTCTTCTACGGAAAGCACCGCCGATAATATTTACAAAATAGTTGTATCTCCTGTATTTAATGGAACTAACAACATTCCTTCAGTTTTAATAATAGGCAAATCTTTTGACAAAATTTCTATTCCTCAAGAAATAAAAACCCTTACTACTGCAACCATAGCTTTTTATAAAATAATAAATGATAAAGCTCTGATTCTTAATTCAAATAATACTGTTTTTGAATCATCCTCAGAATTACCCAAAAATGAGTTTTTTAATGGAATGCAACTTCAAAATTCGTCTGAATACAATTTAATTATTCCGTTAACAAATTACTTTAATGAAACAATAGGTAATGCATATATTGGAATTTCAAAAAATGAGTTTATAATTCCCGGAGATAGAAATATTAAGTCAATAGGAATTATTGCTGTAATAAGTCTTTTTGTAGCCATGTTAATTGCAGGCTGGTTTGCCAGAACAATTACAAATCCTGTACTTGCGCTTGTTGATGCAGCTGAATCAATTGCTCTTGGCGACTTTGATCATCAGGTAAAAATTAAAGGTAATGATGAAATGGCGCAACTTGCCACAACATTTAACCAGATGTCCATAAATCTTAAAAAACAGGAACACTTAAGAGATAATTTTGTTGCTACTCTCACTCATGACCTTAAAGTTCCGATGCTTGCCGAAAATCAAACCGTTACATATATGCTAAAAGGTGCTTATGGAGAAATTACACAAGAACAAAAAGAAGTACTGGAACTTATAAAAAGTACCAATAATTCTTCTCTTGAAATGATAGGAACATTGCTAGAGGTTTATAGATATGATAGCGGAAATGTAAGATTATTTGAGTCAGAATTTGATATAATCGACCTTTTAAAAGATTCCATAAATCAAATAAAATCACTTGCGGATGACAAAAAAATCCAAATAAATATAAACAGCAATCATGATTCAATTTATGTAAAAGCAGATAAACGCGAAATCAAAAGGGTAATGCATAACTTGATAAGCAACGCCATTAACAATGGAATTAATAGAGGTTTTATCAACTGTAATGTTGAACTTATCAGAGATAAAAATATTTATAAGCCTAAAACTGACATAGATTCTTATACTACACTTACAAGGACTCTGGATTTAACTAATAGCGTTATTTTTAGTGTAGAGGATAACGGTATAGGTCTTGCCAGAGAAGATATGCCTTTATTATTCCAGAGATTTTCACTAAGCAAAGGCAGAAAACCTTCCGGTGCAGGACTGGGATTATATTATTCCTATCAGGTAATTATTCAGCATAATGGTAATATATGGGCAGAAAGCTCTGATAAAGGAGGAAGCACATTTAAACTTACTCTACCTGTTCAACTATCATAATTATATGATAGTTGCTGTCATTGCGAGGCATAAAACATCTGTAAAATGTATTTATTAGGCTAACGAAGCAATCTTTTCAATGACAACACGCCACTTTAGAAGATTGCTTCGTTAAATTAATTTTAGTTTATAATTCTTGTATCATGCCTCGCAATGACAAAAACATCTAAATAAAACAATAAAGAAGTTGAGGAATAAAAAAATGAGTGAAAAAAAACCTATAAAAGTTCTAATAGTTGATGATTCAAAACTTACTATCGTCGGGTTAAAAACCACCCTTAAGCAGTTTGATGACATTGAAATTGTAGGAGAAGCAAATGACGGTCAAATAGCTATTGAAATGACAGCTAAACTCAAACCCGACGTAATTTTAATGGACATCGGAATGCCTATAATGGACGGTATTAAAGCGACAAAAGAAATTAAAAAAGCGGGTTCCAGCTCAAAAATAATTATGCTTACCTCTCATGAAACCGAGCAAGATGTGCTGGACGCACTTTCAGCAGGAGCCAATTCATATTGTATGAAAGACGTTGATCCCGAAATTCTTGTTGCGGTCGTAAAAAGCACTTACGATGGAGCTTCATGGCTTGACCCGAGAATTGCAAAAATCGTTCTTGACAAATTTGTAGACAGATTTGGCAAATTCCTGAAAAGCGACACCATGTCTGATTTAACAGAAAGAGAAGTTGATGTTCTCAATCTTATTGCAAAAGGATGCAGCAATCAGGAAATATCAAACAATCTCTTTATAAGCCTGAACACCGTAAAAACACATATTAAAAACATCTTCCAGAAGTTGGAAGTTGAAGACCGCACACAAGCTGCAATGAAAGCTGTAAAAGAAGAACTGATTTAGGGTTAAGCTGAAATGAAAAATCCTAAACATGCCGATTGTATTTTAATTTTTGTTGGTAAATAATGCTTGTAAAGCCAGCATTAATATTTGTATTAGGATATTTTGCTGATTTTGACCTTCTGCGGGCTTAAAAATCTGACTAAATATATCCAAAAGACTGTTTTGATTTTGAATTGCGGCAGGTTGAGCTGTTTGAACTGTATTTTGGGCTATCAAATCTGCTTTTTCTTGTTGTAAATCCCTGATTTGGGCTTCAAGATCAACAGCTTCTGATTCCAACTTTTTATCAAGTGTATGATATTGTTCTGCTAATGCAGGGTAATTTTCTGCTGCTGCTTGCGCTTGATAAGATAAAGTCATTCTTTTTTGTGTATTTTGTTGTAATTCAGATTCCAAAGCATTTATTACGGAACCTTTACTTGCAATTTTTTCTGCTAAATCTGCATTTCCGTTTGTTAAACCTGATTTTTGTTCTTGCAAATCCTTTAATTGAATTTCATAAAGTTTAGCTTGTCTACTCATATTTACATCTTTTATATGATTTCGGGCTGCTAGTATAGGATTAGTGTCTATTACTGCTCGTGTTTGAACAGATAATTCGGTTCTTTTTTGTGATATTTGTTGTAATTTGGATTCCAAATCACTTATTTGACCATTAACAAAACCGAGAGCTTCTTTTGCTGATGTATCATTGGTTGAAGAATATAATTTCTTGTCAATTTCATAATCAATTTTTTTATCTATAAAATTATATTGGGCTGCTAATTCGGGATAATTTTGAGCTGCCGTCTGCGCTTGAGAAAAAATTGAAGCGTGTTCTTTTTCAAGCTGATTTAAATTCATTTTTGAATAATCTTTTTGAACATATTGGGCTATGCTATTGACTGTTAAATCTGCCATAAAAACTTCTCAGCTTTTATTTAAAAATTGTAACTTAAATACATCATTTTAATATATTGTTTATATACCCATGTAAAAACATGATTTGTATAAAAATTGCTATTTTTTATCTTTTCTCTGTTTACAAAACGTAACATCAAAAAACAATTTTATTTTTTACTTTCGTTTCCGATAAACAGAAATACGTTTTGGAATGTTAAAAATGTAAAGATGAAAATAAAATTGATAAAACCCAAGCACAGCAAGAGGAAACAACATATTTCTGTTTTTCAGAACAATGTTTTTTATTTTCGGATACTTAATTTTTTTTCAAAACATGTGTATTATTAAAATATGAACAATAAAAGCATGTGGGTGTTAGAGATGGTATTAAATTTATTTAAAAAAACTCCAAAAATTCATGCCGGTCTTGATATTTCACCGGAAGGTTTTACCCTTGCTTCAATTTCGTTTGAAAAGAGTGGCTGCTGCCACCTTGAAAATTTTGTCTGTAAAAAGTTTAAAGAAGAAATTCTTCAAAACGGAATGCTGATCAAACCGGATGTTTTTGCAGAAGAATTAAAAAAAATAATTGAAGAAAATAACTTTGATATAAAAACATTGAACATCTGCATTTCCAGCAGTAATATGTTCATAAAAACCCTTACTCTGCCAAATTTACCGGAAGAAGAGTTAAAAATAATTGCCCCGCAAGAAGCATCAAAACATATTCCTTTCACAATGAATGAAATAAATGTTGATTTTGATATTCTTGAAACAACAAAAGAAAACAAACTTGATGTAATTCTTTGCGCTCTATCAAAAACGATTGCAAAAAATCTTGTAGAAACCATTGCAAAAGCAGATCTGGAAGTAGAAACAATAGATGTTTCTTCTTTTGCAATGATAAAAACGCTTGCAAACGCTGAAATGATTAATAATCCTGATTTAACTTATATTTCAGTATTAATAGGATATGAAAACACTGATATAAACATTATCAAAAATGGAATGCCCGTTTTTTCACATAACACACAAACAGGCAAAAAAAATATAGTTGAAGCCCTAATGAAAAGCTTTGAAATAAACAAAGAAGACGCTGAGAAAAGACTTCCGGAGTTCGGCTTAATTCTTCCGGGAATGGAAATTAACGACAACCCTGATTTACATAAAGCATCAAATGCCGCAAGAAATATTTACAGCAATATTACTTCCGAAATACAAAAGGCTATTGAGTTTTATAATTCTCAAAACGGTGAAAATACTGAAATAGAAAAAATTATTCTGGGCGGAAGCGGGGTATGTATTCAAAATATTGATAAATACATATCAAACAAGTTAAAAATCCAAACAGAACTTTGTAATTCTCTTAAAAACATCTCTCATAATCTTGATATTTCAGAAAATACTCTTTATCCGGTAAATATTCCGGCGCTTTCTACAAGTATTGGACTTGCATTAAACCATTTGTCACCCTGAACTCGTTTCAGGGTCTATTCAACGTTTGATAGATGCTGAAACAAGTTCAGCATGACACTTTATCAAAGTATTTTAATCAAGATAAAAGGAACCTGAAAGTTGAAAACCATAAACATAAACCTGATAGGTGATTTTAAAAAAACTTCAAAAACAGACCCTAAAGCAAAAAAAGGGTCTTCTGTTGATGCGAGAAACCAGATTTACGCTTATATTCTAATTATTGGAGTTTTTATAGTATTTACAGCCGGTATAGGCGGATGGTTTCTTGTTAAACAAATGACTTCAAACCTTGATAGAAAACTTGTAAAACTAAATGAAAAGTTAAACACCTTAAACCAACAAGAAACACAACTTTCACTTTTTAGAAAAAACCTGAAAAAAGAAAAAGAAATAACTGAATTAAAAATCATGATTCAAAGTCAATTAAACAATACTTTTTTCCCATGGAGCGGAGTTTTACAAGAAATAGCAACCAAAATTCCAAAGTACATAATTGTTCTCAAAATTGAAAAAGAAGGAAAAGCAACACAGTCAAAAAATCAAAATGACTCACTTAAACTAAAAATTTCCGGAATAATTCCTGCAAATAAAAAACAAGAACCTTTAATGGCAATTTCATTATTTATATTTAACCTGAATGACAATCAAAATTCTCTTCTTTCAAACGCTAAAATTTCAAAACTGGATTTTAACGACAAAACAAAAGCTTATGAGTTTGAAATAGAAACTTCAATAAGATCAAATTAAGGTAAAAATCATGAAAAATTCAAAAAAAACTATACTTATAACACTAATACCTGCTGTGTTAACCCTATTATTTATAACACAGGTGTTATTTCCCGCGATTCAAAATTATAATGACTTGCGAAATAAGTTTATTGAAACAAAAAATACTTACAAAGAAACTCAAATAAGAGTAGAACAGCTACAAAATAATAAAAAATTACTCACAGAGCTTGCCGAACTTAACAATAAGGTTGCTGATTTTGATATTCAAATCCCTTCAGAGTTTGAAGATGAATTTTTTCTTGTAGACCTTGGAAAATTTTCAATCAATACCGCAACAAAAATAATAGCGCTTGATTCCAAAAAAGAAAAAGCATTTGAAATAAATAATCCAAATGGTGATCAAGACAAAACTTCCAAAAAAAACAAACACAGAAGAAAAAAACAAGAAGAACAACCTGTCTATCCTTTAACCATCTACGAAAAACCTTTTGAAATAAAAACTCTGGGACATTACAACAAAATAATAAACTTTGTAAGCTGCCTTGAAAATTATCAAAGAAAATTCATTATAAACGGTGTTTCAGCCGAAATTTCCAAAAATGACGAAGCAAATCCAAATCCAAAAATCGAACTTAAAATAGAAGGCTCCACCTTTAAAGCAGTTAAAAATACAGAAACCACGGAATTGCAAGAACAATAATTTAAGGATACTTCTAAAATGGAACAGGAAACAGCTGAAAAAAAACTTCAAGAAATTCAGGAAACTGAACTAAAAGAAGAAAAAATCAAAAAAATAGTTATATTACTGATTGTATCACTAATTTTTGGCGGTACATGCTATTACTATGCGGGAATAAGTAATTTTCAGCAGAAAAAAACGACGGAAAAACAACTTCCTATCATTGCGAAAAGTGAGGCGATAAAGCAATCTAACCAACAAACAACATTAGATAGATCCTCACGTCAGGACAGCTTCGCTGTCCTTCCTCAGAATGACAAGATAGATATAAAAAAATCCGAAATTGCAAAAACAGAAGAATCAACACCGAAAACCAAATTTAAACCAACTGATAAATCGGCTCTTTTCAGTCTTGCCGGAAAAAATTCAGGAAAAAAAGATCCTTTTTCATATAGCGAAAGTCAATTCACTCCATTTACCTCGAGCCAGAGTTCAAATCCGACTTATTCGGGAAATCTTCCTCCTGTTCCGGGAGCGGGAACAATGGGAACTCTTCCTTCTCTTCCGGGAATACCTGACGGATTAGCTCCTCCTCCCTCCCCAAAACCCGAAGATTTAATCATAATAAAAGGTTTTATCGGAAACAAAGTTATAGCAGAAATAGACGGGGTTGTTGAATCTTTAAACGTAAACGAAAAAATTGGCAATGTTAAAGTATTAGCCGTAAATTCGGAAACGTTAACCGCCAAATTTGAAATAAACGGAAAACCCGTTACAAAAACCATAAAAAGTCTTACCGATGACTATAACGGTGAAGTCCAACTTGCTAAAAATATTCAATATTAATTAAAAATAAAAGAGGTATATTATGAAGCTGCTTAACAATCTAACCCCGAAAATTCTCTGCTTGACCGCAGCATTATTATCTTTATGCTTAATTAACACGCCTGCTTTCTCTGCGGGACAAATGGTTAATATCAACTCGTTAAACGAAATTAACGATAATACAATTCAAGGTCTTGCCAGAAAAGACATAGCGCCTGACACTAAAAAACTTTCTGTTTTCAATAAAAACACAGGTTTAATAAATCTTGAACCCGATATTAAATTTTTTCCAGAAAATTTAACCATAGATTTAACGCTTAGAGATGTTGATGTAGCTTCAATTTTAAGAATTATAGCCAAAGAAGGTCATAAAAATATAGTTATAGACCAGAGCGTAATGGGAAATATCAGCGCAGAGCTTAAAAAAATCTCGCTAAATCAAGCCATGCAGGTAATTTTAACAAGTCAGGAGCTTGAAGCAAGACTTTCTAACAGCACTATTTTTATAGCTTCCAGACCTGCAATGGCTAAAAAAGGTTTAAACAGAAGATGCATAAAAACCTTCAAACTTAATAATTCAAACCCTGTTGAAGTTGCCCAAATTCTTGAAGCAAGCATCTTTAACAAAGGCTATCAAGTTAACGAACAAGCCGGAGGAACTGCCATGGCAGCAGTAACTTCAGACGCGGAACAAACAGCCGCTTCCGGTCAACAAGCACAAACAGGCTCTTCAATAGGACAAAGCAGTCTTGTAAGTTCAAAAACAATTAAAGGAAAAGTTGAAGAAATTATTCCCGGAGAAAATTTCGGTGATGCAGGCAAAATTGCCAGCACAATAAAAATTCAACAGCCAAAAGTTTCAACTCAATCAATACAGATAAACAATAATGACGGCGGAGCTATTGTTATTCCTGACACGAGAACAAACTCAATTCTCGTTGCCGGTCTAAAAGAAGATATTTTAATGGCGGAAGAAGCTATAAAAACACTAGATAAAGCATTAAGACAAGTTTCTATAGAAGTTTCTCTCATAGAACTTAAAAAAGAAGATTTTAATAATCTTGGAACTCTTTTCAGCACGGAAGGCGGGAGTCTTAATGGCGGATTCAACAGTGTTTCAGGTGAATTTGCCGGATATGATTTTGCTTCTCTGGCTAACCAATCAGGCGTTACCTTAAATACGCTTAATTCCCTCAATAACAATTTTGCTATGAAAATAAAAGCTCTTATCACAAACAAAAAAGCAAAACTTCTTGCAAATCCTCAAATTCTTGCTCTTGACGGCAGCGAATCGCTCATTAAAATTACCGATCAAGTAGTAAGCAAAGTTACAACCACCATTACACAAACATCCACAACTTATAACACAGAAATTGCAGATGTCGGCATAGTTTTAAACATCCTTCCTAAAATAGGCGATGATGATTATGTAACAATGAAAATAAGACCTTCAATAACAGATCCTCTTCCTGAAGTAACTGTAGGTGACTTTTTAAACGGCGGAGCAGCAGTAAAAATAACACCTGTATCCACAAGAGAAGTTATTCTTCAGAATGTAAGAATCAAATCAGGAGAAACTCTGGCAATTGCAGGACTTATGAAAGAAAATAATACTGAAAAAATAGGTAAAATTCCACTGGTTGGTGATTTACCGATAATAGGAAAATTATTCCAAAACAAAGAATATTCTCACAACAAAACCGAGCTTATGATTCTGATTACCCCAAAAATCATAGATGAATCACCTGTAGCAAATCTATAATAGTACTCTTAACGAATAACCTCGACGAAGTATTTATAAAATGTCATGCTGAACTTGATTCAGCATCTATCCGGCTTTCGCTTATTGCTTAAAAGCCCAAACGAACAAACCCTGAACTTGATTCAGGGTGACAAATGACCCAAGAGTCGTAGAATAAAGCGTTATGGCTTCTTAGCTTCTTCTCCTTCATTTAAAGAAGCAAAATAGTATTCAAAAGAAGCGCCGCCTAAAGTTCTGAGTCCATACATAAATTTATTTGTCTGTGCAAAATCACCTACAGCTCTTAAAGGCACACCTCCAAGCAATATAGCTTTTGTTGTTCCTTTTTCTTTTCTTCCAATTGCAAACATTCCAATTGCATCAAGAAGTAAACCAGTACCGATTAATACGTTTGCTGCTTTTTTTACTGCTGCGTTTTTATTACCAAAGATCATAAGAGGAATTCCACCGGCATATAAAAGAAGACTTGTAAGTTTTCTATTGTCAATAGTCGGATTTACAGACATAAATTCAGGAACTTCTTTTCTTTGTCCTGAAACATAGTCTTTTGTCTGCTTAAACGAATTTTTAACCGCTTCAGGTATTGAAAGATGATCTTTTATACTAAATTTAATTGTGTCTAATGTTTTTTTGAATAAATTATCTTTATTTTCTTTATAATTAAGTTCTATCGATTTTTCATCTTTAAGTTTATTATCATTTTTAATTTTATTTGCAAGTCCCAGATAATTAAGCGCGTATCCAAGCATCAGAAAGCCTTTTAATTTGGGTGAATCTTCAAATCTTTTCATCATCATAAATGGAGAAGCAACTGCCCAAGCAGCAGCTCCTAAAAGCATGCTCGGCTGCTTAATGGCTAAACTTGCGCCAATACAGGATGGAATGCTTACAAGATAACTAAAACCGAGTGAAACCCACCCAATGCGATTAAATTTAGTTCCCAATCCATGTAAATTTTTTCCATTATTGATAATTTTTTCAGCAAGCGTTTTACATTTTTCTTTTTTATTTAACCATTTTCCTAAACGCTCAATAGTGCTTTCGCCGAATTCGCCAATTATTTTTTTTGTTTCCTCTTTTATATTTTCTTCAGAAAGATTCTCGGGTAATTCTTTAATTTTTAACTTTGTTAACTTATTTGCTCCTCTTTCCATAAAGGCTGCCGGAATCATTAATAAACCTCCAACAACCTGCGCAACTGTTGCGGCAACTCCTGATAAATATCCCCAATTTGCTTTTTTAGCTTGTTTTTGAGGACTATCAGCGATATTATTTTCCTTAAATACAGGTAGAACAAAACCTTCCCTGTTTTGTGTCTTTTTATCAAAGTCATTTGCCAGAGAATTCAAATAAGTAGATTTATAATTTGTTGCTTGTAAACAATTCATCATTAAGCATTTATTTTCAAAAACTAATACATCTATTTAAAACATGTAAATAGAAAAAATTGCCTTTTTAAGTGTAAAATAAAGTAAATTTTTTACATACAAAGGAAGCGGCTAAACTGTTTCTTTTGTCATATTGTATGTAATTCCCGCTTTTTTCATACGCTGGAGAGCTTCATGCAATTTATCTTCTTCAACTGTAAGCGCTATCCTGAAGAAACCTTCGCCCCTATCTCCATAGCCTGTTCCCGGTGGGACAACGAGATGAGCTTTTTCCAGCATAATTTCAACAAATTCAAAAGAAGACATGCCCTGCGGAACAGGAAGCCACATATAAAAAGTTGCTTTGGGGGTTTCTATATTCCAGCCAAGTTCTCTTAATCCCTGAACCATTATGTCACGACGTTTTTTATATATATTGTTAAGCTTGTCAATTTCTAACTTAGGGGTTTCAAGAGCAACGATCCCGGCATTTTGAATAGCCTTGAATGCACCGCTGTCTATATTGTTTTTTATCACGGAAAGTGATTTCATAAGCTTTTCACCACCTGCTACCCAGCCGATTCTCCAGCCGGTCATATTATAAGTTTTGCTGTGTGAGAAAAACTCAAGACAATAATCTTTCGCGCCTTCAATTTCAAAAAAACTTGGCGCAACATAACCGTCATAAGTCATTTCGCAATATGCCTGATCATGACAAATTAAAATATTATATTTTTTAGCAAATTCAAAAACTTTTTTAAAATAATCAAGAGTTGCAACAGCACCTGTCGGATTATTCGGATAATTCAAAAAGATTATTTTTGCTTTTTTTGCGATTTCTTCAGGAATTTTGTCCAAATCAGGAAGATAATTATTTTCAGGACATATCGGCATAAAATAAGGAGTTCCGCCTGCGAGAACTGTAGCATTTCTGTAAACAGGATATGCAGGATCAGGGACAAGAGTAATATCTCCCGGATCAACAAATGCCAAAAACACATGGGCAATGCCTTCTTTTGATCCAATAAGAGCAAGCACTTCGGATTCAGAATCCAAATCCGCGTTATACCTATTTTTCATCCAGTCAGCGCAAGCTTTTCTGAAAGCTTTTGTTCCTTGATAAGGTGGATAGTTATGAGTTGAAGCATCATCAATTGACTCATGCATTGATTTAACAATATGAGGGAAAGTAGGAGTGTCCGGATCACCGATACCGAGGCTTATAATGTCGTATCCTTTTGTTTTTGCTTCATCAATTTTTTTGTCGATTTCAGCAAAAATATATGGAGGAATTCTGTTTAATCTTTCTGATGGTTTCATTTACAATCCTCTTTCTCTTTTAAACTTCTTTGTTTATCAATAATATCAATAGATTAGCACAAAAAATTATTCATGTCTTTTTGGAGGTATTTTTTAAAGAATTAAAAAAATTTGTAAAATTTAATAATAGTTTATAATTAATGTTATATTTTGCGATTACAATAAAAATTAATTAATAATACGAGTACTTTAATTTAGAAAAATTTTTAAAAAATGAAAACCTTTATAATAGTCCTAATCATCTCATTAAGCCTCACAAATTCCGCTTTTGCTTACAAAAATTACGAATGGGGCAAAGTCGAATTTAAAAAAGGCAATTATGCAAAAGCTAATGAATTATTTAAAAATGAACTTGCGGAAAATCCTGAAAATTTAAAATGCAGATATATTTATGCACAGAGCTTTGTAGGCATAAATAATCTTGCAAAAGCTCAAAAAGAGTATGAAAAAGTAATAGAACAATCCCCAAATAGTGAACTGGCAAAACTTTCTTCAATTGCGATTTCAAAAATTCACGGATATTATTTAGAAAAAACCCAAATGCCTTTGAAAACAAAGCCTTCCAAGGTTATTAATATCCCTGTAAAAGCTGCCCCCGCTACTAAATCTAACCCACCTGTTATAAATGACAAAAATACCCAAAGTTTACCAAATTATATTAAACCACCGGGATAACTTTAATTCTTTTTCTTTGAAGTCTTTATTATTTCTCTTTCGGCATTTTTAAGAGAAAATTTGGCAAGAGGTTTTCTATTCCTATTGTCATAAAATACAAGCCAGTGTCTTTTCTTTGGATTATCTACAGCAAAAGACAATCTTCCTCTAATGACAGAACCGGGGGTGATTTTCTTAAACCACATACTTGTATCACCAAACGGAGAAGAATAATAAACAGTTTTATAATCGCTTAAAAGAGCCATATCAAAAGTACTGAAAGTTTTATCAGTGTTATTTTTTATATCCAGAATTAAAGTAATAGTATTTTTTTCTCCAAATGGATCTTCTTCGACGGTATACCCGATAATTTTTACATCAAGCCCCTCAAGAACAAGCTCTTCATCCCTTAAAGCTTTTTCTGACATTACAGGAAGCGCAATACTTTCATTTACATTTACTTTAATTTCGTCACCCGGCTGAATTAAAACATCATGCCCTTTTCTGACAAGAGAGGCGGTCATTCCAATAAGCGCGCCTATTCCTGCGCCCCCCGCAACAGTGTAGCCATGACTCGCAACCGCAGCACCTAATCCGAGAATTTTAAAAGCCAATATTCCGCCTATAACTCCTCCTGCAACAGTATAAGCCGTATCTTCAAGAACAACTTTTGCCGCAGAAACTGCCGCATTTCTTTTTGTCGTCATACTTGCAGCTATAGGAATCTTTCTATTATCCGGAGTTATTAAATAATCAAATTTTATTGTCATATAAGCATCTCTGCCAAGACGTTTCTTGTCTTTGAGTTCTGTAACAGTTCCATGAGCAACAGTACCGGAGGGAATAACTATTCCGCTCTGTGTTGAAAAATCATCTGTTACTTCAGCGAAAAACTCATCCCCTTTAATATGAAAACCGCTGCTTACAACACTGGAAACTGTCATTTTAAGCTTAGCACCTTTTTGAACAGCTTCTATCTGTCCCGTAAACAAATCTTTATTTTCATCAAGTTCGCTATAATCAACGCCACCTTGAATAGCTTTTCCTGAACGTTCTATTCCTACAAGAGCTGCCTGATTTTCAGCAAAAGAAGGCAAACTCTGACTTAAAAGAAAAACTGCTACTAAAAAAGATGAAAAAAGCCTCTTTATCTCTATATTTTTACTCATTTACTACCCGGTGTTTTTATTTTTGTAATATTTTCATCATACATTAATTTTTCAAAAACGTCATTGATTATTCGTATTATTTATAAATAAAATGTACTAATCTTTGCCCTCTAAATCCTTCTGAATCCTGATTTTTTTAAAATACTCCTGCATATTTGGGGAAACAGTTATGTTTTGCAGGGATAAATTGTATTTATTAATATCCGCAAGTGTATCCTGTTCATAATGTAAAACTTTTTCCTGCTGAGGTTTTGGCATTTTTTGTTTTAGAGATTCTTTATTTGGCTTTTTATCAGGGTTTTCCAGAAAATAAACCAAATGATCAAGAGTATGAGTGGAATTAAGTTTATAATGCTCAAGGATTTCCTTTTGCGTTAAACCGGTAGGGAAATTATAAAGCCATTTTAAAGTAGTTACATCACGCTTTGAAACAGAAGTAACACCGTATTGATGCGGCACATACATTATATCTTCAGGATAAGGACTGTGATTAACCCCTAATGCATGCCCTATTTCGTGAATAATAGTATGCCTGACTTCATTTTTGTCTTCATATTGCCGATGAATAAGACCATCAGAAAGCCCTATTTCAATTTCTGCGGAAAAGAGCCTACCTTCATTATCAAAATTAAATAAACAATGCCCTAATGAACTTCTGTCCACACGTTTCCATTCAATATTTATCTGAGAAGCATAGAGATTATCAACAAATTCAAAAGATATTTTCCCATTGGAAGCTTTTTTCCATATTTCAAAAGCCTCTTTTATCATTGCATAATAGAAATATTCATTTCCTTTTTCTTTATACCACCGAAAAGGCGCGACATAAATCTTAAGAGGCATGCATTTATCAGACCATCTCAGCAATTTGTCGTTCTTAAGGCAATATGTAAGGTAAGAAATAAAACTCATTATTTATACCGGTATTCACATGAATTGTTAATTAATTATAATTGCGTTGTCATTGCGAGGCAATAAATATAGCATTTTAATTATTAATTCTGCTAAAATAAAATTATAAAAAATTTGAGGAGAAAAAATTATGATGAAGGGTTTTAATATCCAGCAAATGATGAAACAGGCGCAGCAAATGCAAAAAAAAATGGAAGAAACACAGGATGAATTAAGAAATATTCAAGTAACTTCCGAATCAGGCGGCGGCGTTGTTTCAGTTGTTTTTAACGGAAAAAATGAATTTATTTCAATAAAAATCAAACCGGAAGCTATAAATCCCGACAATCCTGAAAGCATTGACGCGGATACGGTTGAAATGCTCGAAGATCTTATTGCCGGAGCTCTTAAAGATGCAAACAAAAAAGTTGCCGAAATGGCTGAAGCAAAAATGGGCTCTATCACCGGCGGAATGAATATTCCGGGACTTTTTTAAAGCAAATAATGTCATTGCGAGGAGGTGCAAAGCACCGACATGGCAATCTCATAATTTTACAAAATCTTGCGATTCCCACGCTCCCTTTGGTCGCTCGGAATGACAAACTAATTTAATCAGGTATAAAATCATGCAATACACAAAACCCCTAGCCAGACTTATCGAGGAATTTCAAAAATTACCCGGTATCGGTCCAAAATCAGCACAGAGAATGGCTTTTCAAATCCTCAAAATGCCTTCTGCGGAAGTACAGAAATTTTGTGATGCAATACTTGAAGCTAAAGAAAAAATAAAATATTGCAGGACATGTTTTAATATGTCCAGCGAAGATCCTTGCGAAATTTGCACCGATACAAGACGCGATAAACATATGATTTGCGTTGTTTCAGAAACAAAAGACCTTATTGCACTTGAAAGGACAAGGGAATACAAAGGCAAATACCACGTTTTGCAGGGTTTAATTTCTCCGCTTGACGGTATAACTCCCAACGACCTAAGAATAAAAGAACTTCTGGAAAGAATCAATAAAGAAAATCCCGAAGAAGTTATTCTTGCGTTAAATCCTTCTGTAGAAGGCGAAGCAACGAGTATGTACTTAAGCAAATTAATAAAACCGCTGGGAATAAAAGTTTCAAGAATTGCTTTTGGACTTCCTGCGGGAGCTGATTTAGAGTATGCTGACGAAGTTACACTCGCCCGCGCCCTCGAAGGCAGAAGAGAAATTCTTTAATAAGAAAGACCAAAAGATTTAACTGGTATAAGCGCAAATATTCTGTTATCTTATAAATAGAACGTTTATAGAATTTTTATGATTGATTAAATAAAAAAATGAGTGATAGTGAACAAAAAAAATACGGCTTTGCTTTCGAGCTGGATGATTTCCAAAAAGAAGCGGCAGAACATATAAATAACGGCAAGAGTGTTGTAGTTTGCGCTCCGACAGGCGCAGGAAAAACCGTAATTGCTGAACATGCCATAATTAGAGCCATAGAACAAGGCAAAAGAGTCTTTTATACCACACCTTTAAAAGCTTTAAGCAATCAGAAACTCAACGACTTCTCCGCTAAATACGGAGAAGACAGGGTTGGTTTGCTTACAGGCGACACTTCCTTAAACAGAGATGCCCAAATTGTCGTAATGACAACAGAAGTTTTCAGAAATATGCTTTACGGAACAAGCCTCGGTAAAGTTGAAGAGAACCTTAAAAACGTTCAATACATAATTCTGGATGAAGTTCATTATATGAACGATGAGCAAAGAGGCACTGTTTGGGAAGAAAGTATTATTTATTGTCCCAATAATATTCAAATAGTTGCCCTTTCTGCCACAATAGCAAATGCTCAAGAACTTACAGACTGGATAAACAGTGTTCATGGTCAAACAGAACTTGTAAACAGCGATTTCAGACCTGTACCGCTCAGACATTTTTATTTTGCCCCTTCGATGGATCATAAAATTGTTCCGCTTTTCAGCGGAAATGGAGGAAAAAGCCTTAATAGCACTATTAAACCCGAAAAAAGACAGCCAAGATTCCAACAAAGAGGCAAAGAAGAAGAAAAAACCCACGTCAAACTCGTAAAAATCCTTAACGACAAAGACATGCTTCCTGCTATTTACTTTGCTTTCAGCAGAAAAAAATGCAACAAATATCTTGAAGACTGCACTAAACTAAAGCTTTTAAACCACTTTGAAGAACTAAGACTCCAGCAAATTATAGACGAATATGTCCTGGATAACGCTTATTTGGCTAAAAGCAAGCAGCTGGAATTTTTATATTCGGGAGTTGCCTCTCATCATGCCGGTTTATTGCCCGGGTGGAAGGGTTTAATAGAAAAATTATTCCAACAGGGACTTATAAAAGTTGTTTTCGCAACGGAAACACTCGCCGCAGGTATAAACATGCCGGCAAGAACCACTATTATAAGCTCTATAAGCAAACGTTCGGATGACGGTCACAGGATTTTAACCCCGAGCGAATTTCTTCAAATGTCAGGCAGAGCGGGAAGAAGAGGAATGGATGAAGTGGGTTATGTCGTAACTCTTGGTGATTCTTTCCATCATCCTGAAGAAATAGCCGAACTTGCCGCCGCAATCGCAAACCCGCTTGAAAGTCGGTTTACTCCGAGCTATTCAATGGTTTTAAACTTACTTCAAAGGTTTTCTCTTGAGGATTCCCGCGAACTTATCCTGAAAAGTTTCGGATATCACACAGCTACAGAAAGATTAAAACCTCTTTATACAGAGCAGGAAAGAATTAGAAAAATTGTTGAGAGTATAGAAAACTTCTATTGTCCGTTTAAGCTTACCAATCAAGATGTTGAGGAATATAACAAAAACAAAAATCTTTATATTCAGCACAAAAAGATAACAAAAACACTTAAAAGACAGGCTCAAGAAGCAGGTATGCATAACGCGCCCGAAGTTTTAGAATACGAAAACAAAACAAAAGAACTTCACGAAAAAATTTCACAATCAAAATGCGAAATTTGCAGAAAATACCAGAAACATATAAAAGATTTGGATATATTGCCAAGATTCACAAAGAAATACAGGAAAATAAGCGAAGCTATCGAGTACGAAAAAGATATTTACTGGCGTCAATTCCTGAATTTAATGAAAGTTGCGGAAATTACGGGACATCTTGAAGGAAATTATCCGACGACAAAAGGCTTAATGACCGCTACGGCAAGAACTGAAAACGAAATTTTCTTTATAGAACTCATAGACAGAGGTCTTTTAAACGATCTTTCCCATGCGGAACTTGCCTCAATCCTCTGTGCTGTAGTTACCGAAGATGTCAGAACAGAAACCTATCAAAAATTCAGGGTAGGTAAAAAAATCAGAAAAACACTTCATGAAGCTAATGAATTAAGAAGATTTTTATTGAGAATTCAACAGGAACACGATGTAAATGTTCCTATATTCCTGAATTCCGATTATTCAGCCCTTATTGAACGCTGGGTTCTCGGCGAAGAATGGGAAGCTCTTTTTGACGGGCTTGAAACAGGTGAAGGCGATATCGTAAGGATTTTCAAAAGAACAATTGACCTTTTAAGACAGCTTACAAACATAAAAGGCGTACCGGAAGAACTTACAAAAACTGCCGGCATGGCGATTGACTGCATTAACCGCGACCCTATTACAGATATATTTTAATTAAATTATATATTTTAATAATTCTAATTATTAAAAAAATATTTACTTTTTTGGCAAAACAAAAATAATAGTGTATATTTTATAGAAAGTGTTTAGTATACTTTTATAATAGCTATTGCCTTAAACAAATAATCTAAAAATATTATTATATGCATTGTGTTTTAGTTTAATTAAAAAAAGGGTGGACTTTATGAATTTAATTCAAAAGTATTATGATCTGAAAACTATTCAAAAAATATCTTTATTGATTGGGTTCATGACTATTTTTATGATTGCTATCGGTGCAGTCGCTTTTTTATTTCTAAATGAAGCAAATGATGAATTTAATGAACTTTACGAACAAAATTTAAAAAAGATTGATTTATATAATGAATTAAACACTCAGGCAGAAAAAAGCAAAACAAACTTGGTTCTTTTAATAACAGGGCATACTTTAGAAGATAAAAAGGAACATTTTAATGATTTAAAACAAATAAAAAAAGATGATGAACAAAAAACAAAAGAATTAAACTTAAAGAAACTAAATGAATATGAGAAAGAAAAACTTGCTGAATATAATGAATTAAATAAAAAAACGGAATCAATCCGTAATAAAATAATTAATTATGGAATGAGTTTTCAAGAAGAAAAAGCAATAAAACTATTTGAAGAAAACCTGAGAGAAGAATTAAACGCGGGAACAAATATTCTTGAGGAATTAATAAAATACAATCTGGAAGAAGCTAAAAAAGCTGATATAAGCGCTAAAGAACATTCTAAAAAAGCTTTTATGATTATGGCTTTAACTATAATTACCGCTTTAATATTATCAATACTTTTCGGCAGTTTTATAGCACTTCGAATTCAGGGATTGCTCGATAAACTGATATCAAAAATGAAGGCCATTGCAAATGGAGACTTATCTGTTGAAAAATTCGGAAATGTGTCAAAAAGTGATGTTGGACAATTATGCGCTTCGTTTGATACTTTATTGGATGGTTTAACAAATGTTATTTATCAAATATCATTGGCGATTAAAAATATTTCAATGAGTTCAGACGAAATGGATAATTGCGCTGACCGAACAACTAAAGGTTCTCAACAGACAGCCGTTGCCTCCGAACAATTAGCTCAAGGTGTACAGGAAGTATCTGCTAATATTGAAGAAGGAGCAACGACTATCGGTAATATGAATAACATGATTCAGTCTGTTTCTCATGAAGCGGTTGATGTTGCGGAACTTGGTAATGAAACTGAAGTAAATGCAAATGAAGGCAGCAAACATGTTCAAAAAGCAGTCGGCAAAATTAATAATATAAAAATTGTTGCGGGTGATATTTCTGAAACTGTTTCAAAATTGGGAGAATTAAGCACTCAAATAGAAACTATCGTTGATCTTATTAAAAATATTGCGGGACAAACAAATCTTCTCGCTCTCAACGCTGCTATAGAAGCTGCCAGAGCGGGAGAACATGGGAAAGGCTTTGCTGTAGTTGCGGATGAAGTTAAAAAATTGGCAGGACAATCTGCGGATGCTACAGATAAAATTACGGGAATGATAAAAGAAATTCAGAATGAAACATCTTTAGCCGTAAATAAAATGGATAAAGCTACTCAAGAAGTAGAAGAAGGCGTACTTGTTGTGAATGAAGCAGGAAAAACTCTTGAAAATATTATTGAACAAGTTAAAGCTGCAAACAACAAAATTCAAGGAATTACGGGAAAAATTGAAAATGTAGCTCAAAATTCGGATAATGTCGTTAGAATGATTGAAAATATTTCAGCTGTTACAGAAGAAACTGCAGCAAGTGCTGAGGAAATTTCCGGTATTTCACTGGAAGGATCATCAAGCATAGATGAAATAAATACTCATGCTCATTCTCTTAACAAGCTTTCCGGAAATCTTAGAAATTTAACCGATAAATTTAAACTGCCTTCTAATTTTAATCTTGATGATAAAGCATATTTTCTTGATTTAAGACTTATGGATCACCACAATTGGGTGAATAAGCTTAAAAAGGCTATGGATACAAAAAATACAAAAGTACAATTGCAATTTAATCATTCATTATGTAATTTTGGAAAATGGTATTTTAACTATACACCAACAGCTAAAGAAAAAGCTGTTTTCGATAAAATCAACAAACCCCATCAAATGATACATGAAACAGGACATAGAATTTATGAAGAAATAAGAAAAGGCAATCAAAAAAGAGCTGAAGAAATTTTCAATAATGAAACATTAAAATTAATGAAACAAATTGAAGAATTGTTTGAAGAACTTAAAAGTTGTTCTTAATATAAAAAACGAAAAGAGCCGTCTAAGACGGCTCTTTTCGTTAAATATCCAAAATAATACCCACCTCTGGAATTATTTTATACTTCTTTCAAATTTATAATGAAATTAATTTGTATTTTCAATTATGCAACTTTGTCATTGCGAGGCATAAAACATTGATTATAAGCTAAAATTAAACTATCGAAGCAATCTTCTAAATGACAACACGCCACTTTAGAAGATTGCTTCGTAAAAATAATCAATGATTTAAAAAGATGTTTCAAGCCTCGCAATGACAGCAACATTAATGAATTTAACGGAGGGGCTATGAAAGTTTTATTCTGCACTGATGGTTCTGAAATTTCCCGCTACGCCATCGAAAAAGCTTTAACTCTTATAAAAAAAGATTTTGTAATTGATATAGTAACTGTAATGGAAACAGGGTTTTTAACCACGTTCATAACCTTTCCTTATGAAGTTGAAGTAGGTTTTCCCGAATATAAAAACACCTCCGAAAAAATACTGGAAGTTTCACCAAATTTAGTAGAATCCAAAGGCTTTAAAGTTGGTGAAAAACTTCAACTTAACGGCTATCCTGCTGACATGATTATTGATTTGCTTTATGAAAGTAATTATAATGCGGTCATTCTGGGCTCTCACGGGAAAAAAGGATTTAAAAGGTGGCTTGGCAGTGTAAGCAGAAAAGTTGCACACAAATCCTCTGTTCCGATTTTTATTGTTAAGCCTGTTAAAAATCACGATATTACAGAAGAAAATAAAGAAATTTTGATTACAGTTGACGGTTCTCAAAATTCTTACAATGCAATTAAAAAAGCACATGAAATTATTGATTTCAACAACAGTTCCGTTGAAATCTTAAGCGTAAAAGCAGGACAAGAAGATTTCCCCGTTGAAATCAGAACCGATGAAGAATGGCTAAACAAATGCCTTGCAAAACAGGATGAAATTATGAACGAAATCCTTGAAAAAACTTCCAAAATTCTCGAAGAACAAAACATAAAACCTGATAAAAAAACACTGCTTCAAGGAGACCCCGCCGAAGAAATCTTAAAACATACAGAAAAAAATCATAAAGACATAATAATAATGGGTTCTCATGGAAGAGAAGGTATATCCCACCTTATTCTCGGCAGTGTAAGCAAAATTATCCTTGATAACATCAACGCTTCTGTCTTGATTATTCAAAATAAACCCGAACCGAAAGAATGACAGCCTATCTTTTATTATTCTCGGAAAGAATAAATAAACTTATAATGTCTTCCAAATCATGCGCTTTTTTTCTGAATTGTTGAATTTCCATATCAAGCGTTTTGATTTTTGATCTGTGTTCTTCAATTATATTAATATTATTTTTTATGCCCTGTTCAAGGTCTTCCTGCGCCATCTGGGCTTTTGCAAGAACCTGATTCATGGGAATTCCCATAGCTTCCATCGTATGCCTGATAATTTGAGCACCTGTCTGTTTTGTAACTCCGGGAGGCAGTTTTGTTACAAGGTCAACAAGAGTATCAATATTTGAAGACCCGAAAGAGTCTTTACTATTAATTTTCGGCTCTTTATATTCTTTAGGAACAATGTATTCTTCATTATTAGAAAAAATTTGGGGGGAATTTGATTCATAAGTATAATTTTTATATTCAGGATATTCAGAATCCTGATATTTATTACCAGATTGGTTTTGCGATTCAAATCCCGAAAAATCTTCAAATTCTTTATCTCTGGTGGTTTTAAGAGCTTCAATTATCTTTTTTCCCACACCTTCCGGTAATTTATTTTGTCTTTCAAAATCCATTTATTATTCCCCTCGTATTTTGATTTTTAATTATTATGCTATTTAAATTGTAAGTTTCATACATATATTTGACTGATTTTTAAGATGAATTGCTTGATTAACTTGATTCGTCAAATAATGAAAACTGTCATGCTGAACTTGATTCAGCATCTTACCATTTTGGAATTATAGCTTTAATTTGTTATTCGGATAGACCCTGAATCAAGTTCAGGGTGACACTTCACGTCAAATATAATTATTGAAAATTATATTTATTTAGCAATTCACGTATCACAGTTTAGCATTATTATAGTAAATTTTTGCAAAAAATTCAAAAATGTAAAAAAAGATTATCTGCTTGCCTGAAGTTGTTCAATCAAATCCCATTTTCCGCAAGTTCCGCCCCATCTGGCTACAATATCTCCTTTTACTTCTTTTGGAGATTTTGGGGTTTGATTCTCTACATCGCCCTGAACAATTGTAATGACTTCGCAATTATTTGCGCAATCACCACATTCATGAGTATAAGAAGTAATTTTAAAATCTCTGACTTTCCAGCCTTTAAATTTTGTTTTATTACCTGTAAACTGATAATTTTCCATGGCAAGAATAGCTGAACCTATTGCACCCATTGTCTGATGATGCTCAGGAACAATTACTTTTTGCCCGAGTACTTCTTCAAAAGCTTTAACCATGCCGGAATTTGAAGCTACACCACCCTGAAAAACGATTTTAGGAAGAATTTCTTTTCCGAGAGCAAGATTACTGAGATAATTTCTGACAAGCGCCTGACAAAGCCCATATAAAAGATCTTGTATGGAATATCCCAGCTGCTGTTTATGAATCAAGTCGCTTTCTGCAAAAACTCCGCACCTTCCTGCGATTCTTGCAGGCGCGGTTGATTTTAAAGCCGTAGAACCAAATTCAGCGATAGGAACATTTAACCGGCTTGCCTGCTGGTCAAGAAAACTTCCTGTTCCTGCCGCACAAACCGTATTCATAGCAAAATCAGTAACAATTCCGTCTCTTAATATAATAATTTTACTGTCCTGACCGCCAATTTCAAGGATCGTCTGAACCCCGGGAACATATATGCTTGCAGCCACAGAGTGAGCCGTTATTTCATTTTTAATTATATCAGCTCCGACTAAAGCACCTGCCAACTGCCTTCCGCTTCCTGTAGTCCCTGCACCAAGAATGGTATATTCTTCTTTAGCCTGTGCAACTAACTGCTTCATGCCTTCTTGAATAGCAATAACCGGCTTACCGGAAGTTCTTAGCATTACACTGTCTATATATTTTCCAGTTTCATCAATAACTGCAAGTTTTGTTGTTACAGAGCCTACATCTATTCCTAAAAAAGCATTTCTTGTCATTATTTTTATTTCCTCATGATTAAACTTTAGAATTATCATTTTAAGACAAACATTCAAAAAAATAAAATCTACCCCTTTGGTAAAAACATGTTAAATCACTCTTTTTGAGTATAAATAGACAAATAAGTTTACCATTACAAATATTTTTATTAACATCTTAACAAACTTGAACATAAAATCGGCAATGTTAAATGTTTGCTGTTTCCACAAATTTTGCTTCCGGTAAAACAAACCAAAATTTACTCCCCTGTCCCGCTTGTGACTCAAAATCAATAAATCCCTTATGCATTTCCACGAGTTTTTTGGTAAGTGTTAAACCAAGCCCTGTTCCATCCTGTTTTCTTGCATAAGAAGCATCAATCTGCCTGAATTCCTGAAAAACCTTGTCCCTGTGTTCATGAGAAATACCTATTCCTGTATCGCTCACTTCGATTTTCAAACTATCATTGGTAAATATTGAATTAATAAAGATTTTTCCGTCATCTTCAGTAAATTTAATCGCATTGCTGAGCAAGTTATACATAATTTGCTTAAAACGAACTATATCAGCATTAATTATTGTATTTTCCTGAAGTTGTGTTTCTATAGAAATATTTTTCTTGTTTGCCATGCCCTTTAAAATCGAAACTGTTTCAAAAATTGCATAATTTACATCAAACACTTCATAATCAAGTTCCAGATTACCCGATTCAACTTTTGACAGATCGAGAATATCATTTACAAGCCTTAAAAGATGTTTTCCGCTCAAAGCAACATTATTCATAAATTTTTGCTGTTTTTCGTTTAATGTGCCGAAATCTTCACTTAATAACATTTCAGAAAACCCTATAATCGCATTCAGGGGAGTCCTGAATTCATGTGACATGCTCGCCAAAAATTCGCTTTTTAATTTTGTTGTTTCTTGAACTCTTGTATACAAAATCGCTTGTCCAACCGCTATAGCAATTTGGCTGCCTGTATCTTTAAGAATTTCTATGTGAGTATTTTCCCATTCCCTTTTGTAATGAACCTGATGAACCATTATTGCACCGAGAATTTCATTCTTATGCACGACAGGAATTATAATAAGTGATTTTATATTATTTATTTCAAGATAATTTTTTTGGTTTTCCTCGAGAATTTCTTCTTCAGAACTGTTTATAACAATGGGGTTGTTGCTTTTTAACAAATGCTCATGCCAATTTTGCGGCAATTCCAGTATCAAAGAACTGCTATTGTTTAAAACACCTGATATATTTTCATTTATTCTGTATTCATTCTGGAAATAAAACTTTCCCGCATCCTTATCATAAAGAGCTATAAGACATCTATCAACCTTTAAAAGCCTTCCTATTTCCTCTACTATTTTTTCCAGAACTTTATTAAGGTCAAGAGACTCTCTAATACTGTTTACGAGCCACCTTACAATTCTTTCTTTCTCCTGCTGCTCAAAAATCTTGTTAATATATTCACTAAGCTCATTATCGTTATAAGACTGGGATCCTGCAGCCGGAATAAGTCTCCTGTTTTTATATATTTGTTTTAAAATTTCTTCTTCTTTTTCTTCAAGGTCAGCATTTATATAATCGGATTCACTTTTATTAATTTCCAGAAAATAATCAAAATATTTAATTTTTTTTAAAATTTGTTTTATATTATTAGACTTTGTTCTTTTCTGCTTAAAGAAAACCGATTGTAATTTCTTCTTTACTTTTATAAACATTTTTTAACATCCCGACCTTAATTAAATTTTAATTTTGGTTTAAATTTTAAATACAAACAAAGTTCAAATTATATTTACATATTTTAATCGCATTTTCGTTTAAAGTAAAGTTTTGTGTCGATCTATATATATTACATGTCAATTTTTTTTTTGTTGAGTGTTTTATATAGATAGGAACGGTTAGTTAGAATTTTTTATGTTGAAAATTTCGAATAGTAGACTCCAGGGGAAGCTGTAATATATGACATTAATTACTCAAAATATTAATGATAATAAGCTAAATCCTCTTAATGAAACTACATTAAGTAAGAAAACCATATCTTACGGCTCTATAAAAGCGTCTTTAAATACAGCGCCCATAAAAGATAGTGTAAATTTAAGCAAAAAAGCTTCAGAACCCTTAAAAGAAACCGACTCAAAACAGCAGATTTCTTTTAAGGGTTCTCCGGTTAAAGTTTCCAATATTAAAAATTTCTTTTTTGGAGAAAAACCTGTTTTAGCAAGTACGCTTCTCGATGATATAACCAGATATATTAAACCTAATGCATACAATCCTTTTGTGGAAACGCTTGCATACGATGTAACTCATCAAAATTATGGAATAGCTAAAGATAACATCCGAATTACCGAGCCTTTTCATAAAAATTTTATTAAAGCTTTTACTGATTTGCCAAAACTGCTTATCAACTTTTCAAAAAAAACTTTTGGCAACAAAACAACTAAAGAAAAAGTTTCTAAAGAAATTAAACGATCAGAAACCCGTCATTTACTTTTAGGGTTCTGGATGAATGTTACGAAAATTGCCGGAGATTTTGACAAAGGAATCACAGGCGAGAAAAATCTTAATGAACTTAGAAACATTGTTAAAGATGGAATAAAAGGAAAAGAAGAAGAATTATCAACATTCTTTAAAGAAAGAAAACTTTCATCAGTTTATTCCTTTAAAGAAGGAAAAGCCTCAGGAATTCTTACCAGGACGAATAAAGAGGGTAAGAATTATCTTGAAGAATTTTCAAAAGAAATTATGGGAGAAGCTCCAAAATCTCCTGAAGAATCTTTTATAGAAAAAACTAAAAGCAAATACGTAAATCAAACAATTAATAATAAAATGAAAAGCAAACAAGGCGCATTTCTTTCCAGTGCGGGGCAAAGTGCGACTTCTTTTGTAGCAAGAGCCGTCTCGGGAATAATTCCGGCATGGTTTATAGCCCATGACTTTTATAACCTCAGAATTTTAAATTCCAATGACAAAAAACAGGCCGAAGAGGAATGGACCTCAAAATTTAAGCAAGAATCAGGCAGAATCGGTATTGAAACTTATCAAGGATACGTTATTAATTCCCTTTTTGAAAAATTAACAAACAAATCCCTTCCTTTTGCAGTAGGACTAAATATTGTTAATACTATAGGTTCAAACGTATTTAGCAGAAAATTGACGGGAAGACCTATTTTACCTATAAATATTAAAGAAGCGGAAAAACTAAATAATGAAAAAAATAAAAAAGCAGAATTGGCAACAAATTTAAATTTAGAGAAAAATACTGTTGCTGATGATAATCTCAACCAACTTAAATCCTTTAATTCTTTCAGAAGCAATAATTCAGCAATCGGATTCGGAGCAGGCAAAGACACTGTGGCAAAAGAAGGTTTAGTAAAAGTTGTAAAAAAATATTTTTCAATCCTTGATGAAAAATTTGGACACGCATGCCCCGCCAAAATAGACAAAGAAGAATTTGCAAAAATTTATAAAAAAGTAAAACAATTTGACAGAGAAGACGCTAAAGAAATGCTTAAAATAGCGGCAGATCGTATAAATGAAGTAGTAGACAAAGATAAAAAAATAACACAAGATTTTGAAGAGCTTAAATTAAGCGATATATTAGAGCACGAGCATATAAAAAACAACAAAGACCTGATAATAGGAAGAAGCCCATTATACAGATATTCTAAAGAAGTTGTTAATATCATTAAATTTCCGTTTGAATTCTCGGGAATAGTAGGAAGGGCTTTAATAAATCCTGTTCTTAAACTTTTTGGCAAAAAACCTTTAAAAGGTCCTGAAAAAAGCTCGTTTTATTCTGAACAATTTATAAAAAATGTTAATAAATGGGCTGATAAAGTTAATAAAAAAGTTGGTAATATAGATGAAAACAATATTAAAGAGGCAAAAGGACGTTATCAAAAAAATAAGAAAAACTTTTTCAGCACAGCGGTAATGGAATATGCCCCTCACGAACTTAGTACCGCAATGAAATTTACAGGTTTTACAACAGTGCCTTTCCTTGCGACAGATGCTTATAACGTAACACTTGGCGAAACAAAAAATAAAGACACGGCTAGTAAAAAAGGAAATCAAAGAGCTATTCAAGATTCGGCAAGACAAGGAGTCTCCCTCTGGATTAGCTACGCATTTAACCAGATGGGCAAAGCTCTTTCAAGCGCTTCATTACTCGGCAATGCCGCTGTAATTGCTGTATCAGCATTCAGTTATGAATCCCTGACAAGAATACTTGTAGGTCAGCCGCTACTTCCTACAACTCATGAAAAAATGGTAGAAGCAGACAAAAAAAGAGCAAAAAGTAAAAACTGGTTTGTAAAATTAATGGCGGGCAGACTCAAAACAAATATCGCCGCAAATTCAAATCCGGCTTCTGTCGAAAAAACAGAAACAACGGTAAAATCAACCAATAATTTTAGCTCTTCAACTGCTCTTAATTCAAATTCAAGTAGCCTGAAAGCTTCAGACCTTTATAAAAAGTTTTCCACAAATAATAAATAATTATCACTTAATTGTCTTTGAAAGGAGACTCAAAGCATCAACGTAACAATTTGTATCAAATAGAGTGTTTTACATGTCAACTTTTTTATTCAGGGTTTTTATAGCATATGTAAGTAATTATACGAAATAAAACTTGAAATAAATTACAAAAGGGGAAAGTGATGGTAAGTGATGGAAATTAACCTTAACAAAGGTGTTAGTAGTAATTTATTAACAAACAATTCCGGGTATTTGAGGAACAAAAAAATCGGATTCTCTGTTAATCCTTCAGCTGCTTTAAATCTGGAAAAGAAAGTCTCTGGGGGTTTCTGGGGACTCTTAGCGGAAAAAGTTCCTGAATGGTCATTTGCAAGTAACTTTTCAAAAAAAATAATTGGAATGGCATCATCTAATCCCGCTTTAGTTGAAGCTGCTTTTGTCCTTGGATTATCTACAACTTTAAGACCTGCAAGCATAATGGTCGTTCCGGGTCCGCCTAAAGATGACAGAAAATATGCAGCCGCAAAATCCATTGCAACGGGAATAATAGGATTTGCATTTACAGCAGCAGCTTTTATACCTATTGCTGCAGCAACAAAACATCTTGGAGAACTGGCAAAGAATAATGTTCTAAAAAATGGCTTTCCTGCAGCAGGTTCAAACAAATACAAAGTTGCAGAATATTTGTTTAATTATGTTCCTCGATTCGTAGTTGCTCCTTTAGAAGCAATGGCATTATTTGCAATGGTTCCACCTATTGTACACAAATTTCTTGACAAAAAACCCAAACAGGCGGCAGCTCCTTCTTTGCCTTTACAGCCAAAAACAGCGGTAACTCCCGACAGCAAAAGTAAGGTGTAAATATGAATATATCACAATCAATAGACAATGTTTCCATCAAGGTACTAAGTACTCCCATTAAAGCGCTTGAAAATACCGGATTCGTGCGTAAAGCTGAAGACTATTTGTCTCAAGAGATAACAACTAAGTCAGGTGAAAAAATACTTAGGCTTAATAAACTTCAAAAACATCTTCCGGGTATATTGGGTCTTTGGATAACAGGATTTTACGCTCAAAGCATATTGAACAATAAAGATATTCCAAAAGAAAGAAAAACACCTTTGTTTATTAATAATCTTTTCTGTGGAGCCGTTGGTGTAAGCGCAGGTTATGGTGTCAAAGCTGCCATAAACAAATTTGAAGAACGTTTTATTCCAAGATTTGAAAAAGTTCTTCAAAAACAAGGGCTGCCTCCTAAAGATATAGAAAAATTATCAAAAGTCGGTTTACATCATTCATTGATTCCGTTATTAGCATTCAGTTTTGCATTCCGTTATTTGGCTCCTGTTATCGCAACTCCTTTAGCAGACAAAGTAAACAAATTTTTAATTAAACATGATTTGATTAAAGACCCAAAAGCTACTAAACCTAAAATTAATCCGGGTTTAGAAAAATTCAACAATTGGAGTTCCAATTTGCCAAAATTAAATCTTGATATAAATAAATAAACTCTGTTATTAATCTATAATATTTTTATACTCTATGATATTTTTATATTAAAATACTAAATTGAAATTGAATTTTAAATAAAAATATTAAGGATATAAAAACTATCAATGGCAAATATATTAATCATTGAAGACAATCTTATGAATATGGAAATGGCTGGTGAATTGTTAGAAAACGCCGGTCATTCCGCTATAAAAATAGAAAATGCCGCCGAAGGAATAAAACTTGCTAAAATTAAAAGACCGGATTTAATTCTTATGGATTTAAACCTTCCCGGCATGGACGGTTTAACCGCAACAAAAATTTTAAAAGAAGACACTTTAACAAAAAATATTCCCGTAATTGCATTTACGGCAAAAGTAATGCAAAACGACAAAGAAAAAGCATTTGATGCGGGTTGTTGCGGATTTATTTCAAAACCTATAGATGTTTCCGTATTTATTAATAATATCGAATCTTTTTTAAATGATGCTGAACTTGCTGATTGCGAGCTGAGGCTGAAGAGGCAACGAAGCCGCCCCGTAATGCCGTTATTTGCAGGCAACCAAGAGGTTTCGGCATCTGTCAAACAAGGTTTAAAGTCTTCAATTGAAAAATCACAGACCCTGAAACAAGTTCAGGGTGACAGTTTGGTTCAGAGTGACAGTTGTATGGTTCAGGATGACAATAAAAAAGAAAAAACTTATAAATGTCATAAAGTATTAATAATTGACGACAACCCGATGAACACGGAAATTTTGAAAGAAACGCTCGAACAAATCGGTCAAACTTCTGTTGTCACTCATAGCGGCAAACAGGCGCTTGATTTAGTCGAACAGGAAATCTTTGATTTAATTCTTCTTGACGTAATGATGCCGAAAATGAGCGGTTTTGACGTTATTAAACAACTTAAATCAAAGACTTCCACAAAAGATATTCCCGTTATTTTTGTCAGCGCGCTTGATCAAACCAGTAATATAGTTAAAGGATTTGATTTAGGGTCTTATGAATACATCACAAAACCTTTTAAAATAGAAGAAGTAAAAGCCAGAATATTGAGCATACTAAAAATTAAAGACCTTCAGGATGAATTAAAAGCCGAAAAAGAAGTTCTGGAACTGGTTTTTCGATTTTCAGCCGACGGCATCGTAATTTTAAACTCTTCTTTTGAAATAATTTCCTGCAATGAATTATTTTCAAAATGGCTGGGCTTGCCGAAAGAAGAAATAATTAATCGTGATTCTTGTTCTATTTTAGGACATGAAAAAAATCTTTGTCCTGTAAGAGAATTTTTGGAAAACGGAGACAAATACATGGATTTTTGTCTTGAAATAAATACCGGCAAGAATAAGGAAATAAGGTTTCTTGAAATAAGCTGCTCGGAAATAAACCCGTCTTTAAACGAAGTTGAAGGTTATGTTTTAATTCTCAGAGATGTGACCGCTCATAAAGAAATTGAACAACAAAAAGAAACTTTTGTAGCAACACTTACACATGATTTAAAAACACCTGTTCGCGCCCAAATGAGAGCCTTAGAAATGCTTGTCAACGAAAAATTCGGAAAAGTAAATGACAGCCAGAAAGATATTATTGAAGAAACCCTTAATTCAAATAAATATATGTTTGGCATGGTCGATAACCTTCTTGCTACTTACAAATACGAAAATAAAAGCGTAAATATCCAAAAACATTATTTTAATGTTAATGATTTAATAAAAAATTGTTATGACCAGCTAAAATACCTTGCTAATGACAAAAAACAAACAATAAACTTTGATTTTGAA